>Ga0224496_10001453_pt1 | contig 14777 bp, 13 predicted proteins | sample SF_Jul11_sed_USG_2_FD_168127 | JGI IMG/M metagenome (GOLD analysis project Ga0224496, IMG submission 168127) | Sediment microbial communities from San Francisco Bay, California, United States - SF_Jul11_sed_USGS_8_1 | ecosystem: Environmental > Aquatic > Marine > Sediment | place: USA...
ATGTTGCCACTCCATGCTCTTTGGTGGTAGTTTGATCATATGAGGGTGATGCCACATTTTCTCAGTGTTTTTATCTATTCCAACCAAAGAAAGGCGGGCGCTTTGCCAAGAAAGTTTTCCTTGGGAAACATTGTGAGTATTGACCTCCGCGGACAGCATCAATTGAGTCGCGCCTTGGGGGATGGGTAAATGCTGCCGCAAAAAAACAGTGCATGGGGCATCATGGTTTTCAAGCAGAGCTTCGCCCAATTTTTGCGTGAGCTTTCCGCAATTTGATGATTCCGTCCAGGTTTTAAATCCTTTACTGAAGTCACTGTTATAAAGTAAATTTATGGAATCCACTTGGTAACGTGGGGCTAAGGTGAAAAGAGAAAGGGTGGCTAGAATTAGCAGAAAAATAACAATGCGTTCGATGCCAATTGAATAAATAAAGGTGCGCATGGTCGTAGAGGAATACAAACAAATTCACTAAAAGACGCTACATTCTGCCAAGGACAAAATGAGTAGTGAACTGTACAAACCCCATGTTACTTTTAGCCATTTTTATATCGTGAGAATATTCTTTGTTATGACATGAATTTTAGTGGCAATACTGCCCGCCAAGCTTTCCAAGGTTGTTTGGCTTATTTTGAAGATGAGCGCGTGATCTTTATAAGTTTTCCATTTTTTTCATCAGTGAGTAAGTAAAGAGCACCTTCCGGGCCTTGTGCCACATCACGAATACGCGCACTATTTTCTAATAATCTTTCTTCTCGAACAATTTTATTGCCCTTTGTTACTAATCTAACTAAATGCTGGCCAGCTAAAGCGCCAATGAATAAATTATTCCGCCATTCGGGAAATAATTTTCCAGTGTAAAACAGCATGCCAGAGGGAGCGATGGAAGGTGTCCAGTAATAAATCGGCTCTTCAAAGCCTTGTTCCGCATGCTCGTCTTTAATAGGCATCATCGAGTAGTGAACGCCATAACTTGCTTTAGGCCAACCATAATTCTTGCCTGGTTGAGGGATATTGATTTCATCGCCACCGCGTGGCCCATGTTCGTGGATCCATAACCTACCAGTTTCGGGATGAATGGCTGCACCCTGTATATGTCGATGACCATAAGACCAGATTTCTGGCATGGCTTCCGGGTTTTTTACAAATGGATTGTTTTTTGGCGCTGAGCCATCGCGCTGGATTTGGACTAATTTACCTAAATGATTATCTAATTGTTGGGCTTCATCCATATATCTGGAACGATCGCCTAGCGTGATAAAAAGATTACCGTCTGGAGCGAATACCAGTCGCGATCCATAATGGTCTCCGCCTTTTGTTTTAGGGTGTTGGCGGAAGATGACTTCGACATTTTCTAATGCTGCATCACCAAGTTTTGCTTTGGCCACCGCAGTTCCGACTTTATTGCCTTGAGGCTCTGCATAAGAGAGATAGATGATGCGGTTGTTGGAAAAACCAGGATCCAGTACTACATCAAGTAAACCGCCTTGACCTTTGCTGAATACCGGAGGTACATTTTGTAGCGGCCCTGATATGTTGCCGTCAGGTGAAATAATGCGTAATCGGCCAACTCGCTCTGTCACCAGTAATTGTCCGCTTGGCAGGAATGCCATCCCCCAGGGATGGTTGAGTCCGCTTGTAATTACTTCTACCTTGAATGCAGTTGGGGCGTATTGAGCATGTGCGGACGAAAGAAAACAGAGTGTTCCCAAAGCGGATAGTATCATTGTCACTATCACTGAAAGCTGACGTATACTTTTCATTTTGTTTCCTATGCAATTAGAATGTCTGTAGACAATGTACCATCCAAACTAGCCAGGCTCAACTTATGTTTGCGCACATTAGTACTCCGTCAAGTTAGTATTGATGGCGTACTAGCTGCCGGTAGACATATAATATTCTAAAAAGGTGTAATGCGGATGTGCAATCCACCAAAAGCATTAATGGGTGGGCCCGGCTCGAAGAAGCGGCCAAATGCTGCATTGATACGCGTGTTTGCATTGTATTGTTCATTGAATAAATTATTGATGCCAATAAACAGTGACCCTTCGATCCAGTTGTGCTTGGTTTCCCATCCCAATAGCAGTTGACCTAGGTTATAAGCGTCGTTGGTCGCATTGTTAACGTTATTTACAAAAAACTTTCCGACTCGCTGTACATAAATCTGCCCAAAGATCCCGGAAGAATGCGTATAACGGACTCGTCCTTCCCATCGGTGTTTTGGTACGCCGGGAAACATATTGCCTTTCAGGTTGATATTGTCAACTATGAATTTTTCGAACTCAAAGTCTGAATAGGTATAGCCTATTTCAGCACTCAAGCCGTTCCACACCGGTGTTGCTATGCGTGTTTCAACACCTAGTCTGCGAGATTGTCCCGTGTTACGAAAAAACGCACGTCCGGGAAATGCCTGTAACTCAAACGGTGTAATTTCGTTCCAGGTGTAAATATGGAATAATGCGGCTTCATACTGAAACCCAGCAGGGGTGCCGCGTAGACCTATTTCTTGGCTCAATGACGTTTGCGCATCAATGTTGGAATTGAAGCCACCTGTGCCTGTTGGGTTGTTAATCAGTTCAGTGGTTGTCGGGACCTCGAATATGGATGCGACATTAGTATAAGCCTGATGATGGTTAGTTAGATGGTACACCAGTCCCGTTGTGCCGCTGGCTTGAGACAAGGTACGCGAACCAGACTGATCGCCGTCGGTCTTGAATACGTCCTCCACCCGATAGTGCAACCAATCCCAGCGACCCCCAACAACCAAGTCCAGTTTGTCGGCCATGTTCCATTCATTCCGAAAAAAAGGGCCCACGTTTTGTACACGTTCAACTTGGTTCAAAGCAAGCGCACCTTGTATGCCAAAATTGTTATTAAAACGTTTCCGGTCGTCGTTCATGATGCCATAATCAACACCTATTAAGAAACGATTGGGTCGCTTTAAAAGCATGTGGTCGTTCACAAATTGAACAGCCAATCCACCTGCCCAGCGATCAAACGAGACTTTCCCACCATCCACAAATGGTAGACTATTTTGGAAATCGCGATGTAACAGGTGAGCGGTTACGGTTAACGTCTGTGTAGCGGAAGGTTTTTTTCGGTAACGAACGCCAAATTGTTCTTGGCTTACTTCTTCGCCTGCGTTGAACAAAAGGTTGCGCGGGGATGCCTGTTTCGGATTGGTGCGAACTTGGGCGCTGGTTAGACCGCCAGGATCTCTCGATTTCGGTGAATAGAATTTTCGAAATAGTAACATCCAATCCGAATCAGTATCCGTTTGGAAATTTAGTTTGAGCTGAGAAAAATAATTTTCTACATCACTATGATTACGCCAGCCTTTTCGTTGAAGTCGAGAGCCGAACGTACTGTAGTCAAAATTTTCTTCCCTTCCACCCGCATAAATTTCCGACTTAAAATAGCCAAACTGACCAAATACCTGACGTGGTTCCAGTACAAATTTTTCATCAGGTGCGCCGCGTGTGGTGATGCCAATCATGCCACCAGAAGCATTGCCGAACAGCGAAGCTGAAGGGCCACGTAGAATTTCCATTCGTTCGATCAGTGACGGGTCAATGGAATCAAGCTGGGTTTGACCGTCCGGCAAGGTCTGCGGGATATCGTCGACGCGCACATGAATCCCACGCACTCCAAAAGGTGAGCGTGCCCCAAACCCGCGAATGGCGATACGTAAATCCTGAGCATAGTTAAACTGGTTTTGAAAAAAAACACCGGGCGTGCCACGTCCAAATTCATCTAAAGTCGCACCGGTTTGATAATTTTGCTGCTTATCTCGTTTTAGGTGCGTGATGGCATTGGGAATTTCACTGGGCTGTTTCTCACTGCGTGTTGCAGTGACCGTAATGGGCTTGAGAATGCTAGACGTCGGTGGGTTCGGTTCTTGCGCTAGAACAGAGGAAGTCGTCAACACAAATCCAATTAGTAAAAGAAAACAACCCACTAAAAAGGTATGCCTAAGGATAAAATAATCGTAATAAGAAAGCGGTATAAATATATTTCTTTGAGTCGCTATGCATTTGCTTTAAAAATGCAATTTATAATTAAGTGGCGCTTGCTGGATAAAATAAAACAATGGATATGAGAAAAGCAGGGTGGTTCCCTGGTTAGGAGAAATAATTTTTTTATTAAGCAGATAAACATAATCATGTAACCAGCGTAAGATATCGGGATTCTCTTTATTTTAAAATTAGTCTGCGCAATAAGCAGCTTATTTGAAAAAAAGAAAAACGTAATCTCAGGCAGACAAAGTGCAAAAATTTTCGTTAGGATGCGCAGCCGGGAGGAATGGCATGCCCTGTCATGCAACAATATTTGAAGGACTATAATTTATACGTGGTTGTTATTTTACCTAAGAATTTATAAATAACGTGAAAGAATCCCGGTCGATTCTTTACCATACCAAAAAAATCTACCATAAAGAACGGCGAGGTTTCGTTCTCCAAATAACAGGAACTAACATCGAGTTATTATATTCGAAGAAACAATACAATACCCACTAAAAAGCTAACTGTATCCGTAAATATCATGTTGAAGGAGTACCAGGACACCCAGTTAAGGAAACATAGCTTTTATCCGTTAAAGAGAGATGAAGAAAAATTTAGATGGCGATTTAATTTTTTAATGGTTTAGCTATTTGCGAATAGAGGTTGTTAGTTGTTTTTACTTGAAAAACGTCATCGTAGAAACCATGGGCTATATTGAACAAGTCGATAACTGATAGTGAGAGAGGTATTATGATGAAAATTGGACAACTACTTATGATCGCATTATTTGCTATTTTTACGGGTAATGCATTTGCGGTGTCAATTGTATATACCGGATTAAAATGCCAGAATGCGACGGATGCCAATGATCCGACGCCTTTAGAAATACCGGTGCAAAGTAGATTTGAAGTGGTCGAAGATGTTGGTAGTGGGTTGTTTCGCTTAAGCTTAACTGGCGGTTTGCCCCGATTTATAAACAACAATCAAACTGTTTGTATTGACAGTGATACAGCCATCGGTTTCTCCGGGATACCTGCTGTGGATGGGTTGCCTCAACGATTGGATGCAATTGATGCGACTGGGTATTTTGATGGTCAGGATTTAGTTATTATCGTTAATTCAATAAATACAGATCTTAGCGCAGGACGAAATATTTTTTCAGGATTTACGACAAGTTTTGTGTTGCCAATTTCGAATACATTAATTTTTGCGCATAATCCTCAGGCATTAACGTTTAAATTAACTAAAATAATACATAACAGGGGGCTGGTTCATACGAGCGGTGCAACGAATTCAATAACGCCATTTCTTGAAACGGTATTGCCAATTTTTGGCGATACCGACGAAAATAAGCACAAAATTCTAATACCGGTATCAAATATTGAATATATTCTTGAATAGTTCTTTTAATCCACTAAGAATCAAGTTAATCGGATACAAAATACGACCATGAGCAAATTACCTAAGTGCCCAGCATGTGGCTCAGAATTTGTCTACAATGACGGATCTCTGAATATCTGCCCAGAATGTGTACATGAATGGCCAAAAGATGCTGAAATCGAGCGTGATGACGATGCGCGCGTGATAAAAGATGCTTATGGGAATGTGCTGCAAGATGGCGATACTGTTAGTATAATTAAAGACTTGAAGGTCAAGGGTTCGTCTTCAGTGGTGAAAGTTGGCACTAAAGTCAAAAATATTCGATTGGTTGGCGGCGATCATGATATCGATTGCAAGATCGCTGGGGTTGGTGCGATGAAGCTAAAGTCAATATTTGTGAAAAAAACTTAAATTGATGATATGTTCTATGCAATCTCAATTTCAATGCGCAGGTTTGCCATAGGAAGCATTTGCAGCCAGTTTTTATGGAATATGCTGGCTATTTTTTTTAGAGAATGCGACACCCGAAGTTTTCGGAATATAGTTGATCGATTTCTTCCTGGCTGAATTGATGATTCTGTCCCCCACGTTGTGCAATCTTCAATGCACCCAATAGCGAACCAAGCTGACCGGTTGTTTGCCAGTCTAATTTATTGGCAATTCCATATAGTAGGCCGGCCCGATACGCATCCCCACAGCCAGTCGGGTCAATGACTTCCTTTGGCTTAACACAAGGGATTTCTATTTGTTTTCCGTCAGCATATATAACGGATCCTTGTGCACCTTTAGTGACAATTAGCGCTTTGGCTTCATTTGCAAGGGATTCCAGTTTGCGTCCAGTACGCTCTTGTAGTAGTTGGCCTTCATAGTCATTAACGGCAATATAGCTAGCCTTATTAATGAAATCCAGCAGTTCTTCGCCATTAAACATGGGAAGTCCCTGTCCAGGATCAAACATGAAAGGAATGCCTGCTTCGTAAAACTCACGTGCATGTTGAATCATGCCATCACGCCCATCAGGTGCAATAATGCCCAATTCAATATCTGAAGCATCCGTAACGGAATTCAGATGAGAAAAGTTCATTGCGCCCGGATGGAAGGCAGTAATCTGGTTATCATCCAAATCAGTGGTTATAAAAGCTTGTGCCGTAAAGGTATCTTTTACATGTCGGACGCGGGTTTGCGGTAAATTAAGCCGGTCAAAGCGTGCAGCATAGTCTTGATAGTCATCCCCCACTGTTGCCATCATCAACGGCTTACCACCAATCATTTGTAAATTGTAGGCGATGTTGCCCGCGCATCCACCGAATTCCCGGCGCATTTCTGGAACCAAAAAAGCGACATTCAATACATGAATTTTTTCTGGCAGAATATGATTTTTAAAATGGTCTTGAAATACCATTATGTTGTCGTATGCGATAGAGCCACAAATCAGTGTATACATATTTTTTGCAGAATTATATTGTTATTCAGGTTGCGGTTTCCAGGCTAAATCTAGTTCACGCGCTGCTTTTACATCATCTAGTTTGCGCAATGGCATCAAATGTGGCGCACCTTTAACCATGTCGGGTTGATCTTCAATCTCAGCAAGAATTTCTTTCATGGCGGTTACAAATGCGTCGAGGGTTTCCTTCGATTCAGTTTCGGCTGGTTCGATTAGCAAGCATTCCGGGACCAGTGTTGGAAAGTAAGTAGTCGGTGCGTGATAGCCTTTATCCAACAGCCGCTTGGCCAAGTTCATCGCTGTGACGCCAGTTTGTTCCTTGATGGTTTTCAAAGTAACGATAAATTCGTGGCTGGCGCGACGGGTAGGGTAGGCAAGTTCAAAACCCGCCTTGCGTAGGGCTACCATTAGATAGTTGGCGTTAAGCGTTGCGAATTCGGCGACGCGATGCATCCCATCCGTTCCCAATAGGCGAACATAGATATATGCGCGTAACAATACGCCCGCATTGCCCATATGTGCAGATAATCTACCGATTGATTGTGGTTTTTCCTTTTCAGTAATCCAGCGGTATTTACCTTCCTCATGACCGACGATTGGAACTGGCATAAATGGCAGCAGGCGTTCTGCTACACCAACCGGCGCAGATCCTGGTCCGCCGCCGCCATGCGGTGTCGAGAAGGTTTTGTGCAGATTAATATGGATAACATCAAAGCCCATATCACCCGGCTTAACTTTGCCGAGTAACGCATTCAGATTGGCGCCATCATAATATAGTAATCCACCAGCCTGATGAACAATTCGGCTCATTTCGGAAACATTCTTTTCAAACACGCCCAGTGTGGATGGATTGGTTAACATTAATCCCGCTGTCTGTGGCCCTGCGGCGGCTTTCAATGCCGCCATATCGACGTTGCCCTCTTTATCAGTAGCAATTTCTACGACCTTAAAACCACACATAACCGCTGTTGCGGGATTGGTGCCATGTGCAGCATCCGGTACGATGATTTCCGTCCGTTGTTTATCTCCACGCGATTCGTGGTAGGCGCGTATCATCATGACGCCGATAAGTTCACCTTGCGCGCCTGCCATCGGCGTCAGACTTACACCGGCCATGCCAGTGACATCTTTTAAGATTTCCTGTAAATCATACATACAGGCCAGATAACCCTGGCCGGTATCTTCGGGCGCTAACGGATGCCGTGCCAGGAACTGTGGGAGCATGGCCAAAGAATTACATGCGCGCGGGTTATATTTCATGGTACATGAGCCAAGTGGATAAAACTCAGTATCTATTGAAAAATTCAATTGCGATAGCCGCGTATAATGGCGCACCGTATCCATCTCAGACACTTCTGGCAGAAGTGGCGGAGTTTTGCGTAGCAGGTTCTGTGGAATTTTTTCCGTCTTCGCCGAGGTTGTCGGAGATTGGGAATAGTTACGCCGCCCTGGGCGGGAGTGTTCAAATATCAGCATGATTTTGACGCTATATGGGTTTATTTTAAGGCTGCTAAAGCTGCATCGTAGTTTGGTTCGTCCGCGATTTCCGGAACAAGCTCTGCGTGAATCACGGTGTCTGACTCATCCAATACAATAACTGCACGTGCCGTAATGCCGGCAAAAGGGCCATCTGCAATGGCAACGCCATAATCGCGCATAAAATTAGCGCCCCGCATGGTTGATAAAGGGATTACCTTGTCTAAACCCTCTGTGCTGCAAAAACGGCTCATGGCAAATGGTAGATCAGCGGCAATAATTAATACAACGGTATTATCCATATTGCTCGCTTTTTCATTAAATTTGCGGGTAGAAAGCGCGCAAACAGGCGTATCCAGGCTGGGCACAATATTCAGTACTTTCTTTTTGCCGGTATAATTAATTAAAGTAACGTTTTGTAAGTCGCTATTAACCAGTGCAAAAGCTGGCGCTTTTTCCCCTACTTTTGGAAAATTACCTTCAATTTTTATCGGTTTGCCTGCGTGAGTTACCATGATATTTCCTTAATAAGTGAAATGAAAACAAATATAAACAGGTGATCCATTAACGTGGTTTAAACGCAGCTAGCTAGCTTAACGCTTGTTTGAGTTGCTGGGTATAATTCTGTATATCAGCAGAAGTTTTGGTTTCGGTGGCGCATACAAGTAGCGCATGACCAATTTCAGGGTAATGCTCCTGTAAATCTAGGCCAGCCAATATTTTTTGCTGTTTCATTGTTTGCAGTACCGCTTGTGTTGGAACGGGAATGGATATTGCGGCTTCATGAAACAGTGGGCCGCTGAATACTCTTTTTACGCCGTCCAGTGTTTCCAATTGATCAACCAGCGCCAAGGTGTTGGCATGGGAGTGAGCAGCTATCCGGCGCAATCCTTCTGGCCCAAGTAACGCCATAAAGATCGTGGCAGCGGTGACCATTAATCCCTGATTGGTGCAAATATTTGAAGTCGCCTTGGAGCGGCGGATATGTTGTTCGCGCGCCTGTAACGTCAGTACAAACCCCGGCTTGTTGTCTAAATCATTGGTGCGGCCAATGATGCGACCCGGTATTTGCCGTACCAGTGACTTTTTGCAAGCCATGAAGCCAAAATAAGGGCCGCCGCTGGAAAGTGGAATACCTAATGGCTGACCTTCGCCAACAGCAATATCCGCGCCTTTGCTGCCCCATTCGCCGGGCGGTGTAAGCATTGCCAACGCTATCGGATTAACGACGCCAATTGCCAGCGCATTTTTGGCGTGCGCCCAATCTGTAAGCGCATCCACTTGCTCCAACACACCAAAGAAATTGGGCTGAGGGATGACCAGCGCCGCGAATTCTTCCTTGCCATATTCTTCCAGTGATTCAGGGAGTGTTTGTCCTGATTGTTCGCAGTATGGAAGTTCCACCAGGTCGATATGTTGATTGCTGACAATTGCACGAACGACACGACGATATGCCGGGTGTACTGCTTTAGGTATTAGAATGCGGCGTGATGTTTTGTGTGACCGGACTGCCATCAGAGCTGCTTCAGCCAATGCGGAAGCACCGTCATACATGCTGGCGTTGGATATGTCCATGCCTGTCAATGAAGCCATCATCGTCTGATATTCATACAGTAGCTGAAGCGTACCCTGACTGGCTTCTGCCTGATAAGGCGTATAGGACGAATAGAATTCTCCGCGCGTGGTAATTTGCCAAACGGCAGCAGGGATATGATGCTCATAAGCGCCGGCGCCGATGAAGTTGTGATAAAACCCATCTTTTTCGGCGCGTTCCATCATCAGCCGGGTTATTTCCATTTCACTTAACCCTGGCGGTACTTTTTCCAAACGACCACATTTGAGGTCGGTAGGGATTTCATCAAAAAGTTCTTCAATGGTTTTGGCGCCGATGCTTGAAAGCATTGCGGCAACATCTTCTTCGGTATGCGGAATAAACGGCATGATTAATTTAGGTAATTCTTAAAGTAATTTAGAAACTTGATAGCTGGGGGATTTGTATTTGGATTAAAAACAGCTGCCGATGCGTTTTTTTGCTAACCTGAATTAATGTTCTTCATTTTCCAGTAAATTTTCATAGCTTGCTGCATCGAGTAATTCGTCGAGATCAGAAACGCTGTCGGGTTTTAATTTAAATAACCATGCCGAATACGCATCTTGATTGATTTTCTCAGGTTCAGATTCGAGATCGGGATTGTTTGCAGTTACTTCGCCGCCAATCGGTGCGTAAACATCGGCTGCCGCTTTTACCGATTCAACAACGGCACATTCTTCTTTTTGAGCCAGTTTGCGGCCAATTTGTGGCAATTCCACAAATACCATGTCACCCAGTAATTCCTGAGCGTGGTGGGAAATACCAATGGTTACCGTGCCATCATCTTCGGGCCTAACCCATTCATGGGATTTGGTATATTTTAGATGTGTTGGAATACTCATTATTCACTCCAGCGTTAAAAATTATTGCACTATTGTTCAATCAAAACTTTTCCGTTTCTAACAAACGGGTATTTTACTACTTTAGCGCGCAGCTTCTTATCTCGTACCATGACATTTACTTCGTCTCCCGCTGAAATTTGTGATGGGAGTCGTGCGAGCGCAATGGATTGATTAATTGTCGGAGAAAAACCACCGCTGGTAATTTCGCCTTTCAATTCATTATCGTTTTGTTGCGCAACTACTTTCTGGTGGCTACGTAAGACACCCCGGTCAAGCAATACAAGTCCTTGAAGCTGTTGTGTTACTGTTTTTTCTATCAGCGCTTGTTTGCCGATGAAATCACGTTCACTTTTCATATCAACCGTCCAGGCCAGGCCGGATTCCATCGGGCTTGTTGTTTCATCCATGTCCTGACCATATAGATTCATGCCTGCTTCAAGCCGTAATGTGTCACGTGCGCCCAATCCGGCCGGCGCGACGCCAGCGGTATGCAGGGCATTCCAAAAAGTGACCGCATCATCGGCAGGCAAAATAATTTCAAAACCATCTTCGCCCGTATATCCGGTGCGGGCAATAAAATAATTATTTAGGATCGTTGATTGAAAAAGTTTTAAGTTTTCTGTTGCTGATTGGGCGCCTGGAATGACCTGCCAGACTTTGGCGCGTGCATTTGGACCCTGAACAGCAATCATCGCCAGGTCACGGCGTGGCAGAATTTCGAGTCCGGGCGCTATTTCATCACGTTTTGCATTTATCCAGGCGGCATCTTTGTCAGCCGTTCCAGCATTTACAACGATACGAAACCAATTTTCAGATAAAAAATAGATAATGAGGTCGTCAATTACACCGCCTTGGGGGGTGAGCATGCAAGAGTAAAGGGCTTTGCCGGGTAACGTTAGTTTGTCGACATTATTGGCGACTAATTGGCGCAAAAAACCACGCACACCATCACCTTTAATATCGATTGGCAGCATGTGTGATACATCAAACATACCCGCGTCATTACGCACTTGGTGATGTTCGTCTAATTGAGAGCCATAATGTAGTGGCATATCCCAGCCACCAAAATCCACCATTTTGGCATTCATGGCACGGTGAGATTGATTAAGGGGTGTCGTTTTCAGCACAGATTATTCTCCCGAAAATAAAAAATGAAGTTACCACGCATAACTCCACCCCTCTGTCCTTTGTACCTGAGAGATTTGCGGTGATACTATTGTTGAAACCCGCGTGCCCCTTCGGTGGCCGATTATAAATCTCGACGCTCTCCAGATTGTCTGTTACAAGCGGTACGTATAGGCCAAACTGGCTTGGCCCTTGCCTGAGCGATTCCGGGGGGATTACGCCTTCGGCGGCGCCAAACAAAACGGGCGCGCTCTCCTGCTTGAACATATACTGACAAGTTGCGCACTATACCTCAGTAAGCGTTGTTAAGACAAGGTGTTGTGGTAATAATTTATGGTGTGAGTTTATCCTGAAAGTGATTTATTTGTTATGAAAATGTATTGCAACTAACTGTTTATAAGCTATTATTATAGAAGCGGCTCAATTAATCAGGCAAACAGTTACTTGTATTATTTGATAGCGTACGATATTGCCATGCAGGAAATTATGTTACGCTTTTTGCCACAAGCGAGATGATATTTTTTCAGGAGGAATGAATGAAAACTATCTTGATTACGGGCGCTAATCGGGGGATTGGATTGGAATTTTCCAGGCAATACGCAATGGCTGGCTGGTATGTGCTTGCATGTTGCCGTCATCCAGAAACAGCTGACGTGTTGAACAACTTGGCGGCACAATATTCTGAACAAATGACCGTACATGCGCTTGATGTAGCAAAACATGAGCAGATTGAGCATTTGTCACAGGCCTTATCTAATCAGCCTATTGATCTGTTGGTAAATAATGCAGGTATCTATCCAACATCTCGCAGCGATGGTTTTGGCAAGACAGATTATGAAGCATGGGCTGGCGCCTTTCGCGTTAATACGATGGCGCCGCTCAAAATGGCCGAGTCGTTTATTGCGCATCTATCCAAAAGTAATCTGAGAGCCATCGTCACGATTACCAGTAAGATGGGCAGTGTTGCAGATAACCAACGAGGTGGTAGTTATGTTTATCGATCCAGTAAAGCCGCTGTAAATATAGTCGTAAAAAGTCTCGCGATTGATCTAGGTTCTGCCGGAATTACTGCCGTCTTGTTACATCCTGGATGGGTAAGAACAGATATGGGTGGGTCAAATGGATTGATTTCTACTGAACAAAGTGTCACAGGAATGCGACAAGTCATTAGCAACCTTACGCAGGCAGATTCTGGAAAGTTTTATGCTTTTGATGGTCAGATTGTGCCATGGTAGTTGCACTATGATTTTTTCATTGGACAGTAAGGATCGTTAATGGGAAAAAATTCTGGCGTTCTGGTTTTCTAAAATCGACTTGTCCCTTACGCTTGCTTATTTTCCGACCTTTATGTTTTAGAATTTTTCAGCCTGTTCAAGGACAAGTAGAAAAAGCGCTGGTGTCAATGATTTCTGGCGATGTGGCTGGTGCGTTATAACTCTTCTGTGCACCCGTACTAGTATCCGTTACTGTTAACGTATATTCCACATTGGTTACCCCGCCCGCAAAAATCCAGAAACGATCATTAGTCTCGCAAGCGTCAAATACACGCACTAATATTTCTACATTAGAGGAATCAAAAAAGAAGAAAGCCGCAGAATCGTCGGTTACTAATATCCCCTCACCAGTGCCGTTGCTCGCAGTATCTGTCCAATCCACTTCTACTTGAAATCTATCGTTATTAAGCAACATCGTCTGGATGAGATTTGATGGTGTTGCTTCAAAAGTGCCACTTTCGCCAAAGTGGCTAAAGTTTCCGCTAATTTTGCCTATACTGATGGCACCCGTCAGGGTCGATAATCCTAAATCAATTAAAATTTGTTCCGTTGAGATCTGATAACTGCCTGGGAATGTTGATAAGGCTGTTGAACCATCGGAATTGAGGACCAAGGGATCATTTGCAAAGTTGTTACTATAATCTACAGTCCAATCGCGAGTCAGCGTGGCGTCAAAAACATTACTTAAATCAGCAATCCGAAGTTTGATATCACTACCATCTTGCACTAAGTCTAAAGTCGACCGATAAGTGTTTTCTTTAAATACGACGCAGTCAAGTTCAACCTGAGAAGTTGCTGCATTAAACCGATTACCTGGACTGACTTGGCTGCCTGTCGTCAAGTCCCGCAAAGCTAACACCCCATCACTCCCAATTTCGAATGTTGTATCAACAATCGTGTCATTTCCTATATCAACACCGTTAATTTCTACCATACCGGTCAGTGAATTAACTAACGTTATGCCACGATCGCATGGACCAGCCAGTACCTGAGTTGAAAAGCCGATGATTGCAAGCATCACAGTGGAAGTTAATATTATTCGTATTGTGCATAAAGTTCTCCTGCTTGTAATCTTATTGATATATCGGTGAGTTATTTCTAACTGAATGAATGATATCACTGGATCTTGATACCCGAATTGGGGCGAAATGGAAAATTAATCTAGCAATAAATAACAGACTTAATTACCTGCCAATTTCAGTCCCAGAAATCTTTTTTCAGTGTTGCCACAACTAACCAAGTGGCTTAAGTTGTCCTATAATAAGCGGTTATTAAAATTATATAACTAGCTAACAATACCTGATTTTCTCTTTAATCTTTCTATCAATAAAAAGGTCAAGCTGTCTTTAGATAGTTATCACAGGACACTTTCAAGATGCCTCGCCTACTCCGTACATAATTTTTTCTTGTAAAGGTGTCAGCCATCAATTTGCGGCGTTTTGCACTATGCAATGAGTGACACCTTTTAGATTTTGAGTGACACCTTTTAGATTTGCCGTCCGATTGCTATATTAATCTATGGATTTATGGCATGCCATCCTGCAAAAAACGATGGTAGACCCCGAAGGTGATATTTAGTATTTCATTGATTTAGATCAATGAAATTAACCTTGATTCGGTTCAAAATATTTTCTCCAAAACCATATT
>Ga0224496_10001454_pt1 | contig 14774 bp, 11 predicted proteins | sample SF_Jul11_sed_USG_2_FD_168127 | JGI IMG/M metagenome (GOLD analysis project Ga0224496, IMG submission 168127) | Sediment microbial communities from San Francisco Bay, California, United States - SF_Jul11_sed_USGS_8_1 | ecosystem: Environmental > Aquatic > Marine > Sediment | place: USA...
AGCAAACCTGCCCTCGATAGCTACCAGGAGCTGAATATTGGACATCGAGTCCCACTCGAGAATATCTTCTGCTGTGGTCTCGGGACCAATTGTGATTTCATCATCATCAAATACTTCCCGGAACACTGATGTCAGCTGTTCCCAGATAGCTGTTTCATTCATAGTCACAATCCTTTACATAAGTGAAACATGCACACTTGCAGGTTTATAGTCTACCACCCTGATTACCCAGCTTGACTTATCACCATCCTCGCTGATCTTCCTGAAACCAAGACTTTCATAAAGATTTTTAACCAGACTGTTTTTCGCCGTGGGAATATATATACCGTGAACCGTATCTATACCAAGCTTGCCTGCATGCTCAAAAAGGTAATTTGCAAGAAGATGTTCGATGCCACGCTTGAATACACGGCAACTCATAAGCCACAGGTCCACGTATAATATATTATCTTCCTTATGCCCTGAAAGGACACTTATCAGTCCGTTATCGCCAAAACGATCAACAAGTCTGACATATACAGAAAAAGCATCCTGGCTATTCATCAACGCCTCAACTTCCGAACGGCTTAGTCTTCGTGTTGTCAGGTTGAACTGGTTGGTTTTATTTATAAGCTGTGTAATACGGTCCAGCTGATTCGGCTCAAAGTTTCGTATCTCTGCGCGTTGCTCCAGGGACTTCAGATAACCTTCGTAATCAGAATGCGCGGATTCAATCTCCTTACGCCTGGCGTTTTCACGGTACTGATCGGTTTTCTCACGATCTTCGCTGGTAATACTGACCGGTTCCAGCAAGCCGCACTGGTCCAGCAAGGTCGGGTAAAGGGCGGGGTCATCTGACAATTCGAGCACGTTGACCCCGGGGAGCGCCTGCCTCACGTGTTCTCTCTCGGCAGGGTTGTCATCCACAAACAACATGGCATCGAGACCGATATTCAGCTCTTCCGCTATTGCCAACAAGTTTTCAGGCTTCGTGTCCCAATTTGCCTTGAAGGAAACAAAATCATCACGTTTCAAGACCATCTCCGGCAACTGCTCGAAAGCTGCAAGAGCGATATCCTCATTATTCTTGCTACAGACTGCAAGCAACACCCCCCTCTTCTTCAATTCCAGCAGATATTCCTGAAACGACTTGAAGGACTCGCTTTCTGCATCACCTTCACCAATCCTTATTCCCTCTATACCATCGTCACCGACGACCCCGCCCCAGAGGGTATTATCAAGATCAAGCACTACACACTTACAGCTACGTCCATATATACCACTGATAATTGCAGAGACATTCCGGACAAATGGAACAATACATTCAAAGGCTACCGGTTGCCTGGAATGATGCCAGTAACGAATATCGAACCATCGTGATATCCCGTATAAAGAGGAAAGAGATGCCACGTCCAGAATGTGTACGTATGGTGGCGCACTTGTACCCAGTTTTTGATTTATCCGGCCCAGAAAACTGTTGCGATCCCATGGAAGTCGGCAGCCCAGATTACCCGAAGGGCGAACTGGCAGCATATGCATATTATTTACTATAATTTCACTACCGGTAATCGAATGAAATGACTCGCATAATCCAAGCCAGTGGTTACTGACGCGCTCTGCAAGTTTATCCACCTCATCTGGTGAATCACCGATAACAGGCCAGTCTGAAATGTTGTATGGCGTCAGCAATAAAAAGGTGATATCCGGGTTGAATGTTGCGGTATCACTGTTTTTGTCCATCATTTCAGAGACAAAAGTGTTGTAATCTCCACAGAATAATTCGCAACTGATTCCGTGTGTTTCCAGTTCCAGCTTCAGTGGCTGCTCCAGGAAGCCGGTGGTAGCCCCTCCCAGTATGGCAATCCTCAGGTCCTGTATGCCAAGGGCCTCCGGCAAACCAGGCTCGAGCTTTTGCCGCATTCGACATAACCGGGAATACACATTGTAATCGGATGTGCGGCGCGCGCTATCCAGTATCGCAAGCAGAGCTTCCTCCTCGCGGTTTTCTTCCAGCAGTTTCCTGATCGTTTTCATGGCCCTGATAAATTAACTGTAATATAAGACAGAAGGATTGAAGCAATACAATTACTCATTCAATCCAGAATATCCCTGAGACTCCTGATGACCTCGTTTGTCAGCCGGAGTGAACCGGGATATACGCTGTGCTCAAGATCATAGAACTCATCCTGCTCCAGGAAGTCCCGCAGGTCCAGGAATCGTTTATCACCAACAGCATCGACGATTAATGAAATGTAGGCCCTGTAGTTCTCATCGTGGTAATTCACGCGACTGATATCCCTTTCCGGCATATTGATGACCAGCAACCGGATACCGTGCGTATCTACAAAATCAGTTAACCGCTTCAGTCTTGCCAGGGTCTGCTGCTCTGTATCCACAGGGTTCCATTTATATACCAGTCGCCACCATGAGTCAGGGCTATTTGACCACTCAACCAGTGATTCCTGATTTGCAGGCGGGTCCAGGCGATATTTATAGGGTGAAATCATCCATGCCAGCACCTCTGTGAAATCATGATCCAGCGCTCTCTTGAAACGGGTATTTTCAATAAGGTGCTTAATAACAGGATGTTTGAAAAGACGGTCACTCTGCCGCTGTAAAAATGTTTTTTCCACCATGCCAGGGATTGCATCGCCGATTTTCACACCCGAAAGCGTGTAACTCAGTACCGCCAGGAGAGCGGTTCGATACTGTTCAGGCTTCTTGTACTGGAAAAACCTTAGACGGGCTACGACTGATTCAAAATATCCCTTGGATTCCAGATCAATTCCGGCATTGCCCTGAATAGTATTAAAGTAGGGACTGTACCGATCTATACCTTCCCTGAACGGCCGCTCCTCCGGGATATTAGCGATAAATCTTGGAGAGATGCCCAATACTATAATCCGGGGCAAGGAATCCGTTCCGTGGACTCCTTCAATGTAATCCAGGGCCGCATTAACATCGTCGATTGTACCCAGACTGATCCCGCCCTGGTAAATAACATGTTCCGGAAAAGCGGCTGTAAATTGCTCATACAGGAGATTCTCGCGCACGGTCGACGGACCGGTCAGCATTATCCTGTCACGATTATCGCGGGTGAACTGTGAAGGGGTAATATAGCGCAGCCAGTCTTCCTGCTGGAACGGGAAAGCACCAAGCTCCTGTTCAGCCCAGATGGTGACCCTGTTCAACAGCACCAGGTTGCCCGCATACAGGCAACAGCTGATAAATATAACCGATATAGCCAGGGCCGGTTTTCTAGAATCCTGTGTAAACAAAATCAACCTCAGACGTTGATAGCAACATCAGCACGGCAAGCAGGGCCATCACAAGAACCAGCTTGAGTGTTATACGAGTAATAGTGATACGGTCGTTTTTCATACTATCCAACAAGCCTGTTCAGAGAGCCAAGCAGATGTTGCGTGTCAAGCTGGAAGAATATAAATGCAAATGACGCAGCATTAAACGTAAGGATAATACCGACCGCTCTCGCCAGCCAGTTCCTGCGTAATTGAATTGCCCGCTTTTTCCCAAGGTGACCAGTAAGGAAATGGTCCCAGGTATGATAAATTGCCAGAAATATCCCGTGTACCAGGCCAAAGAACAGGAACCCGACAGTTGTCCCATGCCAAATACCGGAAACAAGCATTGTAAGTAATATCGCCATATTGCCCGCAGCCAAAGGATGGGCAGAAAGAACCGTGTTACCAAGACCCCATTTATATGCAGGCGAAAATACATAATCGGTTAGCCACAAGGTCAGCGACCGGTGCTGGCGGAGCCAGAAATCAGATATGTTCTGCGCAATGAACGGCATGTTGAAATTCTCAGGTGGCCGCACCCCGAGAAGACTGCCTATGCCTATAACAACATCGCAGTACCCGGAGAAATTCAGGTAAAGATAAAAGAAGAAGCAGTACATCTGCAGCATTAACATTACCGGATGAAGATCCGTAACATAGGTATCAGGCTTCAATGCATATGTATAAAACAGCTGCGCCAGCAGGTAGGCCTTCACCAGTCCGAACAGTATCCGGATTACAGCGTCCAGGTGGGCCTCGAAAGACAGTTCTATCGCTTTTTTACTGCCATTCCATTGATCGTAGTAATCCTGGTAACGCATGATAGGCCCCATCACAAAAGTCGTGAAATTCAGGCAATAATTTACATAGGTAAGAAAATCCAGCTTCCCCAGCATGCGCCCTTTTGCGTCAACCATTACGTGGATAATCCTGAAGAACAGGAAACTCAGCCCTACCGTACTCAGCATGCTTGTCAATACAGACGAAGGCAGCATCCAGTGAAGGATTTCATAATTTCTCATGTATAAAAAAATGCCGACGAGCAATGGCAAAGTATGGCTGATCCTTAGCCAATGCAATTCCTGGTGCATTCGGACCAGTACGTAGCCTGCAAGGCAAAATATAATTGTTGATAATGTGCCGACACTACCAAGCACAAAAAACCAGATAAACGAGACATTCAGAGCCAGGAATATTGCCTGGCGCTGCCTCCCGCGCAGCAGCGTAAGCAGGAATATTGATATAGCTGCGAATAGTATTAGCTTTGTGTCTAAAAATGAAAAACTCATTGGTAAGCTTTGCCACCCATTTTAATAACCTGCGCAATATCTGCTGCTCTACTGACAATAACTGCCAACATCGACACGAGCCTTCTGAAGACGCGCATTGTCGACTTGTATTATTCAATTAGCAACCAATTAGCAACCCAATAAACAGTACCTACCCGTAATTCCATGCACACCCATTCTTAATCCTGCACCAAAATTGCATCCTGCCTGCACAGGCATTACAAACAAATGCCCGGGATTACCTGCGCCGGTTACGGTTGCGATGACCTGGTTAATCAGGTCGTCCTGCTCAAACGAGAAACACACTACCGTATTGACTTTCGATACTGCTGACCCATCAGGCATGTATTGCTCCTGACTTTATACGCACACTGATCCTGTCGCGCCCACGAAACCCATACTCACCAGACCATGAGGCGGAGTTGCTGCAATCCCCTCACAAACCATGAGGTGTAACCCTTACCTGTGCGCAGCAATAATGAGACGGAAATCACTGTTATTGACATACCCACCCGATGTTGCCGGATTATTCTGTGAATAACGCATCGCTGTATAGATTTGCCATACCCGGTGTTAAAATTCAAATAGATTTTGCAATGTCATCGGTTTATTCTAGTCACAAAGCGCAATTAGCTGGCAGGTTCAGGAAATGCTACGCGCTGCGTTAAATAAAACACATAGAACCGCCGCATATAAGTGCTGCTGTACAGGTCAATAAGGAGCCAGTTAATGCCAGATGCCATCAGTATTGTGATCCCTGCTTATAATGAGGGGCAGAGTGTCGCGGATACGCTGTCCGAACTTGACACGATGCTCACCCAACACGGAATCGAGGCTGAAATCATCATCGTGGACGACGGCTCGACTGACAATACCAGTGAGCTGGCACTAAAGTCAGGTGCACGCGTATTCAGGCACCATAACAACCGTGGCTACGGCGCCTCTCTGAAGACCGGCATCACAGCCGCTTCCAATAAAATAATTGCCATGACCGATGCGGATGGCACTTATCCATTCCGGTACATACCTGAGATGGTGGAGGCTCTGAAAGACACGGACATGGTCGTCGGTGCACGTATAGGCGAGAATGTACATATCCCGTGGATACGCCGACCGGCAAAATGGCTACTGAACAAGCTGGCTAACTATGTCTCTGGCCACAAGATCCCCGACATCAACAGCGGCCTGCGTGTTTTCAGAAAGGATACAGTCATACATTACTTTCCGATTCTTCCCAATAAGTTCAGCTGGACAACGACAATCACGCTGGCACTACTTTGTGATGACTACTCGATAAAATACATTCCTATTGACTATCGCCAGAGAACCGGAAAATCAAAGATCGTACCCTGGGACGCGGGTACATTCACGATTTTAATTCTCCGTATGGCAATCCTGTTCCGACCACTGCGTGTTTTCCTGCCACTGATGCTCGCATGCTTTACCTATGCGGTCATCAAGATGGTTATTGACCTGGCAGTTATTGGAGACCGGAATATCTCTGCAACGGCAGTCATGATGTTTATCAGCGCACTGATTATACTCCTCATGGGCATGGTAGCCGATGCACTGATCACCCGGCTGGGAAGAATTGCACCGGAAGGCCCCGCCAGCGCGGTGGCTACCGAGAACATGGAAATGACCCTGGATAAAGAAAAAAGCCGACAAGCAGGTGAATCTACATGACGGGAACCGGCCTGATTATTCTCAAAGTCTATCTCCTCACCGGCCTCATTTTCCACAAGGCTCTTTGGGAGGTAATGAAGCGCCGTCAAAACGCAGGACAGGCAAAAGGCAAACCCGCATCTCTGACCAGTCAAATCATCAAGCTCGTAAAACTCATGGTCCTGGCCGGTATCGTCATACAGACCATCCTCCCGGATATCCTGCCGATCTCCAATGACCCGCAGACGATCAGGCTCACAGGCCTGTTTATTTTTACTCTCGGGCTCCTGACTGCTATCGCCGCAAGGGTCCAGCTTGGCAATAACTGGTCTGACATCGAGGATGGCAAGATAGCCAACAAACATGCCGTCGTATCAAGCGGCATTTACGGCTATATCAGGCACCCGATCTATACGGGCGATATCCTGCTGCTGATCGGGCTCGAGTTATGCCTGAATTCCTGGCTGGTATTAGGTGTGGTGGTGCTTGCACCGGTGGTCGCCGCCCAGGCAATCCGTGAAGAAAAGAAGCTGATTAATGCCCTGCCTGACTATGAAGAATACACCAGGCAAACAAAGCGTTTTATTCCGTTCCTTGTTTGACGGGTAAACGCCCTGCACGATAGTCAGGTACGATTATCAGTGTCTTTCCCGACAGGGCGTAATGGAACATCCAGCCGGAAAAGCTGAAGATCGTAATCACGGCGCTCGGCCGGGTTCCAATGTACTGCGGACCACGGTGATTCGTCATCAAACAGGCGTATTTCGCTAATTTCACTAACTGTACCTGTACCAAGTCTTGTGAAAGCGCCCGGGTATCTTGCAAACCAGTCTTCCTGTCTGTAGCAGGCGTACCGACCACACACGATATAAACATGCATTCCAGGTTCATAATATCCATGCATGTCATCCAGCTTATCCAGATGGACTGCATCGTATCCGAGTGAGCGCAGGTAGAATACCGCTGCCGGCTCGCCAATTACCGCCACATCGTTGTTTTCACGAATAAGCGGAACAATCTCCTCAACGGCCGTCATGAATCCGGTGCTGGGGGCGTAGGTATGCCCCCGTACCGATATGCCTGTAAAAATTAACGGGGACGCCAGTACCAGTGACATTGCAACCATAGATAACAACTGATATCGAGGCGGACAGAGCCTTACCAGGGGTACCCTGTCTTGCACGAGACTGACAAGGCCGATACCAGCCAGAATATAGGCCGCGCACATCAGGGGGAGTAATAGCCGCGCATACGGAAAATAGAACGGCGACAGAAATGAAAATACAAGGAAAAATGAGATCAATACCGAGCGCTCATACCCGGGGCTGTCTTGCATAAGGGCGACAAGACCAACCAGGGCAAGCACCATTACGACAATTGACTCGCCCAGTACTACACCACCCAGCAACAGCGCAATGCCCAGCATGAATATTGTCGCGTTCAGGCGACGGCAGAGAATGGCAACCGCTATGGTGCCCAGCAATGGGGCCAGCATGCCTGACCAGCCCTCCAGATAGTACTGTGCCCGGACATGGCTGATTATGTTCTGCAAGAAATTGGACGGATCGAGGAACCCTGACTGGTATTCAGCCATGTAGGCATACCCCCCCTCCTGTGCTTCAATGTAGAGGAACCACGGCACATACATGAGTGTTGCCACAACTGCAGCGGTAAATACCCTGGCAAATCCGGCACGGAAACGCGTCCAGTCATGCTGTAGCAGGTATGGTAATAGTGCGGCGCCTGCGACCACCCCCGCGAGCCAACCATGATACTTGGTATTCCATGCCAGCCCGGTCAGGATGCCGGCAATGATTGCCCAGAAAAAGCTCTCCATCCGCTCCGCCCGGATGTATGCGCCCAGGGCCAGCAGGAACAGGAAACAGAATGTCACGTCGGTAAGTCCTGCCCGCGAAAAACTTATGTGATAGTCGGCCAGCGCGACCAGTAGAGCGGCGGCAACACCGGCCTCGCGACCGTAGTTATTACGACCAATACTATAGATTATCCCGACAGTCAAAGTACCCGCGACAGATGAAACCATAAAAAGCGCCACGTCTACTGGGGCACCAAGCAAGCTCATTACAAGCCCAGACAGGGTAAAGAAAAGCGGTGGAGACAATAAGTGCTGTAACGGATACAACCAGTCTGCACGCCATTCGTATACAGCCATGGCGCTCATCGCATAACCACCCTCGTCGAAGTGGTCAATACCGAGCTTGTCATATGCCCAGAAACGTAAAACTGCTGCAATCAGCAACAACAATGACAGAATAATCGTGTCTGTCCGGACCCATTCATTTTTTATGGAACAACCGGTTTTATTCATTATTCAATACCATGCCCTGCCAAGAGACCGAAGCTTTTATACCACCCTGCAAGACCGGAATAGAAATCATATTGTCATCCGTATATGTCTTCCACAATACTTAATAGCGCCGCCATTTACTAGCAACCAACCGCAGACAATGAACAAAGTTAATTTTCAGGACGTCATAATCCGGTCCGGAGCAGACAACAGTAAAAAGCTTTCCATGTGCGCTGGATGGCCGACGGCTTCCACGGCCAGAGGTTGCAGGGCAGCGCAACCGATCCGCCGGATTTGGATTGAAATGGCGATATTTTTCCCAGTCAAGCAACAGCATGGACGCAGGGTATTCAGGCTGAATCAGAATATGATTATCGAACGCTTTTGTCGCAGTTCGCACAACGAGGTGCTCAGCCTGCATCTATTCGCAATATCGCCAGGTTCTGTGAGATCATCAGTCAATCGAGGGAAAGATATTATGAGAACCAGCCGGGTGACTTGTCACCGGTGGTCAGTGCACAACAAAATCCTGAAACTCTCATACCTGTGAGCAACCACAAGAATTATACTCCGATATATGAATCATCAACTTGACTCTTTACCTGAAACCACAACATGGCGCAGGTCGTTTTTGTTATTACTTACGCTCACGGCTTGCTCGTTACCTGCATTTTTTGCCCCGGATATTTCCAGCGGGATGCAGGGACTTTATCATGATGTAGACAAATTCAATCCGTACCTGTCCGTACTAGATCCGCTATTACTGTATTTTAAAATGCCGTTTGCCGTTTTTGGCAGTATTGTCCTTGTTATGTCGCCCGGGCTTGTATTTGCGTTAGCCCTGAATCAGGCAAAAAATCCCGGCATGTGGCTATTGGCAGGTTTCTCTATCAGCCTGGTGCTGGTAAGTACCGCAGCAGCTATAACCCAGCATTTCTTTGGCAACCTGGTCGGTAAAGAATTTTTTCTTGTAATAATTTTGTTGTTATTACTGGGTGGCCTGTTTCTGTTCCTCAGGTTGGCTCGAGGAGCGCAGTTACAATGGCCAGACCTGCTGACGGACAGGACCGGCTATCTGCTGGGTATGGTTGTAATCCCGATTATTTTTCTCGTTATATTAACACCGAAGTTTTTCTGGGAGAGTTTCAACGGCGATGGCGCACACGCATACGAATCTGCGCGCCTCCTGCTGCATCAGTCGTTGCCATTCTGGCCGCAAGGTGCGGGCGGGGTGTCCAATTTCCCGGGAATAAACTCGGTACTGTTCACGTTTCCTTCGTCATGGTTTATCCGGCTATTCGGCCCCTTCGAAGCAGCTGCGCGACTGCCTTTTATTCTCTATATTGGCCTGCTACACGCAGCCATTGTCACTGCCTCTATGGCACGACTAAAACAGCAGCTAGGTTTGACTGGTCATCTCCTGATATCACTAAGCGTTGCAAGTGTCGCGTTGGTACTATCATATAGTGCGACCTATGATCCCTATAGTGCGGATATTGCACTGACGGCAACCCAGGATGTTTTATTGCTGGTGTTTACCCTGGGTGTTGTTACCAGTTTTATACTGGAGAGACCATGGTGGATGCTCGCCAATATAATACTGGTCCTGCTTGCATCACCTGGCGGCCCGTTATTGCTGGGTGGATGGCTTGCCGGAGTTCTTATCGCGTACAGAAAACGTCCGTGGAGAATGATCAGGCTCTATGTAATCTGTCTTGCAGGGGGTATCAGCCTGATACTCATGTTACCGCCTGTTCTTGCAGTCCTGGGACTTCCTGTTCCCGGTAATGAACACAATGTCGGGGCCCTGCTTAGTAAATTCGATCATCTCATCATTGATGACTTCAGGAGGTTTGCCTACATCCTGATACCATGCGGCATCTACCCGGTAATCGCGATGCTGGGCTGGCGCAAGGCGGACGATGCTGGCAGGGCGCTCATAGTAGTTACTTTGGCTGTCTTCACTGTGTACTACATGATTGCATTTGTATCGCTACATTACTTTATTGCAGCCATGGTTATTCCCATAGTGATATTCTGGAGGCAGAACCGGTATGAACTCTGGGTGTCACCACGCACGATAACCGGCGCCTGCCTCGTTGCGGTATCTGTTTCAATAATGGCCGCACTGCCCGTATCCACCGCTATATATACCGCACCCCGCGAGATTGGCGAATCCATCGATGTAAGCCGTTTGCAAGGTTATGAAACATTGTCAGCCAGTGCATTCAGGTCCTCGGAACTTATTGGCAACCTGTTCGGTACGGACTCGCTGCCTGATGTTCCTGACAAATCATACGGCGTCTCACCTCTTGCATTGTTCTATTATGCACATCGTGCCACAAAGGCAGCTGGCCAGATAAATTATTTACTGCAATCAGGTAATCACCCGCCTGAAGACATGACACAGATAGCTGAAAATGAAATTTCATCAATTTTCGTGAAAGACAAGCAACTCTGGGAGGCGCAGCGGATATCACGACCTGCAGGGTCACAAGGGCCTGCGGTTTATGCTATTTCGCGTGACCTGCTGTTTGGTCGTGGTAATGCATTCAGGGACCACAGGATTATTTACTTAAAAGCGAGATTACGGAAAATGAATTTATTACCCGGCAAAAAAGAATGATTGCCGGTTCGCGGGATGCCAGAGATACCCTCAATTAGGGTCACAGCCTGCTCACATAAATAATATTTCAGGCTTCACAACATCTAAAGCACGAGCGGGGCCAGGCATAGAGTGGGTAACAAGGTATATCAAGAATTGGTGCATCCGCGACATTTATAACCTCTCTGGCTCAGTGCAAGTAATTACAGAATTTTATTAGAAAAACGGGTTATTACCTCGATCAGGAGATTCCTGCCCCAATCCGATTTCTGCCCGTGACAATGAAGACAGCACCGAATCATGACCCGCGGTCATCGAGCTTGTTGTCAGGGGGTAGTTGCACATGCTATATAAATCACTGGCCGAACAAATGCTTGTCATTGCAACTAGCCCGAATTGCTGGAACCTGATAAATATTTGATCCTACTAATAAGGAGTAAATCATGGATGAAGCAACCCTGTTTGCAAAGACACTGACAAGGTTCACGCCTGATCAGGCCGGTGCCCTGTGGATAGGAATATTGCTGGTGATTGTGGTTGCCGGTGACTTCCGGAACATTTTTTCTCGCCGGAACGGGTTACTGGCAATACTGCTATTGCCTGCATTGCCGCTGATGGACATCATGGTCTGGGGGTTTGGTCGTCAGGGTGACCCGCTGGCCAGCTGGTTGCTGGGTGCTGCATTCAGTGTGCTCTTTACGTTGACTGCTTTCATTGCTGCTATCGCACTTTATCTGGCATTTCGGAAACCAGATATCGACTGGAGCGTTAACCTGCCGACCCGGGGTCTTCGCGTACTGCTCGCCGTTGTTGTGATCATTAATATCATAGTTGTGCTGGGACGACCGGGCGAAGATTCGGGCCCATACACCAGTATGGGCGCACAACGCTGGCTTGAGACCGGTACCATGCCATATGGTGACCCATTATTAAGAGGCCCGGATGCGCCCGGGTATGGCGCTGCAGCCACCTACGGTCCACTGCTTTACGTCGCCCATATGCCATTACAACTTCTCATGGGGCCACCCTGGAACGATCCGGGAATGGAGCCAAAAGACAAGGCATATGTATTGCCTTCCCAATATGTGACAAAACTCACCTGCCTGGCTTTTCAGTTGCTGGCACTTTATTCCCTCTTTGAAATCGGGCGTCGCTACGCAAGTGAGAACATCGGGTTGAGCATGGCCATAATATATGCTGGCAGCCCATATGTAATGGGCCTCGGTAGTGACACGGCGCTTGTAGGCGGGCTACCATATATTTCGCATATTGCACCTACCGCAATGATCTTGCTTACAATGCTTTTTCTATCCAGACCTTTAATTGCAGGAATCATGCTCGCTGGCGCCGTCGGAATATTGTTCTGGCCGGTTTTCCTGTTTCCCCTGTTTTTCGGCTGGTACTTCTGGCAACGTGCGGGTGTCGGGCGCTTTACGACGGGTTTTGCCGGCGCCGGGGCCGCGATTGCCATAATGGTAATTTACTTCACCGGTAGCATTGGCGACCAGGGTCCGATTGACCTGCTTATTTCCAGCACGCTGGAACACCAGGAGGGTGTCGGTGAACGCGAATACGGCGCCACCAGTTTCAGCTTCTGGGGTACCCACCCGGCGCTGGCTTCTTTCTGGCAGCAGCCAATCTTTGGTGATACCTCTATCTTCAAACCCAGCTTCATATTATTTCTTGCATTGAGTGTCTCCTCGTTTCTTCTGGTGCGTGGCAGAGACAGGGCACAGCTTGCTTTGCTGGTTGTTGTCCTGGCTGCTGCCATCCAGCTGTGGAAGACAAATGCAGGCGGTACTTATGTAGAGTGGTATCTGCCCTTTCTGCTTATCGGTATTTTTTGCAGCCTCCCGGCGGGAAGAACGGAACCAGAACCAACATCATCCGGGTAACAGACCCGGACAGATCCTGTGACCTGCAACACAGTGTATTTTATAGGGGATTCGATAATAGGAGGTGGCTGGATTTCCAGAACAGTAATCTCGTACCAACGCAGTCGAATTCCCGGATATGACCGTAGTAGCGCTCGATCGACTAGCACACCGCTGCTTGCCAGGAATCCTTTGCAAACCTTCCCCCATATGCTTTAACAAAAACATATGAGTATCCACTGTATCGGGGGGAAGTCCATTTTTTGATCACATCGATATGTTCTACAATCACACCCGCAAGCAGAGCCACCTCGGCAGAGTTACCCCCGAGCAAAAATGAAACTGGCTCAATATAAGGCTGGGGCATACTTACAGTACCATATATAATTACACCAAATTCGACATCAGAGATATACACAGTAAGGCGCTTACATCTGAAACTAATAAATCAAATAAACAATATACTGTAATTTGTTTTCGCCAGCCAAGATCTAACTGAGACGCTCATACCGGGGCTGGATTAAATAGCCATGAGACAAAATACCTGGACTATATTAGGCGTGAGATTCGAGATGATTGAATGGGTGGTCATTTAATGCTCAAAAGTGCTTTACGTATAATCGCGCCCGTGGTGGCACTGATGAGTCTGTTTCTCTGGCTAATCAGTTTCGATAATGATCAAATGCCGCCTTATGCGATTCTGGGTGCCTATACGCATAGGTGGTTTGTGCTGAATGTCGCAGTAAGCTATATAGCTATCTGGTTATTAATTATCCTGCTTTTTAGTCCGAATAAAAAATCATTTCTTAATATTCTGGTATCTCATATAGCGCTCGTATTTCTGTTTATAGTGCTTGAGTTTCCGGCCATGCTTGGCCTTATTAATTACCAGAAGTACTTGCCCTCCGGAATGACGTGGACACACAAGGATGAAAAGCTGTGGGTTAAACCCGGTATCAATACGAAAGGGGAGGCACCGACGGACTTGCGCATCGTTTATGGTATAGATGCTCCAATGTTGCCTTACTCCTTTCAGACTGACCGGTTTGGCCTCCGAAATCCGGTTGATAAAGATAATGCCGGTGTTTTGTTATTAGGTGATTCTATTCTTGTGGCTGGCCTGGTACCCGTTGAAGACACGGTTTCCGAGCGGCTGGAAAAAGCGCTCAACACCAGGGTAATGAATATTTCTCAAATTGGGTACTCACCACAGGAATCGCTGGGACGTCTCGAGGACACAGGCCTCAGCCTGGATGGAAGGCTCGTGGTGCATTTTATTTTCGAAGGTAATGATTTGCTTGACCACAAGCGCTGGCGTAACACATTTTATGGTGAAGTCGAGAAACCCTGGATACCTACTGTCAATCGTGAATCTGTAAAAGTACCATGGCCTGATTCTGGCCTGGTAAAAACTCTTTTGAATATGCTGTTAATGCACAAGAAAGTACTGCCCGAAAAGCGTTCTGCCATATGCAGGACTGCCGAAGAAACGTCAGAGAAGGTATATTTCTTTTATGATGCGGAAATGATACGCGAGAATATGTCCGAATTCCCACAGCTAGTATCGTTGCTGGAAAAGGCATCGGTAAATGTTAAGTCACGAGGCGGCAAATATGCGGTTGTTTACATACCCACCAAAATTTCTGTTTTGCATGAGCACTGCTCTTTTGAGACTGACTCCCATTACGCAGACCCGTCAACCAGGGAGTCGTTATTGGGCGATCAACTGTCAAAAGCCTGTAACAGGCTTGG
>Ga0224496_10001457_pt1 | contig 14757 bp, 14 predicted proteins | sample SF_Jul11_sed_USG_2_FD_168127 | JGI IMG/M metagenome (GOLD analysis project Ga0224496, IMG submission 168127) | Sediment microbial communities from San Francisco Bay, California, United States - SF_Jul11_sed_USGS_8_1 | ecosystem: Environmental > Aquatic > Marine > Sediment | place: USA...
ATCTTTGATGATGTAAGCCAGTATCGTATTCAACCTGACCCATCCAGTCTATATTGTTCGATTTGTCGTGAATCGACCGGTTTATTGCGAAGCAGGTAGCAGATTGATCATTTTTTTGCCTTCTTTGCTTGAGTCTTGCTGTTCAAGTTTGTATCTTGCATGCTGTTCTGGTTATGTCAGTTCTGTATTAAGTTACCGGATTTCCTTGTATGCAAAATAAATTAACACACCTTACTCGTATCATTCCTGAACTCGCGCAACAGGAAATAATGCCGCGTTTCAACCAGGTGGGTTTTACTTTCAAAGGTGATGGTAGCCTGGTTACCGATGCCGATACAGCCATGCAAAGAGCGGTCATCAAAGAACTAAACAAACGCTGGCCTGAATGTCCTTGCCTCGGCGAAGAAATGACAGGGGATCACCAGCAGGGTTTACTGGATTCTGAAAACCAGGGCCTGTGGATACTGGACCCACTGGATGGCACGACCAATTTTTCATCAGGCATTCCCTTCTTCTCCGTCTCCCTCGCATTAGTACAAAATGGTGAGGTCCGACTGGGGCTGATCTATGACCCGGTGCGTGATGAGTGTTTTAGTGCAGTTAAGGACCAGGGGGCCTGGTTGAATGGTAAGCGACTAAAGCTCAACGGATCTTCACGTCGTGAGCTTGATCAATGTGTAACACAGGTTGATTTCAAGCGCCTACCGGCCGAACTGGCCATGCGACTGGCGGCTGAGCACCCCTTTGCCTCGCAGCGTAATTTTGGTTCCGGTGCACTGGACTGGTGCTGGCTGGCCACGGCGCGGAGCCAGCTGTATGTGCATGGTGGCCAGAAACTCTGGGATTATGCTGCGGGCCAGTTAATTTTGCTTGAGGCCGGAGGGTGTGCCAATAGTTTTTCCGGCGAACCGGTTTTTTCCCTGTCATTAAAACCACAGTCCATTGTTGCAGCGAGTCATCAACACCAGTTGCAGCAGCTTATGGATCAATATTTCAGTTAATCTATAGTTAACAATAGGCAGGCTGGATTCATAGTCCTGCAATCTGGTGTGAAGTAATACACAGATTTGTGGCCTAATTCGCTACACTTTAGCTGCATAGCCACTTACAATCCTATCTACAAATAAAATGACTAAACCGTTTTTCGGCAAGGTAGCAGATGACACCTTATGTAATTGATCAGCAGAAACAGAACCAGATCGCAATTCTCCTCATAGTATTACTGGCCGTCAGCTTTGCCCTCGGTTACGCATTTGGCTTCCAGAATGCGAAGATAGACATGTCAGATACTATTGCCCAGGCTCAGGAAAAGATAGTCATCCCAGATGATGCTACCCAGGGTAAGGAATCAACGGCATCAGTTGACATCCCGGAACAGGTTGAGACCTCCGTCAATAAGGACAGTACAGCAGCTGGGAAGAAAACGAGGCCAGCTGTTGTTAAAAAAGAAGTAACGACTGGAACCGGTAAAAAACAGCCTGTCGTTAAAAAACAGACCATCGTAGCAAAGCCCGTTAAATTACCAGCGGAAAAACCACCTGTCGTGAAAGCGAAGCCGATTGTAAAGCCTAAACCTGAAGTCGTTAATAAGCCTGTGGCGCCTGAGATTATCCCGCCCGTACCGGTGGTTTCTGCCATACAGGAGCAGGAAGATTCCGTGGCAACACAAGCCACAGATAAAAGCCAGCGTTATTCCATACAGGCCGGTATGTTTGAAGGCAGGGATAATGCGTTGAAGTTTATTGATGAGCTTAAAACCAGTGGCTTTGAGGCTTACCTGCGTGATTTTGTTTCTAGCAGTGGCAGTGTGAAATACAATGTTCGTGTTGGAGATTTTGACGAGCGTCAGCAGGTTGAAGAGACGCTGGTCACCTTCAAGCAGAAGTTTACTTCACCGGCCTATATTGTCATCAATAAGTGAGTTTAAGCACGGACATCACCCTGTTAACCATTGACCTGGATGACACCCTCTGGCCCTGTATGCCCACCATTATGTATGCGGAACAGGCCAGCTATGACTGGTTAAAGCAGAACCTGCCGAAAATTACCCATCGATATACACTGGATCAACTGCGGGATAAGCGCCAGCAATTGATGTTAGAACACCCACGGCTTAAACATGATTTATCCGAAGCACGGTGTGCCCATTTCAGGGAGCTGGCCGATGAGCTGGGTTATAGCCATGACTGGATCGATGAGGGGTTCAGGGTATTTCACGATGCGCGGCAGAAGGTTGATTTTTATGATGATGTGCTGCCGGCATTGACGCTGCTCAAGGCGCATTTCAGCCTGGTGGCATTGACCAATGGCAATGCGGATATTATCAAAACGGGCCTGTCCGATTATTTTGTCTGCCAGATTAGTGCAGCCGATGTTTCGGCGGCCAAGCCAGATCCAGCAATGTTTCATGCTGCGATGAAACAGCTGGACAGACTGCCGCACCAAACCCTGCATATTGGGGACCACGCAATCCATGATATCTATGGTGCCAGGGCTGCCGGGATCGCATCGGTCTGGATGAATCGATCGGGCCAGGCCTGGGAGCAGGCTGATTTTTCAGCAGATTTTGAGGTCAGTGACTTTAATCAGTTGCTAAATTTACTGGAGATTGGCTAGCTTTAGTTGAATTCCTTATCGCTTGTATGCAGCTAACGGCTGATTTTTCCTATATAATTTACCGCTTGATAGTTAATGGCACAGATTGAAGATCCATGAAGTATAAAACTGACGACTTACGTATTTCCGGCTTACAGGAAGTGATTCCACCTGAAGAATTGCACCGGGAGTACCCGATTAGCGAGCAGGCCTCAGATACTGTTTATCAGACCCGTCAGTTAATTCATGAAATCCTGTTTGGCGAAGATGACCGCTTACTGGTTATCGTGGGGCCCTGTTCTATCCATGATCCCAAGGCTGGCCGTGAGTACGCCCAGCGTTTAAAAGTATTAATCGATGAGCTGTCCGGTGAGCTGTGCATTGTTATGCGCGTCTATTTTGAAAAGCCGCGTACGACCGTGGGCTGGAAGGGTTTGATTAATGACCCACACCTGGATGATAGTTTTAATATCAATCATGGCTTGCGTGTCGCCAGGAGCCTGTTACTCGATGTGGCTGAAATGGGTGTGCCCTCAGGTACCGAATTTCTCGACCTGATCAGTCCCCAGTACATTGCCGACCTGGTGAGCTGGGGTGCAATTGGTGCGCGTACCACAGAAAGCCAGGGCCACAGGGAACTGGCCTCTGGCCTGTCCTGTCCGGTGGGTTTCAAAAACGGTACCGATGGTGGTTTAAAGGTCGCAGTCGACGCCATCCAGGCCGCATCTCGTCCCCATGTCTTTATGTCGCTCACCAAGGCCGGGCATTCGGCCATTTTCTCAACCACCGGTAATGATGATTGCCACATTATTTTACGTGGTGGAAAAAAACCTAATTATGATGCCGCCAGTGTGAACAAGGCCGCTCAACAGCTGGAGAAAAGTGGCCAACGTAGTCGTGTAATGATTGACTGCTCTCACGCCAATAGCGAAAAAGATCATGAGCGACAGACCGTTGTTTGCCGTGATGTTGCGGCCCAGATTAGCCAGGGTGATGAGCGCATTTTTGGTGTCATGCTGGAAAGTCACCTGGTTCCCGGACGCCAGGACGTGGCTGATATGGATGACCTGATTTATGGACAGAGTATCACTGATGCCTGTCTGGGCTGGGATGAAAGTGAAGTGCTATTAAGAGAGCTTGCCGAGGCAGTACGCCAGCGTCGTATAAAAAAATCCAGCTGAGTTGTATTATTGCAGGGCAATACCCGATGTATTTATCCCACCAGACCGTTTACCCATATAAACGACCTGGTGGACAGCTAGTGATAAATATCCTTGTTTATTTGTTCCCTGCTGGAGCGTCTCGCATCATCTCGCGGTTACGCATCATCTCCCGGTTACGCATCATGTCTCGATCCTGGCGCATGTTATCCTGCTGCATCATCTCTCGATGTTGGCGTTGGTGATGTTCGAACTCCTCGCGATTGACTTCACCATTGTTATCGCTATCAATGGTTTCAAATGTGGGTGCAGATGCAGCATTGCGTAAACGGTAACCCTGTTCGGCACGTTGCTGCATGCGCTTGGCTCTCGCCTGTTCAAACTCTTCTTTTTTCAGGACACCATCACTATTGCTGTCATAGTCCTTGAAGTCAGGCATATTTCTGCCCATTCCCATTCCCATCCCCATATTACGCATGCGGTTTTGTTCGCGCCAGGCGTTGCGTCCCTGTATGAGCTCCTGTTCCGTGATGGTGTTATCACCATTGGCATCAAAAAAAGTAAAGCCGGGCATCATGTCCATATTTCCCATTGGCATGTTGGCCTCAGCGCGTAAACGCTTACGCATAGTATGGGCCTCGACAAACTCCTGTGGTGTTATGGCCTTATCACCATTGGCATCAAAGCTGCTGAATGGGATTGGACCGCGTAATTCAATTTCAGCTGCCTGGCTAATCATTGGGGTAAGGGGGAGAATGCAGAGAGTGGCAACAATCGGGTATAGACCGTTAAGTAATTTGTTCATTTTATATCCCTCCAGTGAATTTGGATTGAAATACGGGATGGGTTTAGCAGGAATGGCTATCTAAGAAATACCATCCAGGAATATTTTGCGCGCTAGCTAGCAGGAAATATACAGAATGTTTCTATTATCATGCGCTATGTCAATAATAGAGATTACCTGGTTATGCAGGCATAAAAAAAGGCTGGCAAATTTGCCAGCCCTCTCTGTTTATACGCAACCCGTCGGTTTTGGCAGGCCACCGTATTTAGTAATGGGTTTCATTGGTCCGGTCATCCATAGCCCGAATACATCCTTTTTGTCTTTACCAATGTGCTTCACAAATTTACGAATGGGAGGCACCACATTGAATTCATCATAATAGTCGCGCGCCTGCATAATCTGCTGCCATTTCTCATCGGTCAGTTCAATACCATCGTTTTCTGCCATGGCCCTGCCAATTTCGGGGGTCCATGCGTTCATATCAGTTAAGTAACCGTCGCCATCACGTTCTGGTAAGTTCATAGCTTGTTGCCTCTTGCCTGGGGAGTTAATAATACCTGAGTAAAATAGTAAGGTATTTGGTCATTAAATTGCAAGTTTTTTTTAGACAGAGTTTCCTTTATTGGATTCATTGTAACTATTTGATATATATGATTTTATTTAGTATTTTCTGGAAACCGGGCCTGTTCTTGATGAGAATCAAGTCATTAGTACATGCTAATTAAGTAAATTACGCGGGTATTTTTAATCATCCAGAGGTCGGTATGACGCAGAAAAAGGCTTGTGCATTACACAAATTATCTAATCTAAATATGTTGCTCGGTTTACTGGTGTTTGCTGTTGCCGTGTACTTGATTGTGACAGGCAGCTACGACAGCCTGCAGGCACGCAAGCAGACAGAGGCATTGTTAAATGTATTGAGTATTGGTGGACTGATCTACACGGCCGCCTTCTGGTATATCAAAACCTTTGTCGTAAATTGCCGGCCAGTTGCAAATAGCGGAGCCTGAAGATAAGCAGAACTTGTCCGTTAACTAATGCTAATGTTTTTTGTTTGTGTTTATTTGCGGACGGGTGCTTTTCTTTTTATCCATGCAGTGTAGATCAAATTATATGGCTAGTTATTTAGTAGTTCGTTAACACTAGCCACCCGCCAGTCTGCATTGCTTACCTGCCAGTCGCCATCTTCTTTTATTAACCTGAGATCAATCAGGTAGCTACGTGCCTTAAGATTCAATAATGCACTCGTGTCATGAATAGTCTGGCCTGCCATGGCAATAAAAACCTGTACATCGGCATGTTTGTTATCCGTTAAATGTATCGTCTTTATTTGTGTGTAAAGGTGCAGGTTTTTATGCCCTAAAAGATAAGCGGTAAGCCTGCGATGCAACATCTTTTTATCAAGTTGATTAGTATCCCTGTAATCGTCAGCAATCATGTCCTTAAAGCCAAAAGGATTGGGTTGTTCCACCTGTGTACGTGCTGCAGTTACCCAATCACGAATTTGTTGTTCGGCGCCCTGTTTTTCATCAGTACAGGCTGTTTGTAGTATGCAGAGTATGATGTACATACAGTATTTTATTGTTGAAGGCATGAATATGTCTCTAATTAATTGATATATATAGTTTTATATGGAGAATGAAATGCTGATAATTTGATGTAGAGCGCTCTGGAATACCCGCTGCTCGATACCGGTTAAGATGACAAACAAAGTTTGAATCAGGATGATTCTCACCGATTTAACCTCTGTGGTGCTATATTGTTAAAAAGGGGTTGTTTCTAAGTATATATTGCCCCGGCATTTTAACTATTCATGTTGAAAGCGATTTGTATATTCCAGGAAAGTATAGAATATGACGGTACGAAGTCAGGCTGAGTGGCTTAAATACAGGATCCTCGTATTTACTATTGTCGGGATTATATTTACTGCATCTATTGTAGGTATATCCGTTGCATTCCCCTTCTATTCTTTTGTTAAAGCAGATAATGACAGGTCATTGACGCTGATTGCAACAAGTCGATCGAGTCTGATCGAGGCTTACCTTAACGGTTTAGGCAGTATAGCGATGCAGGTAACGACGCGTACATTTGCACGCCAGCAGCTCGAGAAATATCTGCACGGTGATATGGGGCGACAGGAACTCGAATATACATCCTCTCCTGTACTAGATGATGCTATGCGCCTATTACCAGAGTTGATTGCCATAATCCGTCACGATATCAAAGGGCAGCCACTGTTACATGTCGGTATGCCATTGGGTGAATTTAGCTGGAGAATTCCTGCTAAGGGTATAAATCGGCCGCGAGTCAATGGCCCGATCATGGTGGATGGAAAATATTATATATATGTCACTGCGCCGATTTTCAATCGCAAGAAGGAGCAACTGGGGACAGATATGCTGGTTTTTCAGTTAACTGAACTGAAAGCAATTATCAGTGATGCCAGTGGGCTGGGAGAAAGTGGTAGAGTGGAGCTAGGCTGGCAGGATGAGTCAGGTATGCACCTGTTATTGAAACCGAAAAATAGTGACCGCAATGATAGTTTAATTAGTGGTTCCTCACCACTGGCAGTCGCGATCAGTCATGCGATTAATGGTCAATCCGGTATTCTGGCTGGTGCATATACAACAGATGATGATTACATGACGGCATACAGCCCGGTTGCTGATACCGGCTGGGCAGTCGCTGTAAGTATGTCGAGAGCGGAGTTATACACATCGGTTAAACGCCAGATGTTATTTACCGGTAGTATGATGTTGATACTGATAGTGTTGGGGGCTGTAGCTTCCTTTATTTTAATACGGCCGTTATCAGGCAAGATTCTTTTACATGCCGATGAGCTCAAGCAACAGATTGATAAAAAAACAGTTGAATTACAGCATGTAAACCAGTCACTAGAGGCGCTGAATGCGGTTAATGAGGTGCTGGTTCGAACATCATCGGAATCAGATTTACTGGATGAAATCTGCCGTATTATTGTTGATGTTGCGGGTTTTAATTTAGCCTGGATTGGTCTCGTAAATAGTAAGGATAAGCAGCAGGTTAACGCTGTAAAACAGTACGGCAGTAAAGATATCTGCGTCGATATGAATCAGCTTATGCAGGATGGTGCTGCCTGGTCTCGATCACCTGCTGGTCTGGCTATGCAAACTGGAGAGCCGTGTGTCGTCAATAACATTGGCACATCAGGCTGTTTCGGCGCGTTCTGGCACAGGACGGGTAATTGTGATTGTGTGGCAGTCGCTGGCTTTCCGCTAATGGTTGGTGGACATACCCTGGGTGTGCTGCTGGTTTATGCCGCATTCACCGATGCCTTTTACGATGAACAGGTGAGCCTGATGCAACGTTTGGCAGATAATCTGGCATTTGGCCTGGTTACCCTGCAGGACAGGTCCGACCGACAAAAGCTGGAAAGACAGTTATTACAGTCACAGAAGATGGAGGCTATTGGCCAGTTAACCGGTGGTATCGCGCATGATTTTAATAACATTCTTGCTTCTATACTGGGTTATACCGAATTGCTCCAGACAATATTTATAGAAGAACAGCAAAACACACAGGTGCTGGATTATCTAAACCGTATCGAAAAATCAGGCAATCGTGCGCGTGATCTGGTGTCCCAGATGCTGGCCTTCAGTCGTGGTAGCGCCAGTGAATCACGCCCTCTGTTACTGGAGCCGCTGGTGAAGGAAGCTCTGACAATGCTTATGTCTACTATCCCTTCCAGTATCAAATTGAATTCATTTATCGATGATGAGACCGTCACGGTAATGATGGATCCGGTACAGTTCCACCAGATGATAATGAACCTGTGTATTAATGCACGTGATGCCATGGAAGGCGTTGGCAGTATCGATATTATATTGCGCAGGGTAGAGCTCCATGATGTGGAATGCAGGTCCTGTTACCAGAGTTTGCAGGGTTTTTTTGAAGAGCTGGTAGTGAGTGATTCGGGTAGTGGTATTGCAACCGAGGTGCTGGAGCGTATTTTTGATCCCTTCTTCACTACCAAGGAGATTGGCAAGGGCACCGGTATGGGCCTGTCAATGGTGCATGGTATCATGCATGAGCATGGTGGTCATATCCTGGTTGAGTCTGTAGCGGGGCAGGGCACTGCTTTCCACTTACTGTTTCCGCTGGTAGACAAAGAAAAAAATCTGCCTGTTAAAGAAACTACTAAAGATGTTGTCAGCCACCAACCGGACGCGATCTCCACAAAACATATTTTGGTTGTTGACGATGATGTGATGGTGGCTGAATTTGAACGAGAGTTACTGCAGCATCGAGGCTATCGGGTAACGATGAAAGTCGATAGTCAGGAGGCGCTCGATTTATTTAAAAAAAATCCTCGTCAATTTGACCTGGTGCTAACAGATCAGGCAATGCCAGGTATAACCGGCGTGGAGATGGCGCAGGCTATTCTGGCAATAGCACCACAAACCCCGGTGATCCTGTGTACAGGATATAGTGAGTATATCGATGAACAGAGTGCTGAGCAGATAGGTATTTATGCCTTTATGGATAAGCCAATCGATATGCAGAAATTGCTTTCTATTATTGATTCGATCTAAAACGATTACCTGTCTTTATTTAGGATGGTAATAATACTATCCTGCAGCAGGAATTCGGCATCACCACTAAAGAAATGATTGGCCCCATCAATAACGGTAATATTAATATTTTGCTGTCGTAATCGTTCTATCCAGCGAGCAGGTAGATAGGGGTCTTTATTGCCGATAATTACGTCAGTACTGATATTGAGTTGTTTGATGGCGTTTAATAAGTAGGTATCTGACCAGTTGGCATAGGAGAGGTAGTTTTCCGCCGTGGCGGTATAGTTGTTCTCACAAAAGCCAAGAGAGTATTTGTTGAGCGTTGAGGATGATTTTTTTGCCGCTTCTGTTGCCAGCAGGATATCGTGTTGCGTTTGTTCCAGTTTATAGGGGTTCCAGGTTGTGCCGGGACTGACTGCGATAAGGGCTTTAATTGCGGGGTCTGGATAGTCGTGAAGATAGCTGATCAACTGTAAATTTCCCGAGCTGTGACCGATCAGGATAATGGATTGATAACCCTGCTGCTCCAGCAATTGAATCCATCGCTTAATTTCTTGGTTATTATCGTTGATATTATGTGTGTGGACAGAATCACAGGCCAGGCTCTGGCGGCGAAGGTTGACGTTCAACGACAGGGTCGGTGCAAGCACCGGGTAGTCATTATTTACCAGTTCGTCTGTAATAAACTGGATAGTGCTGAATTCACTGGTCTGTAGAAAACCATGTAGCACCAGTACAGCTGTTTTATTCTTGTCGTTTGGCCAGTAGTGCGCTATTGCTGTTTGCTTGTTAGGCATGGTCAACTGGACTTCTCTGGCCAGCGCCGGTGCAGCAGGCAGGCATACCGATAGCAATAAAATACAGCGAATTAAGTGGCTGAAAAATAATGACTTCATATATCAGCTGTCCTCTAATTATGATTCATTTTTTGTGACTGACAGAGGTTACGGCTTGTCAGTCATTAATTGTACTCAATAGTATAGTTTAAATATCGAGACCAGGCGGTCGATCAAAATACTCGAAGATTAGAATGATTAGCTAAATAATACAGGTGTATATTACTAATGCTTGCTGTAGGTCCTTTCTACATACTGGTCGAGTAACTGCTGGAATTCTGCAGCAATATTATCGCCCTTTAGTGTGACGGTTTTTTCACCATCTTCGTACACGGGGGCCACCGGTTTTTCGCCATTACCGGGCAGGCTAATGCCGATGTTGGCATGTTTGCTTTCACCCGGGCCATTAACAACACAGCCCATGACGGCAACCGACATGCTTTCGACGCCATCATATCGCTGCTTCCATTGTGGCATCTGCTGACGCAAATAGGCCTGGATTTTTTCAGCCAGTTCCTGGAAATAACTGCTCGATGTTCGACCGCAACCGGGGCAGGCGGTAACCAGGGGGACGAAGGCGCGCAGTCCCATGGTCTGTAGAATTTCCTGGGCAACAATAACTTCCTTGGTACGTGCCGCACCGGGTTCGGGTGTCAGCGAAATACGAATCGTGTCACCTATGCCCTGCTGTAGTAAAATGGCCAGTGCTGCAGTAGAGGCAACAATGCCTTTTGAACCCATGCCGGCCTCGGTTAAACCCAGGTGCAGGGCATAGTCACAGCGCTGCGCCATTTCACGATACACTGTCACCAGGTCCTGGACATCGGACATCTTGCAGGAGAGGATAATTTTATCTCTGGCCAGGCCAATGTCTTCGGCCTGCTTTGCACTATCGATAGCGGAGCGAACCACGGTTTCAAACATCACCTGTTTGGGATCCTCGGGTTCAGCCTTTTGTGCGTTCTCATCCATCAGTCGCGCCAGCAGTTCCTGGTCCATGCTGCCCCAGTTAACGCCAATGCGTACCGGTTTATCGTAGTCAATTGCGAACTGGATCATGGTGGCAAACTGCTCGTCGCGTTTTTTTCCACGACCGACATTGCCCGGGTTGATGCGATACTTGTCCAGTGCGGCCGCACATTCCGGGTGGGCCGTCAGCAGTTTGTGGCCGTTGAAATGAAAGTCTCCCACCAGTGGCACATTGATGCCCATGTGTTTTAAACGCGCCTTAATGCCGACTACTGCAGCAGCGGCCTCATCCGTATTGACCGTAATACGCACCATCTCGGAACCACTGGCGGCAAGCTCGGCAATCTGCTGGGCGGTGGCGATCTCATCCACGGTATCGGTATTGGTCATCGACTGGATGACGACCGGTGCGCCACCACCCACGGTGACGGAGCCGACTTTTACAGCAATGGAATGTCGTCTGGGTTGAAGTGTCGATGTAAAAGACATAAGGGTCCGCGAGAGTTGGAATAGGGGCCAATGTTATCACTAAATGATAGCACTATATGATACATTCTATAACCATGATTATTAACAGGATCGGAGTGCTGACTTGTTCAGGTTGGGTTTAATTATTAATCCCCTTGCGGGACTGGGTGGCAGTGTGGCGCTCAAGGGTTCTGATGGTGCAGCGATTGTTAAAGCGGCCATGACGCTAGGGGCAAAACCCCAGGCGCAGTCGCGTGTGCGTATGGCGCTGGAGCAGGTGCATCCACTGAAGCAGCAAATTCATATCTATACGGCCGCCAACGAAATGGGTGAATACCTTTGCCAGGACATGGGTTTTGATGTCACCGTGATTGCCGATAATACGGCAGGTGATACCCATGCCGAGGATACAGAGAAAGCAGTTGTGGCACTCGTTAAACAGGGTATAGACCTGCTGGTTTTCGCCGGTGGTGATGGTACGGCGCGTAATGTGTTTAATGCCCTGCAGGCATTACAAAAGATTGATGTGCTACCGGTTATAGGTATTCCTGCGGGTTGTAAAATCCACTCGGCTGTTTATGCGGTAACACCCGTCCATGCCGGTGAGTTGTTGTCATTACTTATTCGTGGTCGGCCACTGGCAGTGAAAGAGGCCTCGGTAATGGATATCGATGAAGAGGCCTTTCGCCATGATCAGGTGAAGGCACGACGTTACGGGCATTTAATTGTACCCGCTGAAAACCAGTATATGCAGAATATGAAAGAAGGCGGCGTAGAGCATGAAGAACTGGTGTTACAGGACATAGCGGCCTTTGTGATTGACGGCATGGAAGATGATGTACTTTATTTCGTCGGATCGGGCACAACGCCTAAGGCGATCATGGATGAGCTGGGCCTGGCATCTACCCTGCTGGGTGTGGATGTGGTGAAGAACCGTGAACTGTTGGCCAGTGATGTGAATGAACAACAGATCCTGGCTTTACTGGAGGATCATCCACGGGCGAAAATAATACTTACCATTATCGGTGGCCAGGGGCATTTGCTAGGGCGGGGTAACCAGCAATTCAGTCCCGAGGTATTGCGACATATAGGTAAAGAAAATATAAAGGTGATTGCCACTGCGGCAAAAATAAGGGCGCTTGATGGGCAGCCGATCCGGGTTGATAGTGGCGATGAAAAATTGAATGATGAATTATCCGCTATGACGCAGGTCATAACCGGTTATGATGAACAGGTACTTTATAAGATAGGTTAGTGAATGAACGATTTAAAATATAACCAGGGCATGATGGACTTCATTGAAATGTCGCCGACGCCATTCCATGCCGTCGAGCAGATCATATCCAGGCTGGAGTGTTCAGGTTATCAACGCCTGTTCGAGGCCGATGCCTGGTCACTGGAACAGGGGCAGGGTTATTTTGTGTGCCGTAATGATTCATCTATTATTGCCTTTAAACTGGGCACAGACGATGTCATTAGCGCGGGTATACGCATGCTGGGTGCGCATACGGATAGTCCCTGCCTTAAAGTGAAACCACAGGCCGAGATTGTTAAAAATGGTTACTTCCAGCTTGCAGTCGAGGTATACGGTGGTGCCCTGTTAGCACCCTGGTTTGATCGTGACCTGTCATTGGCCGGACGTGTCAATTACCTGGATACGGATGGTGAGATGCTGCACGCCCTGGTGAATTTTGAAATTCCCATTGCGGTGATTCCTAGCCTGGCGATTCATCTGGATCGTGAGGTAAATACCAGTCGTAGTATCAATTCACAGACCGATATCGTGCCGCTGATATTGAAGCTCCCCAATGAAGACAAGCCGGATTTTAAAAATATCCTGCTGCAGTTAATGCAGAAACAGTGCAAAGATTGTGATGCCGTTGAAATACTCGATTATGAACTGAGTTTTTATGATGTGCAGCCACCGGCATTTGTCGGCCTGCACCAGGATTTCATTGCTGCCGCACGCCTGGATAATTTATTAAGTTGTTATACCGGTTTAATGGCATTGACCGAGGTGGCTGATAATGTCAGTGGCCTGCTGGTGTGTACCGACCATGAAGAAGTGGGTAGTACCTCGGCCAGTGGTGCGCAGGGGCCCTTTTTAAAATCAGTGCTTGAACGTATTGCGGGTTCGAGTGAAAATCTTACCCGCATGATGGATCGTTCACTGATGATTTCTGCGGATAATGCACACGGGGTTCACCCTAACTTTGCGGACAGGCATGATGATAACCATGGGCCATTGATAAACCAGGGGCCGGTGATCAAGTCGAATGCCAACCAGCGTTATGCAACCAATAGTGAGACCAGTGCATTATTCCGCCTGTTATGCCAGAAGGCCGATATACCGGTACAGTCCTTTGTGGTGAGAAATGATATGGGTTGTGGTAGTACGATTGGACCCATAACAGCAAGCGCGCTCGGCGTGAAAACGATCGATGTTGGCGTGCCGACCTTTGCCATGCATTCCATCAGGGAGCTTGCGGGCTACTGGGATGCCTATTATTTATACCGGGCATTACGCGAATTCTATAAATAAAATGTAATCAACAATAATTAACAAGGGAATGTTATGCAGGCACTACTGGTGTTTATTATCCTGTTTATGACCATTGCGGTAAATCTATCCCATAGTGTCATAGCACGAATCGGTTTCAATGCGGATTATTTAATGGCGGCCTTACTCGCGGTCGTTATTACCGGACTGGTCAACCATAAAAAACTGTTTTTAATCGTGCTGGTGATCATGTGTAGTGTGCTGGCCAATTTACCCCAGGAGATTATGGATCGCTGGGGGCTGGAAGGTGACTACTTTTTTGCAGTACTGGTAGGCCTGGTACTGACACCGGTGGGTGCGAAAATGACGGGTAGATTTTAATGCAGGTAAAACCTTTCGCCGAATCCAGCGAACAAAATAAACGCCCCATACTGGCCGTGTTAGAGCAGCTCTTTGTCGATCCCGGGCAGGTTTTTGAAATTGGCAGTGGTACCGGTCAGCATGCGATCTATTTTACCGAGCAGCTGGCGCATCTACACTGGCAGCCATCTGACCTGGCGGATCAAATACCGGGCATGCAGTTGTGGTTCGACGAGGCCAGCAATGCACGTATTCTTCCTCCGCTGGTGGTGGATGTCGAGGCCGGCACCTGGCCGGTTTCAAATACAGATTATGTGTTTACCGCAAATACTCTTCATATTGTATCCTGGTCACGGGTCGAGGCCATGTTCAGGGGGGTGGGGCAGTTACTTAAAGCGGGCGGCCTGTTTGCCCAGTACGGGCCGTTTAATTATGGTGGGCAGTTTACCAGCGAGAGCAATGCCCGGTTTGACCAGTGGTTAAAACAGCGAGACCCCGAGAGCGGTATTCGTCACTTTGAAGATCTGGCCAG
>Ga0224496_10001458_pt1 | contig 14751 bp, 14 predicted proteins | sample SF_Jul11_sed_USG_2_FD_168127 | JGI IMG/M metagenome (GOLD analysis project Ga0224496, IMG submission 168127) | Sediment microbial communities from San Francisco Bay, California, United States - SF_Jul11_sed_USGS_8_1 | ecosystem: Environmental > Aquatic > Marine > Sediment | place: USA...
TTTACGTCATCAACCTGCATATCGGGAATGGCATTGATGTCTCCATTCGAATCAATCACAAATGCCGTACCTATGGCCACACCCGGCGCACCCGGCACCCCCTTCAATAACTGGCCAAAGACCGAGGTTTTTTTCCTGAGGTTGTCGATATCACCAATGACTTTTGCGTGGGCAATGGCGCCCGCCAGCTGGGCGGCAATTGTCACCATAAAGGTCAGTGCATCTTCGTTATAGCGGTGTGCGCTGGACTGCTGTAAAACAAGAACACCCAGCACCTGTCGTTGATGGATAATGGGCACACCGAGAAAGGCGTGATATTTTTCTTCGCCGGTTTCAGGGAAATACTGGTAGCGTGGATGCTCTGGTGCATTATCCAGGTTAACCGGCTCGGCCTTCTGTGCCACGAGGCCAACCAGTCCCTGGTCAAACGACATACGCACCCTGCCCACTGACTCGCGCAGCAGGCCATCGCTGGCCATTAAAACCAGTTCCGCGGATTCATTATCGTAGAGATAGACCGAACAGACGGTAGCCGATAGCGCCTGCTTAACGCGCTCGACTATGACACTCAATGCCTGATCCAGATTACGCGCCGCATTTACGTCCTGGATGATACCGCGTAATGTCTCAAGCATTTTGGGTCCTTATTAGGAAGATGATCTAATTCTATCTATATACCGGATTACTCAGGGATTGCAACCATCCCCAATATTGCCGAGCAGCACTTTTACCAGGTCACCCTTATCATTATTTTTGTTATAAATAGCATAGGCCGCGCGATGAAATACCGGCGCGTCCTGCACCCGGTGGACAACACCCGACTGTAGATACTCATCGATCATCGGCTCGGCGAGATAGGCACTGCCACCGCCGCTGAGTAACAATTCGAGTGCGATACGCCCAAGACCGATATGCAACATGGGGTTGGGTATATCCGTAAAGGCCTGCGCGTGCTGGGTAAGAAACACAGGCCCCCAGTCAACCAGGATATATTTTTCGGACATGCTATCGGTACAGGATTTATCAGGCTGCGATGAAACCAGGATCAATTGAATATCGGGCAGGCGCACGACAACAAGCTCATCGTTCTGCGGTACATCATAAAGAAACGCGAGATCCATGGTGCCATTTAAAATGCGCTTCTGTAATACGGTCGCGGTTTGCACCTCCGCGTAGATCACCAGGTTTTTCTGTTCATGATAAATAGTTTCCAGCCACTTTTGCAGGGTAATATCCCAGAGGCTCGACATGCCACCCACAACAAACGACTGCTGGCCCGGCTCGGCCACGCCTATATCCTGCCGCGCCCTGTTCCATGCGGTGGTGATGAGTTCGGCATAACTCAGCATGCGTTCACCTGCCGGTGTTAACTGGATATTATTGCGCTGGCGCACAAATAATTTGGTCCCCAGCTGGTCCTCCAGCAGGCGAATACGGGCACTGACCGTTGACTGGGTGATAAATAAATTGGCAGCAGCCTGACCAAAGTGCCGGGTACGGCTCACCTCAAGGAAGGTTTTAAAATCATGTATATCCATAGCCAGCTCATAAGTTATTGTTTATTAAGCATTTAATTTGTGTCACGCCGCCTATATATCAATTCAAAATCCTGATTCTGTCAATCGTTTTTTTTCGCTTTACCTGTGCCCCAAAAATCTCTAAAAAGCACCTGCAAGCCGACTATTTGTCAGCCCTGGCGAATTTATTTATCCATTGGAGCGCATCATGAAAGATGTTTTAAAACTGGTTGTACTGTTTGTTTCTGTGTCTACACTATTTAGTGGTCATGCGATTGCAAATGAAACGCCAGATCTGGAAGAAATCATAAAAACCTGTGAAGCAGAAGCAGAGGGTATGGCCGATCCAGAAACCTATATTCAGCAGTGTATCGATGACCTGTCCGGACAGGCTCAAAAAGCGGCCGAATAAACAAGCAGTAAAAATAAATTTTTAATAACGGCTCCTGGATAGACCAGGGCCGTTCAGCACGATGATCAAGGTGTAGATGTGATGTTTGAAGACGACGATGACTTAATAAATGACGATGACTCATTAGACGAAGACAACTTTACGACATCCAGGAAAAACAAGGCCTACAAATCAAGGAAGCGTATTGAATACTACCTGGAAGAAATGGATCTAAAACGCCAGATTGAAGGCAGTTATTTCGAGGACCTGTTACCGCAGGACAATAATGACTGGAGCATGGCTGATTACTAGGTTTTAATAAAACCTGTACGGCCATCAATACGGGCAGGCCAGGGGATATAATTTCTCCTGCCTGCCTTTTTTATGCCCTGGATACTATTCCAGCACTATCCCGGAAAAATCGCTGACCTGTAGATGGGTAGCCTGTGCATTGACCGGGGTATCACGTACCAGCCACCGGGTTTGCATACCGGTCTCCCGGGCGGCATCCAGCTCGGCTTCAATATCAGATAAAAACAGGATCTCACTGGCGGCTAAATCAAGCTGCTGGATAATGGCGCGATAGGAGCCAGCCTCTGTTTTGGCACCTATGCGGGTATCAAAATAGCCACTGAATAAGGGCGTGAGATCACCCTGCTCGGTATGCCCAAAAAGTAACTTCTGCGCCTGTACAGAGCCGGAAGAATAGACATACAGTTGTATGCCCTGCTGGTGCCAGGTCTTTAGAAAACGGACCGCATCCTCATACATGTGCCCCTTAAAATCACCCTGCTGATAGCCCTGCTCCCAGATCATGCCCTGGATCGCTTTTAGTGCGGTGATTTTTTTATCCTCATCGATCCATCGTATGAGCTGGTCGGCAACTGCGGCCAGGTCCATATCCAGGTCACCCACTTCCATGCGCACGTCATTGATATGGCTGGATGCCTTGCCATCCTGCACGCTACGGCAGATAAACTGGCGCATCTGCTCACGGGCATAGGGGAATAGCACCTCGTGCACAAAAGAAATGGAGGACGTGGTGCCTTCGATGTCAGTCACTATCGCTTTAATCATAATGTGGCATTGTACTCATCAAAATCGGGGAACTGTTGTGCGATAGCACTGCCGGTCATATCACCAAGCCAGCCACTTTCCGTGGTAAAGAAGCGGATACATTTGAAGGCCGGGGTTGCGCCCATATCAAACCAGTGCGTGGTATTAGCCGGCACACTAATCAGGTCACCCTGCTCACACATCACCAGGTATACCCGGTCATTCACGTGCAAATAAAAGAGCCCCTTCCCCTCGACAAAAAAACGAATTTCAAAATCCGCATGGGTATGCTCGGCGAGAAATTTCTGGCGTAACTCGGCCTTGTCCGGATGATCCGGTCCGAGACCAATGACATCCACGGACTTAAAGCCGTATTGGGTATTCAATGTATCAACCGATGACTGGTAGGCATCCAGTACCGCCTGCTGGTCCGCATCAGCGGCCAGTGGCTGGTTCGCCTGCCAGCGTTCAAGCTGGACACCCAGCTTCGCCAGCTCTGCGGCAATAGCAGCAAAGTCTGTGATCGTCTCGGCCTGTAGCTGGGCCGTATCGCTATAAATGCTTAGTGCCGTCATTTTTGTAATCCCCGTGTACGTATTTCACATTCGAATAAAAACTCAAACGCCTCGACATGCCGCAGGGCATCGGCCAGGCTCTCCCCCCAGGTATAAAAACCATGGCCCGCTATCAGGTAGCCGTGCAGTGGCTGCTCACAGCGATCGACATAGGCATCAACCTGCGCCGCTAGCCGACTGATATCCTGATCATTTTCAAACACGGGCACATTAATGGTGCAATCGTGGCTATCGACACCCGGAAAGGCCTTTAATAACTCATAGTCCTGCAGGCTCACTTTATTTTTGCAGAGGCGGGATAACACCGTGGCATTGACAGAATGGGGGTGCAGTACGACACCGGCATTTCCAAAACGCCTGTAGATCTGTACATGCAGCAGGGTTTCTGCCGAGGGCTTTTTACCGTCCAGGGATTGGCCGGTAGCATCGACGCGCATGATGTCATCGGCGGTCAACCGCCCCTTGTGACGCCCGGACACGGTAATAGCCAGGCCACCATCGGCCAGTTGCGCAGAAAAATTACCGCTGGTAGCGGGCACCATACCCATGGCGTATAACTGCCTGCCGGCTTCGATCAACTCGGCCGTCGCTTGTTCAAATTCTATGCTCACTATGCTGGCTACCTGAAAATAACGCCTGAAACGGGCGATTATATATGATTTTTTGGCCGATCTGGAACTCCATCGAGCCGTTAAGGAGCCTGTAACGCTTGCATCACAGACTTAAATATCGCCATCTTCCAGGTCAGAGAGCGCCATATTGAGCGCATGCACAGACAAAAATATTTCCTGCAATGAATAGGTCAACGAAAGCAGCATGAATAGAAGACTCACGGCAAATATAATCTTACCCAGCAGGATTTCCCCGGCAAATAATGCAAACATGCACACTACGCAGAGAAACAGGCTGGCGACACCACAGCCCTGCATATTACGGATAACATGCACCCGTTTTTTAAGGCATTTAAGCTGGCTCATGAGGCCTGCACTCGGCGCATTTTTATAGGTAGACCCCAGGGAGCGTATCAATGAGCTGATGGCATTAAAACGATTGGTATAGGCTACCAGCAGCAGTGAGATAGCAGGAAACAATAGCGCCGGGGTAGTCAGTGTAATTTCAACACTCATGGCCAACTGGGCTCTCGAATAGTAGATACGAATTATTTCTGATAGTATCAGTAGCAGCGTACAGGAGGCAATCCTGCACTGGGTTGATAGCAATATAATAATAAACAAACTGGCCACAAGGATTACAACCATGTTTTCTCAGTTTATCAAATTCTTTCGTATTCTCAGTTCCGAAACATCGCCAATGCAGATCAGTACGGCCCTCGCCCTTGCAATGATTATGGGGTTTACACCACTGATGAGCCTGCATAACCTGCTGGTATTATTTGTATTATTAATATTTCGTATTAACCTCGCCAGCTTCCTGCTGGCATGGGCCGTGTTCTCAGGCATCGCCTATTTACTTGATCCAATGTTCCATAGTGTGGGTCATAGCCTGCTAACAAATAAGGACATGCTCAGCCAGTGGACCGAAATGTATAACTCCACCTTCTGGCGCGTCAGTCATTTTAACAACACTATTGTCATGGGCAGTTTGGCCATTTCAGTTGCGGCCTTTATCCCTGTCGTCATTATAAGCAATCTCCTGGTGCGGTATTACCGTAGCCATTTATATGTACATTTTCAAAACTCGAAGATCGTGCGCTTTGTACAAAACAGTAAACTGTTTACAAAAATAGTTTCAATGGCGGAGTAAGAAAATGAACATTATACGCTGGCGTGGTTTTTTATCCTTTCTCCTGATCACCGGCCTGATAGCCACAGGCGGCCTGTTTTTTGCTGAATCCATTACCCGGGATTTTCTTGAATCACAGATCACCGACTTGAATGGGGCCAAAGCCAATATTGAGAAGGTCAACATTCAATATTCACCCTTCTCCCTGGATATACGCAATATCCAGATTACAGACCCACAACAGCCAATGATCAATTCAGTACAGATAGATCAGGCCCGCTTCGATATGTCACTGGGCAATCTATTACTTAAGAAAATTATTATCAATGACATGAGTATTTCAGGTATTCGTATAGATACGCCACGCAAGACATCAGGCGCGATAAAAAAGAAGACAGTGCCTGCCACAACAGCCACGGCAAAAAACAAAGAAGACGAACTGATAAAATTGCCAGAGATCGACCTGCCCGATATTAAGGACATCCTTAAAAAAGAACCGCTGATATCAGACACCGCATTTAAGTCACTTAACGATGACATCGATGCCACCAGGGACAGCTGGCAAAAGACCAGTGACCAGATAACCGACAAGGCACGATGGGATAGCTACGAGAAACGCTACAAATTAATCCAGGACAACCTGAAGGGTAACTTCCAGCAAAAACTCAGCGCTATCCAGGACGCCAAAAAACTAAAGGATGACCTGACAAAGGAGACCGAGCAGATAGCTGCGGCCCGTCGCCAGTTTAACCAGGACTGGGACAGGCTCGAAACCGAATTCAAGACGGCTAAAGATGCCCCCAGTAATGACGTTAAACGGATCAGGGAAAAATACAGTATCGATAATCTGAATGCTGAAAACATCAGCCAGTTATTATTTGGCCCCCAGGCCAGCGAATATATAGCCATGGCACAGAAATGGTACGCACGCCTGAAGCCCTATATAGAAGATGATGAACCTGAACAGAAACCTGTCGAGCGCAGCAAGGGCCAGGACATACGATTTGCCGAACGCAATCCCATGCCTGATTTCTACATCGAAAAGGCCAGCCTGGATGCCCAGCTACCCCGGGGCAACTTTACTGGTTCAATCACACATATCTCCTCTGATCAGTCGATTAACAAAAAACCGATGCGGCTACTGCTGCGCGGCAATAACCTGAAACACCGGGATAGTGAAGAGATCACCGCTGAATTTAATTACATCGATAAGGACAAGGGCTTTAGCCTGTTTAATTATGCCCTGGTAAACTACCAGCTCAATGACTTTGCCATTTCAAAGAATAAAAAACTTGCACTGAGCATCGATAAGTCCCTAATGGACTTCAAAATCCAGTCACGCCTGGAAAATGGCCAGCTAGAGGGCACATCGCTCACGAAATTCGATGCTGTAGCTTTCAGCAGTAACAAATCGAGTGCCGGAAATTCGATGTCATCGATGCTGGCCAACTCATTTTCTGGTATCGATGCCTTTAATATCAGCACACGTTATAAAGGCTCATTACACAAGCTCAGCTTTAAAATTGATTCTGATCTGGACAACAAGCTGGGTGCTCAGATGAAGATCAAACTCAAGCAACGTGTACAGCAATTTGAGCAACAACTTAAAGCCTCAATCCAGGAAAAATACCGGGAACCTTTAGAGAAAATTGAACAAAAACGCCAGAAACTAAATGCAATTAAAGACAGTATTGATGCCAGACAAAAGGCCCTGCAACAACGCATGGATGATTTAAAGACTAAAATCAATAGTGAGGCAGAACTCAAAAAACAGGAGCTGGATAAGAAACTGGACGATAAGAAAAAACAGAAAGTTGATGAGCTTAAGAATAAATTGCTGAAAAAACTGGGGCGCTAATTCCGCCCCAGTTAACATTAATCCCTGTTGTCGATTATATGATGCTGCAGGGCAACATATTTCTGTAACTTGCCAGTATATGGCAATGGCCCGGTAAACCCAGGGTTTACACCCGGCGCTTTTAACATACGTTCCAGATTATCCATGGTTGCGCGCCCAATGTATTCACTATTCTCATCCAGCGCATCAACCGCCTCTAGATAACTGCGTGCTATCACTGCCCCCAATGGTTTCGGATTGTAGAGCAATTTTTTTATTAAGAAAGGGTTTAAAGTTAACGGGTTATAGTTTTTACTGAGATAGCCCTGCTCTATTAACAGTCGTTCTACAGGCGTGCCAGGCTGTATACCAATGAAGAAAATAAATGGCAGCACATTTTCACGGCCAAACATAGCGTAAAGTTCTTTAATACGATCGATAGTTTTGAGTAATGTCTGCGCTGTCTCACCCGGCGCATTCAGCGGCATATACAGTTTCACTTTCTGATGGGTATATCCAGCATCCTTGAACATCTGGAAGGCCTGCATCTGTTGTTCTAGCGAATACCCCAGGGTTAGGCTGTTAATTAGCTCCTGGGTACCGGTAAAGGACAAATCAAGGCTAGCCAGGCCACTATCCAGCATTTTCCTCGCAAGTGTCGGCGTCAGGTGATTGAGGCGCAGATAGCCGGTCCATTCAATCTTGAGCTTACGATGAATGATTTCATCCAGGATCTCTTCCACATGGTTCGTGCTTCTTAGTGTTGAGCAAAACTGGGCATCGGTGAACCATATTTTATTAACGCCATAGTTTTTATTCAGTGCCTCGATTTCGTCAACAATTTCAACCGCTTCACGGTAACGCTGGTTATGACCTTCTATCTTGTTATATAAACAGAAGTGGCACTGGTAGGGACAACCACGCTTGGTGTGCACACCGATATAGTCATTCATATAGTCATGAAAGGCCGGAAATATACTTTCTATATATTTATAATCAACCGACGTCAGTGTGCTTAGATCAAAATTCTCCTTGCGCTGGCTAAAATGGACGCGGCCACTGGCATCCTTGTAATAGCACTCACCCATGGTGAAGTTGTCACCATCAACAATCGACAACATCGCAGGCTCACCCTCGCCAACCACCACCGTGGTATTAACCGGGCATTTTTCTGCAACATATTTACCAAAGATTGAAACCGCTGTGCCGCCGACAACAATCTTCACATCCGGCAACAAGCGCCGCGTCATTTTCATAAATGCAAAATTACGAATACGACTATAGGTGTAGTCAAACAGGATACTCAATGCGCTAAATGCCGCCTTAATACGACGCCAGGGATAGGGTGAATGATCAAAATTCATCACCACATCCAGCGCATCATCTTCCGGATGCGGCCCAAACGACTGCATATTGCGCCAGGAGAAAGCCACCACATCAGGCTGCAGCTGCTGGATGCACTGTTTCAGCACTTGTTTACGCTCTCTAGCGGGAACGAGTGCGAGATCTAACAGCCCCTGTTTGATATCCGGCCTTTTTTTATGAATATAATCAGCTACATAAATTACTCCGCCGGGATATATCTTCCAACAGGGTAAGCGGACATAGAGAACAGCCCTGGCTCGATCAGTCATTGTGCACCTTTAATTGTTATTTAATAACCGCTTTACTTTCTCACTCTATTCGGATAATGGTACAAGTGCTCACATTTGTCTTTGTCATACATTAAAGAAATTTAATATAACATGTCAGAACTTACACGATCATGCCATGAATTAGTAGCCGGGCGAGTAGTTCTGCTAGTATATTTAACACTTAGTATTATCAATGCCCTTTTTGAGAGAAGTGATGCAAATTAAGCCAAAAAACATGACTTACAACGTCGATTAGCTAAAAGTAGAATCTAATAAAGACCTGTAAAAATTCAGTCAGATACTGACCAAATGATGTCTGGAGATGCAATATAGTACTTTATTGTGTAAAACAGCAGTCGTCTTAAAATCAAGAGATGTTAATTAGAAATTACACGGCAACTTTTAACTGATTAATAATGGCGCTCATATAATGTCTGAACGATTGTATTTCAAACATTCAGCTATACGAAATGATTACAGTGTGCACTAGATTACCTACTATTCACTCTATAGCCGTACCAACTTCATAGCTAGATCTTTTTACTTCTGCTTCATTAAATCGTCTATGTACCAGTCCATAGACTGTCGTAAACCTTCACTAATCCTGTAGGCCGGTGCATACCCGAGCAGTGCTTGGGCTTTTGATATGTCAGCCCTGGAATGCCTGACATCCCCCGCCCTGAAATCACGGTAAATCGGGGCTGGAATATCAATTCCTGAAACTCGCTCCTGAATCAGGTTTCGAATAGTGTTAAATAGTTCATTGAGACTGGTCTGATCATTCAATGCGATATTGTATACCTGATCCACAGCATCCGGCCTGTCGGTCATAGCAGCAAGTATATTTGCCTGCACAGTATTATCTATGTAACAGAAGTCACGACTGGTTTCACCGTCACCATTAATATATACAGGTTCATTGTGCAACATGCTGGCGACCCATTTGGGTATGACTGCGGCATAGGCACCTTCAGGGTCCTGTCGCCGACCGAATATATTAAAATAGCGCAAGCCAATACATTTAAAATCATACGATCTGGAAAATACGCTGGCGTAAAGTTCGTTGACATATTTGGTTACGGCATAAGGTGATAAGGGATTACCAATAATATCTTCCACTTTCGGCAGGTCGGGATGATCCCCATAGGTCGAGCTTGAGGCAGCATAGACAAAGCGTTTGACACCTGCATCCCTGCTAGAAACCAGCATATTCAGGAAACCATCAATATTTGTAGTATTGGTGCGTATAGGGTTTTCAATGGATCGAGGAACCGATCCCAGAGCGGCCTGATGCAGGACATAATCTACGTTTTTACATGCTTTGCTGCAATCTTCCTGGGAACAGATATCACCTTCAATAAAAGTGAAATTATGCCACTTCTGTTCATTAATCCTACGAACCTTTTCAAGATTATACCTGTGGCCTGTTTCGAAATTGTCCAGCCCTATGACTTTCTGATTATGTGCCAGCAGGGTTTCTAGTAAATTTGAACCAATGAAACCAGCAACACCTGTTATGAGCCAGGTATACTGATTAGATTCTAATGTTAACAGCCGATTTTCATATTCGGTCATGCTATATACCTTTAGTTATAGTCTTCCATCTACATCCTGAACAGGGAACATATACTTGATATCATAGAGAACGTGATTTTCTTTACCAAAGCCACGAATGTTTTGTACACCCATTTCAGCAAATTCATTGTGTTTAACGGCAAGAATGATGCTATCGTAGTGACCTAAATCAGGCGCATCAATTGGCCGAATATCATATTCATGTACTGCTTCTTCCTTATCCACCCATGGATCAAAGACATCGATATTGGCACCATAATCCCGGAATTCATTGATAATATCAATTACCCTGGTATTTCTGATATCAGGACAATTTTCCTTAAAGGTCAGTCCCATGATCAGTATATTTGATCCACTAACATGAATACGTTTTTTCAACATCAATTTTACAATTTTGGATACCACATAAGAACCCATGCGATCATTGAGTCGGCGACCAGCCAGAATCATTTCAGGGTTATAACCAATCTCCTGCGCCTTGTGGGTCAAATAATAGGGATCGACACCAATACAGTGCCCACCAACCAGGCCTGGGCGAAAGGGCAGGAAATTCCACTTGGTACCGGCGGCCAATAGCACCTCTTCAGTATCTATGCCCAATCGTTCAAATATAATCGCCAGTTCATTGATCAGTGCAATATTGACATCACGTTGGGTATTTTCGATAACCTTGGCTGCTTCTGCCACCTTGATAGAACTGGCCTTATGAGTGCCTGCAGTAATAATCGAACAGTATAGCTGGTCCACGAAGTCAGCTACTTCCATGGTAGATCCTGATGTCACTTTTTTTATGCTAGTAACACGGTGTTGCTTATCACCCGGGTTAATCCTTTCCGGGCTATAACCAGCAAAAAAATCCTTATTGAATGTCATACCTGACAGGTTTTCGATGATAGGAATACATACTTCTTCAGTTGCACCTGGGTATACCGTTGATTCATAAATAACAATATCGCCTGCAGAAATAACCCCACCAAGCATTGAGCTTGCACCAATCAATGGGCGAAGGTCAGGGCTCTTATTTTTGTCTATTGGTGTAGGAACAGTAACGATATATACATTACAACTCTTGATGTCTTCGGTATTAGCAGAAAAGGTTAGTCCAAGAGCTTGAGAAAGTTCATTTGCACTGACTTCTAGGGTACTGTCCACACCTGATTCTAGCTCGTTTATACGCGCCTGATTAATGTCAAATCCGACAACATTCATTTTCTTGCCAAATTCGGCAGCGAGGGGTAAGCCAACATATCCAAGACCAATAATCGCAAGACGTGCATTATTTATGTTAAGCATTCGTATATACCCTGTGTCTACTCGTTAAAGAATGATTACATTCTATAAGTGAAAATATGTAAATTTGACTATTAATAAACCAGCAACATTTCATGAAAATGCAGCCAGCCATAATATTTTCTAGTAGAGTATACTACTATTCGCTCTTCCCTAGCATAGAATGGATGTCTATTTTTTCAATCAGACACACCCCGTCGGGATATCTCTTCCAACAGGGTAAGCGAATATAGAGAACAGATTTGACTCGATCGGTCATTGTGTACCTTTATTATTATTTTATTACGGCTTTATTTCCTTTCTATAAATGAAGAATGGTTAAAAACCTGATATTTATCCTTGTTCTATTTTAATAAAAACTAATATAGCGAATCGAAACGTGACCTTTTGCCTTCAATGATTAATTGCTGGAATAGACGCGAAATTAAAGTTGACGAATGATTTGAAATTAAACAGATCCGCACCTCTGGCACTGATCACTATTGGCAGCAGATGGAAAAGCATTACCGGTCTAATTAGACTAGTTGATCAATTTTAAAAGACAGGGATTTAACCTGCCTTGAAGCGCGCGCTTTGTCTTTCATAAAAAACAAAGAGGGCTATTCCCAAATAATTTGCCAATAGATCAAATAGTCGTGAGCCTCGATATACAAAGTACTGTGATATCTCTGTTGTTGTTCCCAGGGCCAATGCAATACCTAATGCTATTAGCAATGCCTTGCGGTCGTTAAAGTAAAAGCCACACAGCCAGAACCATATGGCCGTTAATATCACAAATAAGAGTATATGATATATGGCCTCAATCACGTCCCATCCACTCAGTGGATACGAAAAAAAAGACGTAAAAAAAGCAGCCATCGAATACTCCGTTGCCAGGTTTTCCTTCCCTGGCTTCAGCAGGCTAATGACTACCAGCAGCGTCCAGCTTAATGCAGCCAACCAGCCTATCAAGACGGCAATACGACTATCCCGGTAACGCATTATGTCAAACCCATGGTTTCAAGTATTACTGCGTTGACTTCATGCACATCATATTTTTCTACCGTAAGGCGCCGGCTTTCCTGCCCCATGCGCTCTATATCCTCAGGATGTTGTAAAAAATGTTCTATAGCCTCTACCAGTGCATTCACATCACCCACCGGAACCAGCAGACCATTGATTCCCTGAGTAACTGTTTCTCGGCACCCTGGCGCATCGGTAGTAATTATGGGTCTGGCCATGGCCATGGCTTCTAATACTGTTCGCGGCAAGCCTTCTCGATAAGAAGGCAGAATATAAACCGAACATCCGGCTATAGCCTGGTGGACATCACGTAAATAACCGAGATACTCGATAGCACCAGACGCAACCCATGAATCTAAATCCTGTTTAGTAACAGACGATGGGTTTTTATCAAAGAAGCCGACTAACTTAAAACTGACACCGGGGTATGACTTTTTAATAATTTTGGCCGCAGCTACATACTCGAATACACCCTTATCTTTCACCAGGCGAGCGATTAATAAAAAAGAAAGTCTATCTGGAACAGGTGCGGGAGTAAACTCATCCAGATCAATGCCAATACCGTTCAACAACACTTGCTGCTCAGGGCTACTCACCAGCTTCTGCTGCTGAAATAAATTCATGTCATCAGGATTCAGAAAAAACACTTTTGTATTATGTTTTAATGCAGACCTGTATAACGCTTTGGCAATATAGCCAAAGAAGCGCCGTTTAAGGCCTGTGCCTGTGAAGGCATAACCAAGCCCTTCAATCATTGAGAATATTTTTGGTATACCTGCAATACGTGCTGCTATGGAACCATATATTACTGGCTTGATGGTATAACCAAGAAATAGATCAGGGCTATTTTTTTTGAAAATCTGTATCAGCTCAACCAGTGTTTTTAAATCCTTGAATGGGTTGAGACCCGTTCTATGAAGATGTATATCCTGGTAAATAACACCCATCTCTGCAAGCTTATTCGTTACCTCTGGTGTGGCATTGGGTGCACAGGCGATAACATGATGCCCATCAGCTACCAGTTTCTGCAATAGATTTTTACGGAAGTTGATCAATGACTCACTTACGCCACCCAGTATGATTACACGCGCCATTTCAGTTTTATTAATCCTTATATATTAAGCGTTATTCAAGATGAACTGTTTATATTGCATCATCAAGCAGACCTCAATAATCAACACACAAATAATTACATTGCGATCAATTACCTACGCCTTTACGTCTTAGCAATTCCCAATAAAGATCTTCCCACATACTCACAACATTATCGAGGCTATAATTATCTACGACATACTGCCGTCCGACTTTACCCATAGTTGCACGCTCATTTTCGCTCATAGTCATAATATCCTGCATGGCATTGGCCAACTGTTCAGAATCATATGGGGTCACGACAAAACCACTAGTACCATTAAGCACCACTTCCCGATTGCCGCCGACATCAGTAGCCACAATCGGCATGCCGGTGGCTGCCGCCTCGAGTAGCACCATCGGCAAACCTTCCCAGGCTGATGACATAACATAACCATCGGCCGCGTTCATGAGTTGCGGTATATCCTGACGCACACCTAAAAATTGAATACGCTTTTCGAGACCGAGCGCCCTCACCTGCTGCTTTAGGTCTTGCTCCAGCTCACCCTGACCCACAATGAATAATCGTGTATTAATATTATAATTTATACTGGCAAAGGCTCGAAACATATTGGGGTAGTCTTTGGCTTCTACCAGCCGGCCTACCGCAAGCCATAGAAATGCATCTTTAACACCTAATTCGTCGCGAAGTAACTGACGTGCCTGCTCATCCTTTGTAAATTCATCGGTATTGAGGCCATTGGGAATGAATCGGATTCTATCGCGCGGCGCAGCGCCCACATCTATATATCGGTCTACGGCCGCCTGGCTTACATTGGTTGTTATATCTGTCAGGAAATCAGTTACGCGATAGGCGATTTCTCGCCATCTTGCTCCTTCGTTAATATTATGAGCAGTTGAAATGACCACCGGCACAGTAGCAAAAATACGGACTATGCGCCCCAATAAATTGGCATGCACCATATGGCTATGCAGGATAAGGGGTTTCCATTTCTTGATAAAACCAGCGAGTCTGAAAATAGACCTTGGATCAGGGATG
>Ga0224496_10001459_pt1 | contig 14735 bp, 10 predicted proteins | sample SF_Jul11_sed_USG_2_FD_168127 | JGI IMG/M metagenome (GOLD analysis project Ga0224496, IMG submission 168127) | Sediment microbial communities from San Francisco Bay, California, United States - SF_Jul11_sed_USGS_8_1 | ecosystem: Environmental > Aquatic > Marine > Sediment | place: USA...
CACCATTGATCAGGATGTGCTTCCCGGATACGTTTTTTAGTTGCTTAAGGCTGGTACGTCGTAGTGGATCTGTGGCCGAGGACACAATCAGGTCATATATGGGAGATAGTAGGGTGTAACTAAATCTTAATCCCATGATTTATTAATGCAGTGTATTAGGTGCCAGTAGATAGAACTCAGGGATCTGGGCATCAAATTCGAAACCATCATCCGCAAGCATTTGATAACTGCCGGTCATTGAGCCCGATGGGGTTTTCATGAGCGTGCCACTGGTGTACTGGAATCCCTCACCTGGTTTTAGATAGGGCTGTGCACCGACTACGCCATCTCCGGTGACTTCCTGTGTCTGGCCATCTGAACTGGTAATAATCCAGTGGCGTGTCAGTAACTTGGCGGGCATGTCCCCTTGATTGGTAATGGTGACCGTGTAGGAAAAGACATAATGGCCCATTTCAGGATTAGACTGTTCCTCAATATAATTGGGGATTACATCGACTATGAATTTATAATTGCTGCTAGTCATAATAGTTACCTGATTGGTTTGTATACAGCATACCAGAAGTATACTAAAAATAGACCTTTAAATTTTAGTGGATTCTGTGGACTGTAGAATATTACTGAGCTGGACAAACTGTTCCAGCCTGAGCTCCTGTGCTCTTTGGCCAGGATTTATGCCGGCGGACTCAAGTTGCTCCTGGGTACAGTGGTTTTTGAGGACGTTTCTCAGGGTTTTGCGGCGCTGTGAGAATGCAAGGGCTACCAGTTGTGAAAAGGCCTTTTCGCTTGTCGCTATAAAGGGCTTCTCTTTGTAGGGTTCGAGGCGAACTATGGCTGAATCGACCTTGGGCTGTGGCTCAAATGATTCGGGCGGTACGATAAATAGCGCTGCAACCTTAAAGTAATATTGAACCATTACCGATAGGCGGCTGTAATCGGAGGTGCCAGGTGCTGCAGCGAGACGTTCAACCACTTCCTTTTGCAACATAAAATACATGTCCTGGATAATGTTGGTAAAGTTTGTCAGGTGAAAAATAATGGGTGTAGAAATATTGTAGGGTAGATTGCCAATGATTCTTAATTGTCTGTCATCCTCGATCAGCTGGTTGAAATCAAATTTGAGGACATCATAATTGTGAATGGTTAGTGGACTATCGATGCCGACATTGAGTCTTAATTTGGGAATGATATCGCGATCGAGTTCAATGGCGTCCATTTTACCGGCAATGCTGAGTAGAGGACGTGTTAATGCGCCTAGACCTGGCCCAATTTCTACCAGCTTATCGCCCGCCTGGGGGTTTATGCTGCGAACAATCCGATCAATGATGGCTTCGTCTGTAAGGAAGTTTTGTCCAAAACGTTTTCTGGCAATGTGCTGTATCATATTTTAAGACTAAAGCTGTAGTTTGTAAGAGGCAAGTTAAAAAGCATCAATTTTTCCTGATTTTTTTGTCGCGAGGTCGATAGCCAGGTCGAGAGCCGATTGCAGGCTACCCGTGGATGCCTTGCCTGTGCCTGCAAGCTCAAGTGCTGTACCGTGGTCGACAGAGGTGCGAATAATGGGTAGTCCCAGTGTAATATTTACTGCATGGCCAAAGCCGACGTGTTTGAGTACGGGCAGTCCCTGGTCGTGATACATGCTGAGTACGGCATCGGCCCGATCCAGGTAACGGGGCGTAAACAGTGTATCTGCAGGTAACGGATCAGATAGCCTCATGTTTTCGGCGCGTAGCTTGTTGATGACTGGTTGCATAATTTCAATTTCTTCGCGACCAAGATGACCGTCTTCACCCGCGTGGGGATTTAGGCCACAGATTAAAATTTCTGGATGGCTAATTGCAAAATGATGAATCAGGTCATGGTGCAGTATGCGAATGACCTGTTCGAGATTTCTAGCAGTAATCGCCTGGCTAACCTGTGCAATAGGCAGGTGGGTGGTAACCAGTGCAACCCTAAGCTTGTCTGCGGCAAGCATCATTACGGGTGTGCCCTGGGTGAGTTCTGCGAGAAATTCCGTGTGCCCTGTAAAAGGTATTCCAGACTGATTAATTATGCCCTTGTGTACGGGGCCGGTAACCAGTGCATCTAGTTGATGCCCCTGGATGCTGTTAACTGCTTCCTGTAGTGTAGCTAGAACATAGTTGGCATTGCCTGCGTCCAGTGTGCCTGCATTAGCGGACTTTAAGCCTTGTACAGGATAGACCTGCAAACTGCCTGCGCTATGGGGTTGTCGGTCTGATAAGTCGTGCAGTATCTTTATGTCAATATTAATACCGAGCAGCTGTGCTCGCTGTTGCATCAGTTGCGGTGATGCAAAACAGACAATAGATGCGGGTATGTCATTACGAGCTAGTTGTAAAACAATATCAGGGCCAATGCCCGCAGGTTCACCTGGAGTGATAGCTATGGAGACTGGCATTATGCATCAGGCTTGTTGCGGTATTCTACATAGGCCTCATCACGCACCCGGCGTAACCAGAGCTGGAGTTCCTCTTCTGCTTTTCTGGCCTGTATGGCCTTTTCTGCGCGTTTATATTTCAACTGCTGGGTTTCATCCTGGGTCCTGTGGCCAAGAACCTGGATGATATGCCAGCCAAATGAACTTTTAAACGGTTCTGATACCTGATTTACTTTGAGTGAGTTCATTACCTTTTCAAAGCGTGGTACGAAATTTCCCTCACCTGCCCAACCGAGATCGCCGCCCTTATCTTTTGAGCCGGGATCCTGTGAGTACTGCTTTGCAAGTTGTGCGAAGTCCTCGCCAGAATCAAGGCGATTTTTAATGTCGGAAAGTTTTTTCATTGCATCATCGTCAGATGTAATCGTATCTGTCTGTACTAAAATGTGTCGTGCATGTGTTTGCCTGACAAGGTGTTGTTGTGTTTTTTTGTCGATAAGCTGGAGGATGTGAAAGCCGCCGGCGCTACGTAGTGTTGGGCTGATCCCATTCTTTTTAAGTTTTTTTGCGGCAGTTAGAAATAGAGCGGGTAATTCAGCTGCAGTGCGCCATCCAAGATCGCCACCACTTAAGGCGTTTCGTCCCTGTGAGTGCTGCTGTGCAACCTCAGTGAATGATTCGCCGGCATCCAGTTGTGCATGTATTTTTTCGGCTTTATCGAAGGCCGCCTGGATTGTTTCAGGTGATGCAGCCTCTGGTGTTGCTACAAGTATATGTGCCAGGTGGTATTTTTCACTTGCTCCTGTCTGGTTCTGCTGTTCTAAAAATTGTTCGACTTCATTACTGGTGACATTAATGCGATTAAACACCATGCGCTGCTGGAGCTGGCGTATGATCATATCGTTTCGTGTCTGTTCCCTGAAGTAATCGAAGTCTATGCCATCTTTTTGCAGGGATTTTTGCATCTTGCTCAGGGTTGTTTTATTGTTTTCTGCAATTTCATTTATTATTTTATTAAGGCTAATATCATCGATATTAATGCCCTGTGATTTCGCAAGCTGGAGCTGGGCGCTGTCAGTTATCATGCGTTCGAGTACCTGCTTCTGCATTATCTCATCACTGGGTACGCGTCCCTTTTTTCTTAATAGCTGTTGTTTGAATTCTACAGTTTTCTGTTGTAATGCCTGATAGGTTATTACATCGTCATTGACTATAGCTACGATGTGGTCAAGCTTTTGTAGTGCCTGGATGGACGGGCTGGCCAGCCAGGTCAATGTGAATAAAAGAAAGGTAAGTAAGTTTTTCATAATCAGTATTCCGGTGAATAACCTGGTATTGCCTGTTTAAGGATGTTTGTGGTTGATTTCTCGCTTACGCTACCCAGTCCTTTGAGTACAAGCTGGAACATGATGGACGTATCATATTCATCTTCGTCAGGGGTTGCATCAATATTCAGGTAGCGTTGTGCAACCACGCGCAGTGCCCAGCAACAGGATTCATATTCTATACCAAACAGGCTGTCTATATCCTGTTTATCGGTAACAGAGTAGCTCCAGCGGCCGAGCAGTGAATACTGGTTTGTCATTGGCCAGTTAAACGAAAAATCGGTTTGCTCTATGCTGTTATTCGTGTCTGCCGGATCACGCCTGAAGCGGTAACCCAGGTTCAGTATCTCCTGCTGTGGCGATACATAACTTAAAGTAATATTGCGCTTGTCTAGCTGGTCCAGCTGGGTATCCCACTGGACAGTGCTTTTGGCATTCCAGTGATTTAGCCTGGCGCCTATTTCGGCAACGATGTCGGATTTTTTATGTGTTGATTCGATATTGGTCAGGCTTACTTTGCGATCATCAAAATAGTGGATTTGACCAATGCTTAAGTTGAGTAGCTCTGCGCTCGAAGCCTGTGAAATAATGCGGCTGCTGAGAGCCAGCGTAAGCTGGTTTGCATCACCGACTCTATCGACACCACTGAATCGATTGTCTCTAAATAGCTGCGAGAAACCAAATTCTGTTTCAGTAGTATCAAAAATGGGGATTGCAGACTGGTCTTCATAGGGCGCATACAAATAATATAAACGCGGTTCAAAGGTTTGCAGGTAGTTATTGTTGACTATGTCGCGCTCAAAAAATAAACCGGCGTCAAGGCTGCTAATGCTCAGGGAACGATTTTCTATATCCAGTTCATTGGAAAATTCATCTGTCATCTTGTACTGGCTGTAATGGATGCCGGTAGTGGGTGTTATAAACCAGGCAGTCCCTGTGATGGGCCAGGATAACTGAGGGTAAAGATAAATTCTCTGGCCCTCAATTTTTGTGTTGCTCTCGTGTTTGAAGTCGACAAGCTCAGAGTTGAGCGACCAGAGCAGTTCACTATCGCGCAGGGTGTCTGTTGCAGTCACTGTGATTTGAGGCAGGCGCCTATAGGGCCGACTGGCAAGGGCTATGGTGTCATCTATGGTTTCATAGCTTTGCAGGACTGTATTTATCGACCATGTATCCTGTGTGTATCGTAGTGTTGCTTTTTGTTCGAGATGTGTAGTGTTGCTAATAGTAAAGCCTGCACCCAGGTCATCAAAATAATCCTTGTCAGAAGTATCCTGGATGGTCAGGTCCAGATTGGTGTTTGTGGTTATATCTGAATGGTTATTAAATTTTATAAGATAACGTTCCGTTTGCGTCTGTTTGTCTTCGGGTAGATATTCAAGATCCACCAGACCATTGCTCGACTGTGTCAGGTATCGATAATGTGTGTTTAACTGCGTGCCGCGTCTATTCATATAGCGAGGTGTAATGACTGCATCCTGGTTGGGTGCAATATTCCAGTACCATGGCACACTTAATTCTGCACCGCCCGATGTGGAGTTGCCGAAGCCGGGCATGAGAAAACCGGAACGGCGTTCATCACCGAGCGGGAAGCTGAGATAGGGGGTGTAGAAGATAGGAATATTTTTAAACCAGAGCACGGCATGTTTTGCTGTGCCTGTTGATGTTTCCTGATCAAGTTTAAGTAAGCTGGTGTTGAGCTGCCAGTCTTTATTTTCTCCCGGGCAGCTTGAAAAGCTACTATTGATCATTAATGTCTGCTGGCCTTTTGCCAGGCTGAGTGCGGGTGTTTCACCCCTGTACTCGGCATCTGCAGACTGGTAACGGCTGTTAGAAAATTTTCCGGTCTGGCTTTCAATATTGTACCAGCCATTATCGGCCTCGATAGACAGGGATTCAGCATCCACGTGGATGTTGCCATCAAACTCAAGTTGCTGGGTGGTTCGATTGAATACGGTGGTATCGGCCTGTAATCTAAGTTTGTCACGTTCGATTAGGACATTGCCGCTAAAAATGCTGATATCTCCGCTGGTGTTTTCTACCTGTTGCGCACTGATTCGTGTTTGATCTTTTTCTTCTGAGGTAAAGGCGTCAGGTGGTGTGTGGAGTATCACGCTGTCTGTATCGAGCGTGCAGAGTGGATCATTAACCTGTAGGGCCTGATCAGGCACGGCCAGTAATAGTGCTGGCCATAGCGTGGCGATAATCAGGGCCCGGGTGCTTGATTTCATAACATCAGTTATACAATATGCGCGCTGAAAAAGCGTGTTTAATTTCGTGATATAGACAGTATTGGTGTGACCGGGTTTCAATCATGAATAAAAAAGCTTGTAACCGTCTTTATTGATTTAACAGCAGGAATTCAAGCAGGGCCTTTTGTGCATGTAGGCGATTTTCTGCTTCATCCCATACCACGCTCCTGGGACCATCAATAATCTCGGCACTGACTTCTTCACCCCGGTGTGCAGGCAGGCAATGCATGAAGAGTGCGTCGTCATTAGCCAGGTTCATCAGGGTTTGATCCACCTGGTAGTCAGCAAAGGATTTTTCACGTTGCTTCTGTTCTTCCTCCTGGCCCATGCTGGCCCAGACATCAGTCACGATCAGGTCGGTATTTTCACAGGCCTCCCTGGGGTCGCGAATGATGCTTACCCGGTCGTCTGCAACACTGACCAGTTCGGGGTCGGGGTCATAACCTTCGGGGCAGGCAATGCGCAAATTAAAGTCGAGTAGCCTGGCTGCATTAATGTAGGAGTGGCACATATTATTACCATCACCGACATAGGTAACGGTGCGGCCCTTGATATCGCCACGGTGTTCGATCCATGTTTGCATATCGGCCAGTAACTGGCAGGGGTGAACCCAGTCGGTAAGACCATTGATAATGGGGACCGATGAGTATTTTGCCAGCGTCTCTATTTTTTCATGTTCGAATGTGCGCACCATGATGATATCGACCATGCTGGAGAGGACACGTGCGGTATCTTCGATTGGTTCACCTCGACCCAGCTGTGTGTCCCTGGGTGACAGGAACATGGCGTGACCGCCGAGCTGTACCATGCCGGCCTCAAAAGAGACGCGGGTACGGGTGGATGATTTTTCAAAAATCATCGCCAGTACCTTGTTCTTTAAAGGGGTATAAACTTCACCTGCACGATGCATCGCCTTTAGTTCAATTGCGCGCTTGAGCAATTGCATTAATTCGACAGCCGTTAAATCCAGCAAACTTAAAAAGTGCCGTGTCGCCATGGGCGTCTCCGGTTTTATTCTGTAATTGATTTGATTAACCCGCTGACGATTTCAATAATCTGGTCAGCCTGGGTTTCGCTTAAAATGAGTGGTGGCAGCATGCGGATAACATTGCCTGCCGTGACATTGATCAACAGGCCTTTTTCCAGTGCCTGCGAGACCAGTTCGGTGCAGTCCCTTTTTAGCTCAATACCGATCAACAGCCCCTGCCCCCTGATGTCGTTGACTAGCTCTACACCGGATAACTGTTGCTTGAAACCGTCTAGCAGGTAGTGTCCCAGGGACTGTGCCTGTTGTAGTAGTTGATCTTTTTCAATGGTGTCGATAACTGCATTGGCCGCTGCACAGGCAAGTGGATTACCACCAAAGGTTGAGCCATGATTGCCCGGCTGGAAAATATTGGCAGCATCACCTTTGGCAAGACAGGCCCCGATGGGTACGCCATTACCCAGTGCTTTCGCCAGGGTCATGACATCCGGTGAAAAGTCATAGTGCTGGAAGGCAAACCACTGTCCGGTCCTCGCCATGCCGGTTTGAATCTCGTCCAGCATCATGAGCCAGCCATGCTGGTTACACAATTCACGCAGCTGTGGCAGGAAATTCGCGTCAGGGCAGTTAATGCCGCCTTCACCCTGTATCGGTTCGATTAAAACAGCAACGACATTGCTGCTATTTTGGGCAATCTTTTTTATCGCCTCGATGTCATTGTAAGGCGCACGAATAAATCCCTGTACCAGTGGCTCGAAGCCGGCCTGTACTTTCCTGTTGCCGGTGGCGCTGAGGGTGGCCATGGTGCGACCATGGAAGCTGCCATCGGTGACAATAATGGCGGGATTGTCTATGCCCTTCTTGTGGCCATGCAGGCGCGCCAGTTTAATGGCCGCTTCATTCGCCTCTGCGCCTGAGTTGGAAAAGAACACCCTGTCCATGCCGGAAACCCGGGTTAACTTATCTGCCAGTTCCTGTTGACGATGTATGCAGTAGAGGTTGGAGGTGTGGATTAATTTCCCCGCCTGTTCACTGATCGCCTCGGTTACCTGGGGGTGTGCATGGCCCAGGCCGCACACGGCGATACCCGAGAGGGCATCCAGATAGGACTTGCCCTTGTCATCATAGAGTAACGCACCTTCGCCTTTCTCGAAGCAGACCGGTAGGGGCGCATAAGTCGTCATTAGGTGTTCTGTTCCAGCCATAACCTTTTACCCGGCATTAGCGGGTTCCCAAAATGAAAAAACGGCAGGTAAGACTGCCGCAGAACAGGTAATTATACCTGCTTGTTCGGGTATTTCAAATGGCGTATTGGCTGCTGATAACTAATTGATTTACTGGTGTTTTTTATTCTGTGGCCGAGTGCTCGCCGGTCTTGAAAAAGTGCTTTACCTGAAGATAGGCTAATTCGAGTTTTTCCAGCAGTTGTGGAATTGAGTCAGTATCATTTTCTTCTGCAAGGGATTCAATCAGGTTGCTGATACTCGATAGTTGCATGGCGCCCAGTGTGGCGCTGCTGGATTTGAGGCTATGTGACAGCAGGATAAGGTCTTTTATGGTGCAATCCCTGTAATAGTCATGTGCCTGCGCTATTTTTTTATCGGTATCCAGAAGGAATTCATTGATCAGCTCATCAAATGAATCTCCCATGGTTATTTTGAGAGCCTCAAATATTTTCAGATCAATGATTTCATCGAATATCTCCGGGTCAGACTGGCTATGGTGCTTAATATAGGTGTTAGCATCCTGTTCTAGCCAGTGTGATAACAGTGTTGCCAGCTCTTCACGGCTAAATGGTTTGCTCAGGAAATCATTCATGCCACTCGCGCGACATTGATGCTGGTCGCTGATTTGTACATTGGCGGTTAAAGCAATAATAGGCACCAGGTTGCCATGCGGCAGTTTACGAATTTTCTGTGTTGCCTCGAAGCCATCCATTACCGGCATCCTGCAATCCATCAGGATTAAATCATAAGGGTTGTTATTAAATAGTTCGACTGCCTCGGTGCCATTGTTAGCTATATCTACATCAAGTCCCATTTGTACGAGTATGCCCCTGGCGACTTTCTGGTTGGTAATATCATCTTCAGCCAGTAGAATTTTTCCCTCAAAGCGTGTTTCTTTTGTGGTATCCAGATCGTAGGCGGGAATATTATATTGTGTAATAAGCTCATGGTCTGATAGTTCGGGATCAAGTGCAAGCACACATTCGAGGACCTGTCGAAGAATATTTCTATGTACAGGTTTTGGCAGGTAGCCAGCAAAACCGATTTCCTTAAATCGTTGTGAGTCACCGCGTTGAGCAGCTGAGGTTAATAGAATCAGTGGTAAGTTTTTAAACTTGGGTTCATTTTTAATGATAGTGCCCAGTGTCTCCCCATCCATTTCAGGCATCATAAAATCAACTATGGCCAAATCAAAAAACTGGCTTGTGTTATGTGCTTTATGTAGCTCAGCTAGCGCCTCTGCAGCGGAGTCCCTTGCTGTAACCTGCATCTTAAAATGTTCAAGTTGCTCTGTTAAGAGTTGTCGATTGATTTCGTTGTCATCGACTACGAGAATGCGTTTGTTATCAAGGCTTGCCCTGTCCAGGATTGTCTTATTTTTGAGCAGGGGTAGTGATATCGTGAACCAGAAAGTTGAACCCTTATCCTGTGTGTTCTGTATGCCAATCTCGCCATGCATCAGTTGCACGAGCTGTTTGCAGATGGCGAGCCCGAGACCCGTGCCACCAAATTTTCGTGTGGTTGATTCATCGACCTGTGAGAATGAATTGAAGAGGAGATCTTTTTTGTCATCCGGTATGCCAATGCCCGTGTCTTCTATTTTCAGGTGTAATTCTGCCTGGTTGTTCTCGATGCTGTTGCAGGAAATATCCAGCAGGACATGCCCCTCATGGGTGAATTTAATGGCATTGCCTATCAGGTTGGTAATGATTTGCCGGAGACGTCCGGGGTCACCGATGACATATTGCGGGCAATCATCTGCATAGTTAAACAGTAGCTGAATATTTTTTTCATGCGCTTTTGCAGACAGCATCTTGATGGTATCCATGCCCACCTGTTTGAGATTGACACTGACTTTTTCCAGCGTCATTTTTTCAGCTTCAATTTTAGAAAAATCGAGTATGTCATTAATGATAGTCAGCAGCATATGCCCGGAGTTATCAATGATATCGACATATTCCTGTTGCTCCGTATTTAGTTTTGTATCGGCAAGTAGTTGCGCCATGCCCAGTACGCCATTCATCGGTGTCCTGATTTCATGGCTCATATTGGCGAGGAAGCTGGATTTTGCCTGAGATGCCTGTTCGGCAATATTCTTTGCTTTTTCCAGCTCTACAGCTTTTTCATGTAACTGTAGTTGCTGGTTCTTCTGTTCTGATATGTCGAGGAAGTTGGCGACATAATGCGTCACTTTGCCCTGTGAATTTTTTGCTGCGGTAATGGCTAGCCATTCTGGATATATTTCACCATTTTTGCGTTTGTTCCATATTTCACCTGCCCAGTGGCCCCTGTTATCAAGTTCATTCCATAGGTTTTTATAAAAGGCCTTGTCCTGCCTGCCAGAAGAGAGCATTCTCGGGTTTTTACCTATAACCTCATTTTCGTCATAGCCGGTAATATGGGTGAAGGCAGGATTTACCTTGACAATATTGGCGTTTACATCGGTAATGGTGATGCCTTCGTGGGTGTTAAATGCAATAGCCGCAATACGTAATTCTTCTTCAGCTGCCTTACGTTCACTGATGTCACGCATGATGGCGCTAAACAGGTGTTGGTCCTCGGTCTCAATTTCACTGAGGGCAATTTCAATATCAATAATTTTTCCATCCTTGTGCTTGCCCTTGAGTTCCCTGATTTCACCCATTAGATAGCTGGAGCCAGAGTTCAAAAAGTTATCGATAAAATGCTGGTGGTGCACTGCATCATTATCAGGCATCAATATGGCAATATTTTTTCCCAGTACTTCGGCTGCATCATAACCAAAAATACGTTCAGCAGCGGGGTTAAAGCTTTCGATCTGGCCATTGGTGTTGGAGATGATGACCGCATCGGCCATGGTATTGATGACTGCGCGTTGCCTGATTTCATGATACTGGGCAAGTAATACGGCCTGTTCGAGATCGACGTGCTTTTCTCTTAATTGCAAACGCATAGATTCAAAGGTGTCGCTTAATTGTCCAATTTCATCTTTGTTTTTTATATTGACGCTTGATTCAAAATCGCCATCTGCCAGTTTTCGTGCCGTATTCCTGAGTTGCATCAGGGGTTTGTTTATTAAAATATTTTGCCAGATAAAACTGAAAATAAAGACCAGTGCAAATACGCCCAGGATGAGTTGTTCAATGAAGCTGATATGTTTCATTTCAGTCTCAAGCTCATGGCTTGGGTCGGCAATAAGTTTTATGGCTCCGAGATATTCATCAAGGTGTTTTAACTCACGTTCGATATACAATAAATCACCGGTATTTTTGATGTCGGACATTATCAATGGATAAATTCGCCTGCCATTTTTATCGATGATGACCAGGCTTAGCCATGATGCACCTTGTAGTTCCATATGCTGTTCCATATGGGCATAGAGTGTCGCCAGGTCAGCGGCCAACATGTTGCGTATCAGTTCCGGTGACAGGCTGGCGAGCGCAATGTCCTGGGTTTTCTCAAAGCTTTCCAGTTCTTCAGCGAGGTAGATGGGTTGCCAGGCGAACTGGATAAGTAAGGTCACTAAAAGGTAGCCAACGATGAAAGGCGAAATGAGTTTACTGCGAATACCCATAGGCAATTAGTCTTCCTGGCGGAAGCGTTCCAGCCCCATTTTGTTGAGGGGCAGGTAATCCCCCATGCTTGCAGTGCCGATCTGTTTAATAGGGATCCTGGCCAGCATTTGTTTGCCTTCCTCCGTTGAGGCAATTTCCAGTAGTGCATCCTGTAACCGCTTGCTTATTTCAGGGTCAATTCTTGGGTGTGAAGCGAAGGGATGAGGGGCTACCTTGCGGGTGCGATAGAGCACTTTCAAGCTATCTTTTACCTGTTTCTGTTGCCGGTTCAGGGTTTTCTGTACCCCGCCTCCCGCCGCTGCCTGGTTCAGGGCGACATTGAGATACACCGAGTCATGGGTCTTGACATAACGGGGTATGATTTTAATTTTGAATATATCTTCCAGGTCGGCACGTATTAATAGTGATGCGCCGAGTGCATTAGGTGCGGGAAAAGTGACGATCTTGCCATCCAGTTCAGTGACATCGTTGATCTTACTGTTGTTGTTGACTACCAGTACCCCCTGGAGTTGTTTACTATGGTCCCTGATCAGGGGCAGGTATCGGCTAGATTCCTGTGACCAGACCAGGTGATAGGGATTCATATAGGCAAAATCAAATTTACCGGCGAGAAATTCTTTTTCAAAATCGGGGATGCTGGGTGAACCCTGGAGGTCAAATGTATAGCCGGTTTTTTTTTCCAGCTGATCCAGTATGGGGCGCCAGATGGCATGCAGGCGTCGTGCTTCAAACTGGGGAACTACGCCCACTATGTAGGTATTATCGGTACCCGAATGATCGGCATACAGGCTGCGGCTGCTCAATAATAGACAGAAACACACTAATAGTACCAGGCCGCTGTACACATGCGAGGCCAGATTAGGCTTGAGTGTGTACAGGCGTATGATCGTCATGCTGATGTCCCCGTTTAATAATGAATAAAAGTAATGGTTTTATTTAATTAATAATAGTCTGGATTCCGTTATTTGCTGTTAATAGTGTGTTAACTGTTTTTTATAGTACAAAAAAAACGGCGGGAAGTCCGCCGTTTTTAAACGCTATAAATGGTTGTGACTAGAAGCTCATACCATGGCCATAACCAATCATACATAACAGCATAGGAATAGATAATACTGTGTTAGTACGTGAAGCCAGCAGCGCGATTTTCTTTGCAGAAGCGATGGCATCGGCACTGTGTTGCTGGCCGTCAAGACCCAGGATTTTCTTCTGGTTAGGCCAGATCAGTACCCATACGTTAAATAACATGATGGTGCCTAACCATGCGCCGAGGCCAATTACGCCCATGCCATTCGTCAGCATGAAGGCATCCCATACACCCTGCATGCCGCCGCCAATCTGCGCCAGGCCACTCACACCGGTCAGCCAGGTTACTGCTGCGCCCATACGGAACCATAACAGTGCGGTGGGTGCTACATATTTATTGATGGCTGCGGGGCCGGGGCCGCCGTCATTGGCTTCAGCCAGTGCCTTGCCCACACCAGGAACCTGAACAAAATTGAAGTAGTACAGCAGTCCTATCCATACAACACCGGCCATAACGTGCAGCCATACAACGAAGCGTAAGCCATTCAGGCCATTGCCGAGGCCAAAGGCCACGATAAGTGCAAGGATAAAACCAACGGCCAAGGTGCCTTTGATTGTCATTAGAGGGTTCATATTTTATATTCCTGTTGATTATTATGTGGGTTTAAATAGTTGAGTATTTTAGTGGGTTATAAAGATATATTAGAAAGCGCTGTTTTTCAAGTGGTTCTTTGATATATATCATTTTACTATCAGGTGGATTATGAATGCCATTGCTTTAAGTATCTTTTCCAGCCGTATCGAGGCTATCTGCGATGAAATGGGTGCGGTGCTCAGGCGGGTCGCCTTTTCACCCAATATCAAGGATCGGCTGGACTACTCCTGTGCGGTGTTTGATGCGGAGGGTGCGCTCTGTGCCCAGGCCGCCCATATCCCGGTACATCTGGGTAGCATGGCCTATGCGATGAAGGACATAGTGAATAAGGTTGACTGGCATGATGGCGATATGCTGATGCTGAATGACCCCTACCTTGGCGGTACCCACCTGCCCGATGTGACCATGATTGCGCCGGTCTATGTGGATCAGGTCCTGATGGGGTTTGTCGTCAACCGTGCCCATCACGCGGACATAGGTGCCGATAGCCCTGGCTCCATGCCCATGTCCAGTGACCTGCATGAGGAGGGCCTGGTTATACCGCCGACCAAAATTGTCGTGGATAAGATGATTAACGTGAAGATTATGGCCCGGCTTATCGATGGCATGCGTAACCCGCGCGAATCAAGGGGCGATTTCGAGGCACAGATCAGTGCCAATCGCCGGGGTGCTGAGCGCCTCAGTGCCCTGATAAGGAAAACCGGCATCGAGCCCTATCAGCAATCGCTGGTCGCCTTGAATGACTATGCGGAAAAGCTGGCGCTGGCAGCACTCAGGCAGATTGCTGATGGTGATTATGGGTTTGAAGATGTGATGGACGATGACGGTATGGGGCAGCGGGATATCCCCATCAGGGCCAGTTTAAGTATTCGCCAGGGGCGTGTACTCGTGGATTTTGCCGGCACCGCCGACCAGGTAAAAGGCAATATTAACTGCCCGTTATCGGTCGCTGCCGCTGCGGTATTTTATGTGTTTCGTTGCCTGATGCCGGCACAGACCCCGGCCTGTGCCGGTACCTTTCGTTTGATTCAGCTCAGAGCCCCCGAAGGCTGCCTGTTAAATGCAAAGCGCCCTGCGGCAGTGGCAGCCGGTAACGTGGAAACCAGCAGTCGTGTAGTGGATGTGGTGATGGGTGCGCTGGCCAGGGCGCTACCAGAAAAGATACCCGCTGCGAGTCACGGCAGTATGAATAATGTGGCCATGGGCTCGGTGGCCCAGGCTGGCCAGGCGGCCTGGGATTATTATGAAACCCTTGGTGGCGGCATGGGGGCCAGTAGGCATAGGCCGGGTTTGAGTGGCGTGCAGACCCACATGACCAAT
>Ga0224496_10001460_pt1 | contig 14725 bp, 13 predicted proteins | sample SF_Jul11_sed_USG_2_FD_168127 | JGI IMG/M metagenome (GOLD analysis project Ga0224496, IMG submission 168127) | Sediment microbial communities from San Francisco Bay, California, United States - SF_Jul11_sed_USGS_8_1 | ecosystem: Environmental > Aquatic > Marine > Sediment | place: USA...
TGGTACCCATTTTTCAGGCATCTGAAACCCGACGAAAGTCATGTTTGAGTTTCTGGAGCCAGGGGTAGAAGAGGCGAGCGCCACTTCAGGAGAAACCGTTTACGGATTCCGGCCTGATCTGGACCACAAGTAAATACGCTCCCTTTAGGTGAAGGACCGCGCTGGCGGTCCTTCACTGACTTAACGACCAATTCTGTCTGGAAGTGGGGACGGCCGGGAGCGTGCTAGCTTCCTGGCCATTGCGGTCTTGCGTCTGCGGGCCAGGGAATCAAAGGGGAGCTCAATGACGTCCATTCAGATTCGACTTCGACGCGTTTATGCGTTCACACTGGCGATTGGCTTGGTGCTGGCGCTGAGTGCTTGCGGATCCTCAAGCACTGCAACCACTCAGGTTGTGGACACTGGGAGCGTGTCTGTCGACCCGGCGACCGGTACCGACGGGGACGGGCAGAGCAGCACCCCCAGCGACAGCGAGGTCCCTTCCGGCGAGTCCTCTCCAGAAGGCTCCCTCGACTCCATTCCGTCGTTGGAGCCGACAGTCGAGATCGAGTTCCCCGACCTCGTCCAGCCACGGAGGCTCGCTCTCTCGCCGGATGGCAGCCACGTGGCCGTCGTGGGAGGTGGACCTAATACTGACTTTGAGCCTTTTCTGACTATTCACGACACAACGGACGGGGTGCAGGTCGGAGAAGTGGACTTTGCCGGAGACGCGGGACCATTCGTCGATCGGATCTTTTGGACCGCTGATAACCGGATCGTCGGGCTCGACACGGTCTCGTTCGAAACCCGGGTGGTGACGTGGGATGGAACGACCTTCGAATTCATTGACGCTTTTGTCATGGACGATTTCGTCTGTCTTGATGCCATCAAGGGATTTGATCCGGTGGCTGGTGCGATCTTCGCGTTCCAAGACTTCGATGGTGGGTCGACCCTGTGCCGACGTGACGTTGACTCTGATTCTGTGTTCGAGGTCCAGCCCATCGGGGATAGCCGGCTAGACACATTGGTGCTTCGTCCTGATCTCAGCGAGCTCGTCGGCGACTACTACGACCGGGATTCTGACCGGACGATGCTGGTACGGTTCGATCCCGAAACACTCGCATTGGTGGATGAGACCGTCCTGGACGCAGGCAGCCTTGAGGGGGTCGGCATTGACGTCGAGCTGGTGCGAGCCACCAATGGAGACTTCATACTTGAACCATTGGGCGTGGTGTTGCCTCTGAATTTGAAGCGTCCCCTTTTCTCACCGGATGGGTCTCTGCTTTGGGTGGCTAGCGACGACTTTGAACTCGTGATAGACGTTTCGACCGGCCAGCCTATCGGTCGCTTCGAACTCGGTCGAGGAGTCACCACCTGGTCCGGTGACGGCTCGGTTATCGCCAGTCCGACGTTTAACAACAGTGTTCAGATCTTCCGGCCTTGACCGCGATCCAAGGTCGCGACGACGCGATCTTGGGCGGCCAACGCTGATCTAGTGAGTCTGTTGTTCGATGACTTGTTCCATCGTTGGGGACCCGTCGGGGCTGGGTATTCCCAGCTCATGTGAGAGCCATTCGAGGCACACGACCCCTTGGTCGCGCTGAAACCGGCGAATATCGGCTCTGACTTGTGGGTCACGTGGTTTGGTGGCGTGTGAGAGGAAGAACCCTCCCAAACCAGCGACCATTTCGGCGTGACCCGTGAGCAGTTCCCACGGGGCTGGTCCGCCTTCCAGGTAGAGGGACGGAAGCCAGCCGACCACGTCAAGAATCGGATTGCCGACAGCCGCCCAGTTCCAGTCGACTACCACGACCCGATCGGAGAAGCAGAGATTGTCGGACCGGATGTCACAGTGCAACAGCTGGTGGCCGGTGAGGTTGGCGTCACCCGACAGCTCGATGAGAGCGTCGATTGTCAGCGCAAGCCAGTCGGCCGTCACTACCCCAAGTCCGACGACGACTGCAGGCTCCTGCGCAATTGACGGCCAGTATCCGGCGAGGTCAAGGTTTGCTGCGGCCGAAGCGAGTGTGGGGGGAGGAGGTGTCCGGGCGATGTCCTCGAGGACCCCAAAACAAAGGTCGATCTGAGAGGTGCTCCAGGGTGGCGGCCAGTGTGCTTCCGTCAGGTCTTCGAGGATGAGAATCGGGCGTTCGCCATCGTCGTCGAAAGCGATGACCTCCGGTAGGAACCGGGCTCCGTTGACACCAGCGAGAACTCGCATTTCGTCGCGGAGGAACCGGGCCGTGTCGTCAGAGACTGCGGCCTTGACGAACAGTTTCCGGTCCCGAGGGTCGATTGTCCATAACCCCGCCGAACTGAAACCACCCGAAACCGCGGTCCACGAGTTCGGGGTTCCGACGAGGGAACTCACCCGCCTCTGGATGGCAACATCGGGCTGTAACGGCCTGACCATCCGCCGAGCGTAGTGGCGAATGGCGTTTTTGAGCGTGGGATTTTCGATCTACGACGACAACGCACACTGGCTATACAGCCTTAACATCTGCATCCGATCCTGTGGTTAACGGGGTCGCTGGTCGATCTCAATGGTGGAGTGGGGGGCGGGCAATGGCCGCCCCCCACACGCTAGGCCACCGTGGGGGACCGGAACGTGGTGAGCGCTTTCATATAATTGTGGCGTTCGAAGGCAGCTGGGTCTGGTGCGTTGGTTTGAGACAGGCTGCCCCGCAATTGCGACACGGACGAGTAATCGTTGTCGTCGAGCCAGCGTTCCAGATCGCAAACGAGCTCGGTCAGGTGTCCCGGGCCGTACTTGAGTAGTGCAGCCGTGGTCATCGTCACATCCGCCCCGGCCAGCAGGAGCTTCACGACATCTTCGGCCGTGTGAACGCCAGAAGTGGCTGCGAACTGCGTGTGGAGTCGGCCGAACAGGATGGCGATCCAGCGCAACGGCAGCCGCAAGTCGTGCGACGTCGACAGTTCGAGATTGGGAGTGACGCCCATTTCGTCGATGTCGAAGTCGGGCTGATAGAACCGGTTGAACATCACCAGCGCATCGGCGCCGGCGTCGACCAGTTGTCTCGCCATGTTGGCGAACGCCGAGAAGTAGGGGCTTACCTTCACTGCCAGCGGGATGTTGATCTTGTCGTTGACGGCTTCGACGAGCTCCAGGTATTGCGTTTCCATGTCCGATGCGGTGAACATCGGGTTGGCAGCCACTACGTAGATGTTCAGCTCCAGGGCGTCAGCCCCGGCATCTTCGATGAGCCGGGCGTAGTGCACCCAGCCTCCGCGCGTCGAGCCGTTCAAGCTGCCGATGATCGGGATATGCAGCTCACGCTTGGCGTCCTCGATCAACCGTAGGTAGGCGTCGGGTCCGGTGTTGTACGTGTCGAGTTCGGGAAAGTAGCCACCCGGTGACTCGATGAAACTACCTGATAGGGACTCGACCAGGTGGGCCAGTTCTGCGGCTTCGTGGACGATCTGCTCCTCAAACAGCGAAGGTAGCACAACGGCGGGAGCTCCCGCCGCCTCCAACTTGCGGAGAGATGCGATGGACCCGGTCAGCGGTGACGCCGACGGGACTATCGGATGGGCCAGTTCGAAGCCCAGGTAGCGGGTGGTCAGATCAGCACTCATTCGTGATCCTCCAAGTCAGGGACCCGACGTTCAACGTCGGCCAATTGTTCGTAGAGCTTCCAGCGAGCGTCGATGTCATCCTGAGCCAGGCCGAACAGTTCCTCGGCACGCTCAGGCTGCGACCGCACCAACATGGCATATCGGGCTTCGGTTGCGGCGAACTCTTTGAAGGTCGTCGTCGGTGCTCGACTGTCGAGGTGGAACGGGCGCTTGCCTTGGCCGGCCGCTCGCGGGTCGTATCGATACAGCGGCCAGTAGCCAGACGTGACCGCTTCCTTTTGATGCGAGAACCCGGTCGACATGTCAATGCCGTGGGCAATGCATTGCGAGTACGCAATGATGAGCGACGGCCCGTCGTAGGCTTCGGCCTCGGCGAACGCCTTGACCGTTTGCGTGTTGTTGGCGCCGATGGCGACCTGGGCGACGTATACGTCTCCATAGGCCGAGGCGAGCATCCCCAGATCTTTCTTGCCGACTTGGCGACCGCTGGCGGCAAACTTGGCGACCGCCGCCCTCGGAGTGGCTTTGGAAGCCTGTCCGCCAGTGTTCGAATACACCTCGGTGTCGAGCACCAGAATGTTGACGTTGCGTCCCGAGGCGAGAACGTGATCGAGCCCGCCAAATCCAATGTCATAGGCCCATCCGTCACCGCCGACGATCCAGATCGTCTTGTGAACGAGTGCATCGGCTACTGTCCTTAGCCGTTCAGATCGGTCGTCTACGAGGCCGGTCAGAAGGTCTTTAAGTTGCAGGACCCTTGAGCGTTGCGCTTCGACCGAGCTTTCGTCGGCGAGGCGGCCGTCGCGCAATCCGGCGACGAGATCTGCAGGTAGCTGCGACGTCAGGTCGGCCAACAGCCCGTCGGCTTCGACGATCTGCTGGTCGAGTGCCAGGCGCATTCCCAGTCCGAACTCTGCGTTGTCCTCGAACAAGGAGTTGGCCCAGGCCGGCCCCCGCCCCTGGTCGTTGGTGGTCCACGGGGTGGTTGGGAGGTTGCCTCCGTAGATCGAAGAACAACCGGTGGCATTGGCGATCGTGAGCCGGTCACCGAACAGTTGGGAGAGGAGCTTTAAGTAGGGGGTTTCTCCGCATCCGGCGCAGGCACCGGAGAACTCCATCAATGGTTGAAGCATTTGGCTGCCCTTGACACTCTCGATCTTGATGAGCTTGCGGTCTTGTTCGGGCAAGCCGAGGAAGTACTCGAAGTTCGCCTGTTCCTGCTCGAGGATGGGGTCTTTCGTCGTCATGTCGAGCGATTTGTGCTTGGCCTCTTCTTTGGAGCGGGCAGGGCACACATCCACGCACACGCCGCAGCCCGTGCAATCGTCAGGCGCCACCTGGATGGTCATCGAGGCGCCCGGGAAGTCCTTGCCGGTCCACGGCTTCGACTGGAATCCGGCCGGTGCGTTGTCGAAGAAGGCCGGGTCGTAGACCTTCATCTGGATGGCGGTGTGCGGGCAAACGAGGACGCACTTTGCGCAGTCGATGCACAGGCTTGGGTCCCACGTGGGGATTTCGTGGGCGATCGAGCGCTTCTCGTATTTGGTCGTGCCCGTCGGGAAGGTGCCGTCCGCAGGTAACGCGCTGACCGGAAGCAGATCGCCTTTGCCTTCGAGCATGGCGTTCGTGACCTTCTGGACGAAATCCGGAGCGGAGCCGTTGAGTCGGGGTGGTCGGGTAGTGACCGATGGGGCGGTCTCGGGAATGCGGATCCGGCGGTGACTCACGATGGCATCGTCAACTGCAGCTTCATTGTGTTCGACGACGACCTCGCCGAACTTGGCGTACGACTTGCGGATCGACTTCTTGATATGGTCGACAGCGACCTGCGGGTCGAGAACCTTGGCGAGGTCAAAGAAGCAGGCCTGGAGCACGGTGTTGACCCGTCCGCCGAGTCCGGCGTCGGAGGCGACTCGGCTGGCGTCGATGACGTGGACATCCAACTGCTTTTCGACCACCGTCGCCACGACATCAGCGGGTAGGAAATTCCACAGATCGTCACCGTGTGGCGAGTTGATGAGCACCGTAGCTCCGTGGGCAGCCACCTCCAGTGGATTCATCTGATGGAAAAACTCGAAGTGGTGAACGCCGACGAATTGGGCCGAGTCGATCAGGTAGGTGGAGTCGATCGGCTTCGGTCCGAACCGTAGATGTGAAACGGTCTGCGAGCCGGACTTGCGTGAGTCGTAGACGAAATAGCCCTGCGCATACATATCTGTGGCGTCGCCGATGATCTTCACCGAGTTCTTGTTTGCGCCGACTGTGCCGTCAGAGCCGAGTCCGTAAAAGACCGCCCGATACTCGGTGTCGGCCTCGTGGTAGCGATTCGGATCGTATTTGAGGCTCAGATGGGTGACGTCATCGACGATCCCGACCGTGAAATGAGGCTTCGGCTGGGACTCTTTGAGCTCGTCGAGGACGGCCATGGCCATTGGCGGGGTGAACTCCTTCGAGGACAATCCGTAGCGGCCGCCGATGACCCGGGGAGCGACGTCCCAGGCGGTTCGGCCCAGAGCAGTTTCTTCGGCAAGGGCGGCAATGACGTCCTGATAGAGGGGTTCGCCGACCGCGCCAGGCTCCTTGGTCCTGTCGAGTACGGCGACACTGATCGTCGTTGGCGGCAACGCGGCAACGATCGCTTGAGGTGAGAAGGGGCGGTACAGGCGAACTTTGAGAAGACCAACTTTCTCGCCGTCGGCGACGAGTTGATTCACGGCCTGTTCGGCCGCCCCGATGCCGGATCCCATCATCGCAATGACCCGCTGAGCGTCGGGTGCTCCCACGTAGTCGAACAGGTGGTAGCGACGCCCGGTCAGGTCATGGAAGCGGTCCATGGCGGAGACGACGATGTCGGGGAGAGCGTCGTAATAGGGGTTGGCAGCTTCGCGACCCTGGAAGAACACGTCTGGGTTCTGGGCGGTACCCCGGATGACCGGCCCGTCGGGACTCAGCCGACGCGCTCGGAAAGCGAGGATCGCTTCCTCGTCGACCATGGCCCGTAGGTCGGCGTCGATGAGGCTATCGATCTTGGCGATCTCATGCGAGGTGCGGAATCCGTCAAAGAAGTGCATAAAGGGGACCCGCGAACTCAACGTGGCTGCATGGGAGATGAGGGCCATGTCTTGAGCCTCCTGCACCGAGGAGGAGGCGAGCATGGCAAAGCCGGTCATCCGGGCGGCCATCACGTCGGAGTGGTCGCCAAAGATCGACAGCGCATGGGTCGCCACCGATCGGGCGGCGACGTGTATCACCGTCGGAAGCAGTTCGCCGGACACCTTGAACATGTTCGGGATCATCAGCAGCAGGCCCTGAGACGCCGTGAAGGTCGTGGTGAGGGCGCCGCCTTGGAGCGCGCCGTGCAGCGCTCCAGCGGCACCGCCCTCAGATTGCATTTCGATAACTTGCGGTACGGTCGACCAAAGGTTGGGTTTCCCGGCCGCCGACCAGGTGTCGGAAAGTTCGCCCATCGGCGAGGCAGGAGTGATCGGATATATAGAGATCACTTCGGATAGGCGGTAGGCAACAGAAGCAGTCGCTTCGTTGCCGTCGACGGTTATGTAGGGCACGGCACTCCAATTTGTCGAGGCATCTTTCATGTTGCCCATGCGCCGGGACCTCTGACCAGGGACCTCAGGCCATAGGTACGGGGGAGGAAGTCCGCAATAGGGACGTTATGCCCTGGCCGAGCGATGTCGTCCGGACGTATAAAGATGGTGTTCGAAGCGAGAGCCGGACGGAACGGTGCCGGAGGGGCCGGCACAGCGGTCGGTAACCCGATCGGCCGTCGCCCCTTGACACGGAGGTCCATTGGTCAAGGAGCCGTTCCCCGGCTCTCGCCGTTTAATCATCGCGCTGTTTCTCTGTTTCTCTGTTTCTCCAGTTTCTTCTGGCTCTGCTTTTTCTGTTTCTTCTGCCTTTGCTTCTTCGTCGTCTCAACCGCGACGCTTGCTTGTCCGCGCTTGGCAGCATCTGTGTCCTGGTTGGCCGGGCATACGACCTAACCTTGAGGGCGTGGAGCGGATCGTTGTTGTGGGAACGTCAGGGTCAGGTAAGACCACGCTGGCGCGGGCGATGGCAGGCAAGCTCGGGCTCACCCATATCGAGTTGGACGGCATCTTCCATCAGCCAAATTGGGTGCCGAGACCCTCTCACGAGTTTCAGACGGAACTTCTTGATCGGATGGCCGGCTCCGGCGAGCGTTGGGTGACCTGTGGTAACTACAGCTCGGTGAGCGATGATCTGCATCTTCGCCAGGCGGACACAATAGTGTGGTTGGACGTGTCCCGTCCGGTGATCATGCGTCGGGTCATCGCCAGGACGGTCCGGCGGGCCATCACCCGTGAAGAGCTGTGGAACGGCAACCGGGAGCCGTTGACCAATTTCTACAAGTGGGATCCCGAAGTGAACATCATCCGCTGGGCTTGGACCCGTTTCGAATCCACCCGTAGCAAGTATGAGGAGAAGACCAACGATGGTTCCTGGTCCCACGCCAGGATCTTCCGCCTCCGCACCCCTGCCGAGGTGGCCGCGTTTCTCGACGCCGCCGAGTGATCCCGGATCGGGAGTGTGGGTCGGTGACCTGAGATGCGTGGCGCCGGGTGGATTTGCTGAAGTGACTTTGCTGAGATAACCGGTTGATCGGTGGCGGCTAGGGAGGGTCTCTTCGTTTTCGGTAGATATGGCCAAGTCGGGTGGTCCAGATGTGGTCGCCGTTGGCCGCCCGGCGGTACGTCCACCCGGCCTGATGTCGCATGTAGTGATCGTGGGCGCAGTTTGGTCCGAGATTGTTTGTCTTGGTCGGTCCGTCCTCCGACCAGAGTTTGGTGTGGTCCATGTCTGAGGCGGAGGCCGGTGCTCGGCAACCTATCCCCACACATGTGGGGTTGTGGATCTCGACGTACCGGCGTTGGGCGGCGGTCGGTCGGCGGCGGGTGATGCCGTGGTCGATGATCTCGCCCGTCGTGTCGGTTACCCGGTAGCGCCATTTTTGGCCTTGGCGGTTCTCTGCGACCTGGCGGGCGATGTCGGCGATGACGGGTCCGTATCCGGCGAGGTCGCCGGGATGTTCGGATAGGCGAGTGAGGGTTTCGAGGCCGACGTGGATATCGACGATGCCCCTTTTTCCGGTCTTGGCGAGTTTGCCGCCGTCGAGTAAGTCGAGGAAGACGTCGGCGCGCAGCTGGTCCATGGTCCGCTCTTCGCCGGCACCCCGGAGGCTTTCGGCGATCCGGTTGATGCGAGACATGACCCGGGCGGCCCGGTCGGGTGGGAGGTCGTAGCCACTGATATTGGCGGTCCCAGCTTCGGTGGGCCGCATTTCGATGTGGCGTTGATCGACGGCGTATTGGTAGCGCCCGTTGGCTTCTTCGGGGTCGACTTCGATGCACAGCTTGCGAAGGCGGGCAGCGATCTGGCCGGTGGTCCAATCGGCGGCCAATTCGAGGATTTGATCGACCACCGTCCGAGCGGTTTCGGTTGATAGATGGTCGGTGCCATCGGTGATCGTGCGTACCCGACGAACATCCAGGGTCCCCGTTACCAGGGCATCCCATACCATCGGGAGTCGTTGCCTGAGCGTTTGGGCGAGATCCAGTTCCCGGTCAGCCGCACGCCTGGTCAAGTTCAAGGCACAACGAATCTCGGCCGAGGCGGACAGGTAGGCCAGTTCGACGTCGCCGTCGAAGATGTCGGCGCAGTGGTCTCCGACCGAAGCCATTGCCTCGTATAAGCGGGCCTGATGATGGTTGATCATCTTCTGATGTGCCCGCAGCACTACGACACGGTCGTAGCCCGACAAATCGTCGACTTCCACCGACGACAATATGGCCGCAAGAAACAACCCCGGTTCCATGTCGTCGAGGTCAGCGGGAACCTCGTCGGAAGCCGCCCGTTGAGATATCGGATCTATCAGCGTTTCGAACATATGTTCGATGTTATCTCGCGCCTGTGACAGAAAATCTTGTTCCGTGAACATGCAGATCTACCGTGCCTACGATGACGTGCGACTCCTTGGGATCGGGACACTATGACTGCGATGAGAGCAATGGTCTATGAGCGCTACGGGTCGGCTGAGGTACTCCGGATCGAAGCGGTGCCGATTCCCGTGCCGTCTGCCCACCAGGTGCTCGTTCGGGTGGCGGCGACATCGGTCAACCTGTCGGACTGGGAGTGTCTCAGGGGCTCTCCCCTGTACGCCCGCATCGGCGGGTTGCGATCGCCGGCGCACCAGACACTCGGGTCCGACATTGCCGGAGTGGTCGAGTCGGTCGGTGAGGGTGTGACGGGGTGGCAGCCGGGCGACGAGGTGTACGGTGACAACCTCGGCCTGATGGGAGGCTTTGCCGAGTTCGCGGTGGCGCCGGCGTCTGCGCTGGCGTTCAAGCCGGCGGAGTTCACGTTCGCCCAGGCCTCGACGATTCCGCAGGCGGGGGCGATTGCACTGCAAGGCACCGTTGGCGCCGTCCGCGACGCAAGGGTGCTGATCAACGGTGGGGGAGGTGGGTCGGGATCGTTCGCCATCCAGCTGGCGAAGCGACTCGGTGCGCACGTGACCGCCGTCGACAACTCAGCCAAGCTCGACTACATGCTCTCCTTGGGCGCGGACGAAGTCTTTGACTACCGGCGCGACGACGCTACGCGACGGGGACCTTACGACGTGATTCTTGACCTGGTCGCCCGCCGCTCGGTCTTCGCCTACCGCCGGGCGCTGGCAAGGGGCGGCTCCTACCGCTGCGTCGGCGGGTCGGCTCGTGCGTTGGTGCGCTTCGTCACCGTCGGTGCTCTGGCTGGTCGGCTGACCGGCCGGAGCATTGGGATGCTCGCCGTGAAACCGGGTCCCGCGCACTTTGGGCCGATGGCCGAGTTGTGTGCGTCGGGCGAGGTCACCATCTACATCGACCGCACGTTCGGGCTCGACCAGGTTCCGGAGGCATTGACGTACGTCGGTGCAGGCCGCGCGCTCGGCAAGGTCGTCATCGAGGTCAACTGAGTTAGGCCGCTTGGTCGTCGCTCCGGAGTCAGCCGTCTGTCAGTGGCGCGGAAAACCGGACGCGCAACGCTGGATAACCTTGACCGGTTGGGATATCGGCGAGTGAGGTCGTGGCGTGGAAATGCGACTTGAACTGGCTCCGGTCCCCGTGAGCGACATTGACGACGCCATCACCATTTACGCGGCGAGGGTCGGATTCGCCGTCGACCACGACACTCAGCCCTCCTGCGATGTGCGCGTCGTCCAGTTGACGCCGACCGGTTCTTTGTGTTCCACTGGTCGATCGCCGAGCCGGGTTCTGTCACAACCCCTACTTATGTTGACGGGAAACGTCGATAGATCGGGGAGTAGTGTGCATGGCATGCATGTGGACGAGCGCATACCCATGTCATGGGACGAGTACGAAGCGCTGGGGCCGGACGTTCGCGGCGAATACGTCGACGGCGAGTTTGTGATGAGCCCGTCGCCAACCCTCCGACATCAAACCATTTGTCGCCGGTTGGCGAACGCGATTGAGGCGGTGCTGCCGGAGGGTTTTCTCGTCGCTGAGAACTGGGGTTGGAAGCTCGATGGACAAGTCGACGAGTTCGTTCCCGACGTCATCGTGTTCGAGGACGCTGGTGATGATGTCCGACTTACGGGACTTCCCCAGCTCGTGGTGGAAGTGTTGAGCGCCGACCGATCCCGCGACACCATTCGCAAGCTTCGCAAATACGCGGCGTTGGGTGTGGCGAGGTACTGGGTGATCGATCCTGAGGGTCCCGAACTGGTCGTCTTTGAACACGGCGTCGGTTCGATGGTCGAAACAAACCGTCATGGTCCTGGGCAGACGGCGGATCTGGATCTCGGTCCGGCGCGTCTACATATCGATCCGGCCCAACTCGCCTAGAGCTCCAGCGGCGGGGTCGAAACTATCCCTGCTTGAGGCGCGATGACGTGAGTAGGACGCTGCCGAGGACCAGAGCGAGGCCGGCGAGTTGGATGAGTTGGACCTCGTCCTTGCGGAACGTCACCCCCAGCACGACCGCCACGATCGGGATGAGGTATGCGACGATCGATCCGCGTGGGGCGCCCACCCGGCCGAGAATCGTGGCATACATCGCCCGGGCCGCTCCCGTTCCGACAACACCGAGCACGACGACAGCCAGCACCGAACTCCAGGCAAAGGTCGATCCATCGAGGTCGGCGATCCCGAAGGGGAGCAAGGCGACGGTGCCGATTATCTGGGCCCTGGCGATGACTGCGATGCCTCCATACTTTTGTTGGAGTGGCGGCAGGATATTGTTGGTGAGTCCGTATCCGAGCAGCGCCAGGGCGACCCACCCGACCCCAACGACGCCGGCCCGCGCTCCTTGTATGGTTGGCCAGACCAACAGACCAACGCCGACCAATCCGATGGTCAGTCCGAGGACATGGCGACGGGTCATCGAACGGTTCCCCATCGCGAAGGCAATCGTCAGCGTGACCAATCCAACCGCCGAGTTCAACATGCCAACAATCGACGAACTTACCGATTGTTCGGCCAGCGCAAACAGCAGTGCCGGCGCGGCGTTGCCGGCCACACCGACGATGGCGATGGCCATCCAGTCAGACCGGTCAATCTTCACCCGGGAAGCTCGCAAGGTCGACAGCGCCGCCGCACCGAGCGCCACCCGAACCGTGGCGATGACACCGGGTCCGAGATGATCGAGACCAATGGCAATCAGCAGAAAGGACGACCCCCAGATCACCGAGATCGTCAACAGGAGGCCCCAGTCGCGCGCTGATATGCGGCCCGGATGGCTCCCGGCGTTGGTCGAAATCATCCGGCATCCTACGTCGTCTGGCCAACCCACCTTGCGCGACGTCCTGCACCGCCCGGAGAGAGCTTGGCGGCCAGTCCGGTTACCATTGCCAAATGTCAGACCTGGAAAAGCCGCGCTCGTTTTGGTTGGTGGTGTGGGATTGGATCACCACCATCCCCACGCTCATCTCGTTCGGCGTGGTTTTCGTAGTTGCCGACCTGGCGCTGCGGGTGTCCCGTCCATTTGGCGAACATGCCGTCGAAGTTGCGGCCGGGGTTATGCAGCGGGTGCTCATCTGGGCGTTCCTGCCATCGGGCGTTCGACTCAAGATCGAACGCGACCCGAAAGTCCGCAAGGACCGGCCCTACATTCTCGTATCGAACCACCAGTCGTTCTTTGATGTGCCGATCATTGGCGGGATTCTGTATTCGCAGTTCCCGAAGTACATCGCCAAGAAGGAGCTCAGCAAGTGGATCCCCTTCGTCTCGTACAACCTGCGTCGGGGCGGTAATGCCATCATCGATCGGGCGGCCGGGCGCGACGCGGTCAGGGTGATTCGCGAATTCGGGAAGCGCTGCCAGGAGCGGGGAGTGTCGGCGGTGATTTTCCCGGAAGGCTCACGGTCACGTGACGGTCACCTCAAGGAGTTCAAGCCGGTTGGGGCTGCCCAACTGATGAAGGCAGCACCCGATCTCGACATCGTGCCAACCGCCATCGACGGTTCGTGGCGTCTCCTTACCAACAAGATGTTTCCCATCCCGTTCGGGACGGTGGTGCGGATCTCGTTCGGTCGCCCCATCCTGCGCGAAGCCGGTCAAAAGGCCGAAGACGTGGTGCTCGAGGTCCGTGAGATCATCGCCGACAAGCTGGATTCGTGGCGGTACGAACCCGCCACGTAGTCGACTGAATAGCCAGTAACGGTGGGCTCTTTGAAAAAATCGTAATACTCCCTTGACAAGATGACATCATTATGACATCATTATGACATCACAACAGACAGCAATCATCTGTCAAGGAGGGTGAACATGATCAACACGAATCTCAAACTGGCCAGCGGCCTCCACGAAGCCCGCCTGGCAGACATCAATCGCCACCTCACTGCTCCGAGCCGCCTGGCGGTGCGCACGGACCGCAAGATCCGAAGGAACCACTGATATGGATATCGAAGCTGCGGTTGCTTCTGTCGAAGCATCACTAACCAACCAGCTCGTACTGGCCGGCAACGATCCGGAGATCGCGGCCGTTGCCAGTGCGGTCATAACGGCGCTGCAACCGGCCATCCGTCAGGTCGCCATGGAACTTGGTCAGCAGGCCGCCACCGAGGTGGCCGCCCAGCTGCCCGATCACGAGGTTTCCGTCGTCATGCAAGACGGCGACCCCACCATTCAGATCCGCCAACCCGAAAGTGTCCCCTTCACTGCCGGCGACTACGAAGCCAGGCTTACTCTTCGACTCCCAGACACGCTCAAAGAGATCATCGAGAACCAGGCCGGGGAATCAGGTGACTCGGTTAACGCCTGGGTGGTAAGGAACTTGTCGTCGAAGGCCTATCGCAAGACATCGAGTGGGTCGGGTCGTATGCGAACCCGAATCGAGACATGAGCGACCGTAGGGAGCTTTTTCAAATCACCGGTCGGCCACAGATCTCGGTGGCGTTCCCTTCGGGTCGCCTGTCTGTGAGAACCGGAGGAGACGATGCCGTAGAGGTAACGGTGACAGGTCGGCGAGCCGACGAATTCGAAATCGGGCAGGTCGGCAGCACGATCAGTGTGCGCTACGAAGGTCGGGGGATCGCCGGCGGTAGTCACCACGTCGATCTCGTTGTTCCGTCATCGACCCGACTCGACATGGCCGGAGCATCCGTCGACGTTGACGTGGAGCGGGTCGACGAACTCGAAGTGCGCCTTGCTTCGGGGGACATCCGCGCCGGGGAAGTCGACGGTGATGTTTCGCTAAAGACCGCCAGCGGCGATGCCAACCTCGGCAAGGTCACTGGTCGGATATCGGTAGCGAGCGCCTCCGGCGATGTCATCGTCGAACGGGCCGAGGGTGACTGCTCGCTAACGACCGTGTCCGGTGATATCGATATTCAGATCGCCTTACACGACCTCATCACCAAGTCGGTTTCCGGCGACGTGAAAGTCGCGCAGTTCGACGGCTCAAGGTTCAGCTCCAAGACGATGTCCGGCGATGTGTCAGTGACCGTGCCGCGAGGTCGGATCATCGATATCGACCTGATCAGTCGGTCCGGTCGTTGCAAGGTACCCGAAGAAGCGAGTAGCCCCTTCGAAGGCGAGCGCAAACACGTAGATATCACCTGCAAATCGGTGTCGGGCGATATCAAGATCGGGACTTACGGATGAGCAAGTTGCTGGCG
>Ga0224496_10001462_pt1 | contig 14708 bp, 13 predicted proteins | sample SF_Jul11_sed_USG_2_FD_168127 | JGI IMG/M metagenome (GOLD analysis project Ga0224496, IMG submission 168127) | Sediment microbial communities from San Francisco Bay, California, United States - SF_Jul11_sed_USGS_8_1 | ecosystem: Environmental > Aquatic > Marine > Sediment | place: USA...
TCACGGTATCGAATGCCGGGCTTATTCTGTTGCTCGCGATAACCTGTATTCAGGTTAATCATGACAGCACCATGGCGATCTTCCTGACGCTTGCAGGCGGTATATTGTCGTTTATCCTGTCAACCATCATCTGTGGCCGTATATCCGGGACATTGCATAACGAAAATCCTCTGTCTTCCCTTGAAATCCTGAAGAGGCACTGGCTCAATATGCTGATCGTCAATCTGGTTGTTTATAGTGTGCCAATCATAATCATGCTGAGCTTTTCCGATTATTTAGGAATCCACGAATTTTATATAAGAATATATATGCGAAGTGCTATAGCGATCCTTGCTGTTTACATAGTCCCCTATATCTTTTTGAAGAATGAAGGCATGGGTGCTATAAAGAAAGGCTTGCGCTTCCTGTTTGGTAACATCAAGGCCAGCACACCTGTGATTGTCCTGGCCTTGGCCCCCATTTGTATTACGTTCATTGCTTTCAGGTATCTCTTCATATACATGCTGCCGCAACTATACAAGGTGATAACCTTTGGGGTTTTATATAATTTTACCCAGCAATTTATTGCTATGGTGGTCTTTGCATTCGCTTATAAGATTCTTCTTGAGCATGGAGAGACAAAAACGCTGATTGATGCTTCTATACGGACCGACATCTCCGCTTACAGGTTTTGTCCTGGATGCGGGCTGAACATGCCTAAGGGATATTTTCTGGACGGCAGCGATGTCTGCATCGAATGTGCAAAAAGGAACGATACTGCATAATACATTCCCCTTCCATTTCCCGCTCTTTTTCGTTATCCTATTAAAATTGCGCTCACGGGTTGATTCAGCGCTCGAATATAAACAACCAGGGGGATCATGCATAATAATCTGTCAGTATTGAGAAAGGCGGCCCTGGCGGCCTTGCTGGTCTTCGGAATTACCGGGTGCGCCTCGATGGACGCCTCATACCAGATGGACGCGGACATCATGCGCATGCAGCACCTCAAATGCATGGGCGCTCAGATAGAGAAGTACCATGAAAAGACCGGCAGGTATCCGCTTCAGGGAGAGTTCGACGCACCCGCCATAGTCCAGATAGGCACACAAAGGCAGCTCGACGCCTCCCCTTACAGGGCCAGCTATAGATACTACGATGTCCCTCCCGGCAAGCTGCATGAGGAACTCGGCGAGGTTCTCGATGATGTATGTATGCCCGTTGACCCGCAGAGTTTCCCCACGGGCGTCAAGCCCTGCCTGTATGTGTACATGCTCACCGAGGATAACTATTTCTTCACCGTATATCTTTACCACGAGTACCCGTTCACCAAACCCGTGAGCAAGCACACCCACTTCCTGCAGATAGGGAGCAAGGATTATTACAACAATACCTGGATGTACGAGGACCTCATCAAGGACGCTGCCTTTGTCAATGCGATAAGCGCTCCGAGGTGGGGCGGCCTTCCGCTCGTGCCATAGCATAAATAGAAAAAGGGGACGGTTCTATTTAATCTCCCCCCTCCATTCACGTCACACGGCAAGCGCCGCAAAGGCTCGAATCTCCCCACGCTCCTCTTTGCCTAAGAGGGAAACGGCTCAAGAATAACGTCAACACAATCTTACTCAGTCAGACCAAGGGGACTAGGCGTCTGGTATGACCCTGCAGAGATAACCGCCAGCGAGATAGAGGCTGCCGGACATACAGGCATACATATGAGGACTGGGGGCGGGGATGAGATGAAAAGCGGCCCGGCCGGAACAGGTACCGGCCAGGCCGGGAAATTAACTGATTATTTGAACTTCTTGCGCGCGCTTATGACCGAGGCGCTCAACTGCTTCCAGGCGCCCTCAAACCCCTTGGTTATCTCACGCCATGCGGAAGAGGCCTCCCTGAGCTTCTTTTTGGCGTTCTTGCGCTGCTCGTTCAATGTCTTCATTGTCATGTCATAGCTGGCCTTAAGCTGCTTGTCCACCTTCTTGCGGAGCTTCAGCGAATCGATCTGCTTCTCTATGCGCAGCAGCTCGGCTTCCATCTTCTTGAGGTAGACGCTTGCAGTTGTCGGCTTGACCGCTGCTGCCTTCTTCGTGGCTGTCTTTGTGGCTGTCTTCGTGGCGGCTTTCTTTTTTACTGCTTTCTTTGCGGTTTTTTTCGCGGCCTTCTTGACTGTCGGGGTACTGGTTGCCATCTCTCCTCCTTGTTTAAACTCAGCGTTCATTCCATTTTAATTATACATTACAGGAATAGGGTTATGTTTGAGAAAACTCAGGACTTATAACAAAAAGGGCAATGAGGCGCCCCCTTCGCTGACGGGTTCCAACTCCGGACATCACACAAACATCCCAAAGGCATATACAAGTGCAAACATCCATCCCAGGCCTTTGGTACAAGAGGACACATTTACAAAACAGGACTTTATTGGTATAATTTACAGCATGGACAGAAAGCTAAGATACATCCTTGCGCTTTCCCTTATAGTGGCCCTCGCCACACCGGCCTTCAATCTCTATTACCTCTACCCAAAGCTGAAGGAGATCGTTATCTCTGTCAGCGCTGACGAGGCCGTAGAGGTCGCAGATCATCTATCTGATTTTGTATTCCACGAAAACAGGTTGAACCTCTCCGATGATATCAAGGCGCACATGGAATCCAATAGAAGGAACTTCAACCTTTCGAAGATCAAGGTCTACGATACTGTCGGGAAGACCGTCCTCTCGACAGACCCGAAGGACGAGGGCTCATTCTTCGGGCATGATTATTTCGAGTCCAGGGTCAAAAAGGGGGAGACGGTCACGAACCTTGTCAAGGCCGGAGGGTATTCTCTTGAGGGAGAGCTTTTTAATACCGATGTAATAGAGGTATACGTCCCCATAATGGACGGAGACAGGTTTGTAGGCGCATTTGAGACCTATTTCGACATTTCCGGGCACTTCTCAGAAGTGAATTCAATGATTAAAACATCCACCACCATTGTTGTCATCGCCATGACTGCGTTCTTTGTCATAATTTCAGCTCTTGCCGGAAGGATCAACCGCACGGTCAGCCTGCTGGTAAAAGCTGAAACGGAGGCAGAGAAGGCCAGCAGGGCAAAAGGAGATTTCCTTGCGCACATGAGCCACGAGATGCGCACTCCCATGAACGCCATTCTCGGGCTTGCGGACATCCTCATGAGCAACGGCCTTAGCGAACATCAGCGCGAAGAGCTCAGCATGCTCAGGTACTCGGCCAGCAACCTCCTGAACATCATCAACGACGTGCTGGATATCTCCAAGATAGAGGCAGGCATGCTGGAGTTGAACTCTGACGCGTTCGCAGTACGGGAGATCCTTGAGGACCTGGTAAAAAGCCTCTCGGTAATGTCCAGTGAGAAGGGCCTTGACCTCACCCTGGAAATATCACCTGAGGTCCCCGAGTTCATCCTGGGCGACCCGACCAGACTGACCCAGATAATAAACAACCTGCTCATGAACGCCATCAAGTTCACGGAGAAGGGTTACATAAAGCTCTCGGTATCCGCCTGCAAGACAAAGTGCGACGGCCACTGCATAGAATTCTCCGTTACCGATACGGGCATAGGCATATCAGAGGAGAACCGGAAGTCCATCTTCAGCGCATTCAACCAGGCCGATAGTGGTGCCATGCGCAAGTACGGAGGCACAGGCCTGGGTCTTACCATTACAGCCAAACTCGCCGAGATGATGAGCGGCACGATCGAGCTTGAGAGCGAAGAGGGTGTCGGGAGCAGATTCAGCTTCAAGGCATGCTTCATCGAACCGAGCGAGAGCGATATTTCCGAGGCCTCCGGACAGAAGCGAGGGCAAGTGCCTGAACTGCTCCATCCCGGGACGGGGCGGACGCTGAGGATACTTCTGGCGGAGGACAACATCATAAACCAGAAGGTGGCAACGAAGATATTGAATAACGCAGGACATACCGTTGTGGTCGCAGACAACGGGAAGGATGCCATTGAAAGGCTCGCTCAGGACCGTTTCGATCTGATACTGATGGATATAGAGATGCCTGTACTTGACGGTTATGAGGCAACGAGGATCATAAGGGGGCTTGATGGTGAGAGTTCGAGGATACCCATCCTCGCCATGACAGCACATGCCTTTGAGAGGGATTGCCAGCGTTGCCTGGACATGGGCATGAACAATTACATCTCCAAGCCCATAAATGCAAAGAGCCTTGTAGACATAATCAACCGTACTGCCAGACAGGACTGAGCACAGAGGGGGAGACTTGCATCAGTACCCCTGCCGGATATCTATGACCGGATAGCGGCCTCAAGTGCATCAAGAAGATCATCTGTCCTGAAGGGTTTTTTCAAGAGCCCGTCATGGGAGGTTTCTGAGGTCAGTGATTCCGGGCTGCCTGTCATGTAGATTATCCTGCAGCCGTGCCTCTGGGACAGCTCCCGTCCGAGGGCTATGCCGTCGGTCTTCCCCTTTATCATTATGTCAGTAAGGACAATGTCCGGGGGGAGCCTGTCGGCCATCTCAAGCGCCTTGCCAGCCCTGTCCGCCACCCCTGTTACCTGATAGCCCATTTCCTCAAGCAGCATTTTAGTGCTGGCAGCCTGAATAGCCTCGTCCTCCACTATAAGTATCTTGACCATTTCTCCCTCGCTGAACCCGAACTACGCGTCCCCATAATCCCCCTACCTTTCAAACAATAAAAAAGCCCGCCTCCAAAAAGGCGGGCCAAAACATATCAGCCTCCCACTTCGACGGCCCCTCGATCCTCCCATGCGAAATAAGGACAGGTAGCTTTGCGTCCCACGGTTACCCGTGGTTTGCCTCTTCGGTTACATAACTATAACAGTTAAAGGATAATGAAACTGTGCGCCTGCGCACAAATATCCCATTACCTGCGCGAGAGCAACAAGTGGGATGACCGGGCAGGGAATTATTCCACAGAGAGTGACTGGCCGGAGTGCCGGAAAGCCGGATGCGAATGCAGTGCGAGGCGGATTACCAGTTATAGCCGAAGAGCATCCCGAACCTTGTGCCGCCAGCATCGAGCTCTGTATTGAATAGTGTTATATCCGCAGATGAGTATCCGGCCTCAAACCCTACATTGAAACGCTTCAGGGCCCAGAATATCCCGGCAGATGCCCAGTAGCCGCCGGCGCTGTCGCTGTCCTCCCACTCGAAGCCGTAGATGTCCTCATACCAGTATGTCCCGGAGATAAGGGCAAGCCCTCCGCCGATAAAGGGCCGCACGTCACCCATCTTAAAGATCTTCTTGACGCCGAACTGAAGTTCGACCGTGTCACCAACATAGTCATACATGGCATCTGAATCCGAAGCGACGCCTTCGAGAAGTCCGAATGCGATACTTATGGGGCCCACCTCGAAATCAGATTCAAAGCCGCCAGTGACCTGCTCCTCAACAGGATCCCATTTGTCCTGGAGGGTCTTGCCCCCTATAAAGACATTCAGGTTCCCGGATGCAACGGCAGTACCGCAAAAAACGAAGAACATCATAAGCATGATATAAAATGCAAGAATGGCCCTTGATGGTCTCATCGCTTCATATCTCCCTTCCTGGCAGTGTTAATTCTATTTCAGATTTGAGAGTTTGTCAATACGGCAGAGGGCAGGATATGATACAATTATATTCAAACAAGGAGGAATGGATATAGTGGACATCACAGTGGCTGCAACAATAGCTTTCACGGTCATACCTGTCATTGCCGTAGCGTACCTGTTCTTCGCTTCCGGCGGTCGCAAGGAGAGTTGACCGGCAAACCCTGAGACCCAATTAGATTTGTATTGACTGAAAGGGCGGCAAACTGATAGAGTCTCTCATGCTGAAGGCTAGAAAAGAAGACAGAAGAGAGCTGGTAAGGCCGGTCTACTTCCTTGACGAGACGGACAGCGCCAAGTACGCTTTCTCCACCAACCTGAGCCCTTGCGGTATCTGCATAATCACCAACCGAAACAGCCTGGCACCGGGGGACACCGTAAACCTCTACAGCAGGTTCTTCTGGGACAGCCCTAAAAAGGCCATAGCCGTCTGGACGCGAGAGGTCAACGACACGGTGATAAGGGTCGGACTCGACCTCTGCGAGAAAGACACCGTACACTGACCTGCGCCTGCGCGTCCCATTTGCCCTGTTTGCACGGGACCAGTGAAAGACTCACATATCTAAAACGTCCGTTGTCATCTCACCATAACCCCACCAGGTGCAGGCCTCATATGCGCCTACCGTATTCCCCTCCGCCCATAGGAATATTATTGCCTGAGGTTTCATTTTTGCTATAATAGGTGAGGGGAAGGGGACAGGATAAATTCACGCAACAAAGCGGGGGGAATAGAAAGCATGAGTCTTCTTGACGGCAGAAAAGCAGAGCGATATGATTTTACCGAAGAGGTGATCATAGATGAAGAGGTATTCACCAACTGCCTGGACATCAGCGCCACAGGGCTGTTCGTACACACCACCAAGCCCTTCAAGAAGAACTCCATAATCAGTATCACCATACCCGCGTACGGCCTTACCGCCAGGGCCCTGGTGAAGCACTTCAAGCCCGGCATCGGCATAGGCCTGGAGTTCCAGCCGGCCAACCAGACCGAGGCGGAGCAGATCGACAAGATAATCAAGAACATAATGCTCATGAGCAAGAAGGCCCCGAAAAAGCTCACAGTGCTCTTCATAGACGGCGCCCGGCAGCTCCGTTCCATATACAAGAACAGGCTTATCCTTGACGGCTTCTCCGTTGTTGAGGTCGAAGACGGCATGGAAGCCATAAAGAAAATGAACTCCTTCGAGATCCACGCAGTGGTCTCCGAGCTGGATGTCAAGAGGATAGAACTTCAGGAACTGCTGAAAATGATAAGGGACGTACCGGATTTCATTACGCTTCCGATATACGTTGTCGCAAACCCCACCGGTTATGATGTGGAATCATGGGTCCTTGAGGCCGGGGCCAACAAGTACCTTAGGAGGTCATCCACTTCAGCCTCGGAACTCTCGGCAATCCTGGGTAAGGCCCTGAGCAGGAATTAGACGGGCCCTGCCCTGTTGTGAATATTATCTTATGTCCACTGAGACAATAGCGGCTTCAGGCACATGTGGATAGCCCTTGCGCTTATATGCGCCCTTAGCCTCGCAGTCTCCGACTCCCTTACAAAATCGGCCCTGAGAAGCGGAGCATCCGCTGCCTCGCTCGGCTGGCTGCGAGTTGTCGTTGCAGTTCCCTTCACCCTTCCCATTCTTCTTTTCATCGATATGCCGGAGATCGACAGGGTCATGTGGGCAACGCTTCTGTGCGCCATGCCCTTTGAAGTATTGGCCATGGTCCTCTACGCCAGGGCACTAAAGGCCTCGCCCATGAGCCTCACACTGCCCTTCCTTTCACTCACCCCGGTGTTCCTTCTTGGCGTGGGGCGCATCATACTGGGTGAGGCCATACCGGCACAGGGCATTGTCGGTATAGCTCTCATAACTGCAGGAGGTTATTCCCTCAACTTCTCCCACAGGCGCTACGGATGGCTTGGGCCCCTCAGGGCCGTCTGGAGAGAACCCGGCTCCGTAATGATGATCTGCGTGGCGCTCATCTTCAGCGTCACAGCGTCTCTTCTGAAGGTCGGGGTAAACCACTCATCCGCCCTTTTCTACGCGTCAATATATTATGCGGCAACAGCCCTTTCTGCCCTCCCGATAGGGATAGCAGGGCTCAGGGGCATACCGAGGGCTCAATATGCGAAGATCGGCGGAGCAGGCGTGCTCATGGCCCTCATGCTAGTCACCAATATCGCTGCCCTGTCCATGGCGGAAGTCGCCTACGTCATATCGGTAAAAAGGACAAGCCTTCTTTTCGGGGTCCTCATGGGCTGGGCTGTATTCAAAGAGGAGGACATAAAGGAACGCCTAGCCGGCGCAGCCCTCATGCTGGCAGGGTTCGTGATAGTAGTGCTCAGTTCAAAGGCTTGAAAAGAGTGCTTTCCGTGTTATCATAAACAATCATCTCATTCAATAGAGGAGAGAGGCAAGTGTCCGGGAAAAAGAATGCCGCAATAGTGGGCGCGGTGCTGCTGGCAACAGGAGCAGTGATGCTTGTAGCGGGCTATAACGAGTACCACTCGGTTGGTTCTTCAATCGGCAGGGCTTTCAATGGTTCAATGTCCGCCAGTACCATAGGGCTCTTCATCGGAGGGGCGGTCTGTGCCGCACTGGGGTTCAAGAAACTCCTGGGCAAATAGGCCCAGTCCTGGGCCCCAAAAGAAGGACAGGAGAACACTAATCACTAACGCCTGGGGGTGCGATGTCTGACAGCCAGATACTATACGGGATAAGGAAGAACATAGCCTATATCTTCTTCAACCGCATCGAGGCCATGAACGCCATCAACCGTGATATGCTCGAGGCCCTGGACAAGGCCCTGGATAGAGCGGAGGAGGAGGACCTTGCCCGTGCTGTCATAATAACCGGCAAGGGAGACAAGGCTTTCTCCGCAGGAGCGGATATCCGCAAACTGAACAATTCGATGCCGGTCGAGGTGCGCGAGGCCGCCAAGCTGGCAATCAAGATCAACAAGAAGATAGAGGATTTCAAGAAGCCCGTCATAGCGGCCATCAACGGGACAGCCATGGGCGGGGGTCTGGAGATAGCAGAAGCATGTCTCATACGCATCGCAGTAAAGGGCGCAAGGATGGGCCATCCAGAGGTGAAGCTGGGCACAATAGCCGGATGGGGCGGGACCACGAGGCTCCCAAGGCTCATCGGGAGGGCAAGGGCGGAAGAGATGCTGCTTACAGGCAGGTCCATTACGGCCGAGGAGGCCCTTAATATGGGCCTTGTCCATAAGGTAGTCGAGCCCAAGGAACTCATAGACGAGGCCATAGGGGTTACATGGGAGATACTGGAAGCAGGGCCCATAGCGGTAAGGATGACGCTTGAGGCAATAAGAAAGGGGCTTGGCTCATCAGTGGAGGGCTCGCTGGCCTTCGGGGCGGAGTACATGGCCCGCACCTCCATGACAGAGGACTTCAAGGAAGGCACAAAGGCCTTTCTGGAGAAAAGGAAGCCTAATTTCCAGGGGAAGTAAATTCCAGCCGGGGAAAGATTCAGTTTATATCTCTAAAAATTCATAACCATATCATGGGAATTCCGTGTCATTCAGGAGATTGAGTCACTGAGGTCACGAGAAGCTCATATTGTCACTGCAATGTTCTTGGCAGCTCTCTCGGATAAATGTATTTGTCACTTAGTACTGCCTGTCAGGCTGTGGCCTTGTTCCGCCAGATGAACTCGAGGTTGGTTATTATCACGTCAGGCCTTCCGTCCTCCCTCCTGACCACAGCCCCGCCCTGGTCTGTGGCTATTATCAGGTCGTTTGTGCGGAGCATGGAGCCCTCAAAGCCCGCGGCCGATAGCCGGGACAGGACCTCCTCGTGCATTTCCTGGCGGTCCTTCTTTTTGATTATGCCTGCGGTCACCGCTTTGTCAAGGTTGATCGGGCTCAGGAGCGCTTCATCGTGCTCCGGCACCCAGTCGTCAGGCCCGTTGTAATATCCCCTTATGGTTATGTAATCATGGTCCTCCAGAAGTACCGATATGCCCCCGGGGCCACGTATATCCCTGTGCGACAGGTACCTGCTCTGGTCCTCAGCCTGCTCCATCTTAGTGCTTCCGGTCATATATATGGCGCGGACATATACGCAGTGTATGCCAAGGCTGTTTAGTTCCTGCGCAAGTGAGAACTCCTCAAAGGGGCTGTTCACCCCCCGCTTCCTTATCTTCTCGCGTTCTTCCCCAGAAAAACCCTCTTCAGGTATTTCCCCCACTCTCGAGGTCTTCCAGACCAGGTGGATATTGTCCTTGGTAAGGGTATAGAAGACATCGTTGTCCGCTGACATCTCGAAGGCAGGGGTCTTTCTCCAGCGTTCCGGAAGGAAGTAATCAAAGAGGCGCGCGTTCCTTCCCACCACCCAGAGGCGCCCATCCGTGCTCTCGGTATGTCCGTATATATAAGGGGTCCCCAGAATCTCCACAGTAGAGAGGTGCTCAGGCAGATCCGTTGGGGTAAACCTGTCGCGCTGGTCGTCCAGATACGAGTGACGCCTCAGGCTCTTGACCATGTCCTCGTGCTCAGGGGACATGAAGAGAAGTTCGTAGTCAATAATGTAGTACCTGCCTATGTCCACGAGCCTGCGGAGAGTTTCCACCTGGCCGGATGCAGGGTCAGCGACGCGGGCCCTGCCCAGTTCCTCGATAAGCTGAGCGTCAGCCTCGTCGATTATGACGTGCTCGGGCTTCATATCCGCCATTAGGTAGCCCTTGAGGCTCATGTCCTGTGCCACCTGAGAGTCCATCTCCCGGATATGCTCTGCGGCTATAAGCGGGTCCATGTCAATGGTCTCGAATACCTCTATCAGGTTGCGGCCCTTTATCCATCCGTATATGAGCTTGTACTGCTTCAGTATGTCCAGATCTATGCCGGGGTGCCGGGCGTGAATCTTGTTTATCTTGGCGCGTGAGCGCCCGCTCTGCCAGAACTGCATCTTCTCCGGCGGGATGTAGATCGCAAGGGGCTCCTGGGTCCTCATCCTTATCTCCTCCGGACCGAACCTGCCCTCCCCCATCTCCATGACGAGGGAGAATTCCTCCCAGGGGCTGTTGAACTCCGCGCCCACGAACTCCTCAAGGGTACGGGTGTTGAATGGGACGTCCTCTCCCACGCGGCAGTTCTTTACAACAAGGTCGAGGCGTGAGCCCTGCACCTTCTTGGTGGGGACCCTGTAAACCGAGGAGGTACCGAGCAGCCTTTCCCGGTTCTTCTCGAACCATTTCGTCTCGTACCAGTTCCGGGTGTCCAGGTGTTTCTCGAACTTGTCCGCATAGCGGGTCAGGTACAGGTCCCCGCCATCGCTTGTCCTGGTGTGGACGTAAACGACCCCCAGTACGTTTACCAGGGTCTTTTTGCTGGCTGGCTTCTTCAAATCAGGACTCCGGAAGAAATACCAGCAAGGTTACTTCACCAGCCTTGATATGGCCTTGAACTCGTCGCCTCCTGCCCTTACGAGCAACTGGAAGAGGACCGTCTCCGTGCTCGTGATGACAGCCCCGGCCTGACGCATGAGCTCAAGGGCTGCCAGGTAGTTCTCCTTTGCACGGGAACAGACAGCATCTCTGAGCAGATGTACGCCGTAGCCAGCCTCAAGCAGGTCCAGACAGGTCTGGTACACACATACGTGAGTCTCGCTCCCAAGGAGAATCACCTGCTTCCTGTCGGTCTTTTTGAGCACATCCATGAACCCCTGCTCGCCGCAGCAGCTGAAGGTAATCTTCTCAACCGGTTCATAGGAAGGGAGGCATGCCTTCACCTCTTCCACCGTATGACCAAGCCCCTTTGGGTACTGCTCCGTGACCACGACCGGGAGCCCCAGGACCGCGGATGCCTCAAGCATAATGCCAGTGTTGCGGTATACCTTGCCGGCATGCTTCATGGCCGCCATGAGCCTCTCCTGAAGGTCCACCACAACCACTGCCGTTTTCTCTCTCTCAAGCCTGAACTTCTGCGTGCTCATAAGGACTGCCTCCAGATCGTGCTTAAAGTCTACGCATATGTTAACAGATACACCATGCCTCGTTCATCAAAGACAAAGGCCGCCCTCCTGTAAAAGAGGGCGGCCCCGTCCCAACTCCAATTACCCCTTACTTCACGCTGCGATACAAACCCTCCTGCGGGATGTTAAAGCCTGTTCTTGATAAGGTCTTCCACCACTGCCGGCTCGGCCAGGGTGGATGTGTCCCCCAGGTCGTCGGGCTTTATCTGGCCGTGTGCTATCTTGCGGAGTATGCGCCTCATTATCTTGCCCGAGCGGGTCTTGGGAAGACCAGGAGCCCACTGGAGCTTGTCAGGGGTAGCGATGGGCCCTATCTCCGAGCGAATATGCTTGATCAGTTCCTTCTGAAGGTCATCGTTCGGCTCAACGCCCGCCTTGAGCGTTACATAGACGTATATGCCCTCGCCTTTTATCTCATGCGGGAAACCGACAACAGCGCTCTCGGCAACCTTTGGATGGCTCACCAGAGCGCTCTCTATTTCAGCGGTGCCCATCCTGTGGCCGGAGACGTTAATGACATCGTCAATGCGTCCAAGCAGCCAGTAGTCACCATCCTCGTCCTTCCTGGCCCCGTCACCAGTGAAGTACATGTTGTCAAATGCCGAGAAGTAGACCTCCTTGACCCGCTTGCCCTCAGGGTCGCCGTAGGTACCGCGTATCATGCCCGGCCAAGGGTGCTTTATGCAGAGCCTGCCGCCCTCGTTGGGTCCGACTTCCTGCCCCTTCTCGTTGACGATCACGGGCTGCACGCCGAAGAAAGGTCTGTTGGCCGAGCCGGGCTTCAGGGTCATGGCGCCGCACATTGCTGCGATCATGAACCCGCCGGTCTCTGTCTGCCACCAGGTGTCGGTTATGGGAATCCTCCCCTTGCCAACATGTGCGTAATACCATGCCCATGCCTCGGGGTTGATGGGCTCTCCAACCGAACCCAGCATCTTGAGGCTCTTCATCTCGTACTTGTTGGGGAACTCCTCACCGGCCCTCATGAGCGCCCTGATGGCTGTAGGTGCGGTATAGAAGGACGTAACCTTGTGCTTCTCGATTATCTCCCAGAACCTTCCTGCATCAGGATAGGTGGGGACACCCTCGAACATGAGCGATGTGGCGCCATTGCTGAGGGGCCCGTAGGTTATGTAGCTGTGGCCGGTTACCCAGCCGATATCGGCAGAGCAGAACCATGTCTCGCCGTCGTGATAGTCAAAGACATAGCGGAACGTCATGTTCGTGTAGAGCATGTACCCGCCGGTGGTATGCAGCACTCCCTTGGGCTTTCCTGTGGAGCCAGAGGTATAAAGTATAAAAAGAGGGTCCTCGGCGTCCATCTGCTCCGGCTCACAGAAGGCCTCCACTCCGGAGGCCATCTCCTCGTGCCACCAGAGATCGCGTCCTTCCTTCCAGTCCACCTTGCCTCCGGTCCGCCTGACCACTATCATCTTCTCAACGGTCGGACATTCAGCCACTGCAGCATCGGCATTGGTCTTGAGCGGCACGTTCTTTCCGCCCCTGACCCCCTCGTCGCAGGTCAGAACGATATTGGCCTCGCAGTCCTGAATGCGGTCGCGGAGGGCATGGCTCGAAAAACCGCCGAATACTATGCTGTGGATTGCCCCTATACGGGCGCAGGCAAGCATGGCGATTACCAGCTCCGGGATCATGGGCATGTAGATCATCGCCCTGTCGCCCCTCTTGGCGCCGTTCTTCTTCAGCACGTTGGCGAACCTGTTCACCTCATCATGGAGCTCCTGGTAAGTAAACTTCTTATCGGAACCGTCATCAGCCTCCCAGATAAGGGCCACCTGGCCGGCACGCTTCTCAAGGTGCCTGTCAAGGCAGTTATACGAAGCATTGAGCTTTCCTCCCTGGAACCACTTTATCTCCGGCTTGCGGAAATCCCATTCAAGCACCTTGTCCCATTTCCTGTACCAGCTCAGGTTCTTTTCCGCCATCTCTCCCCAGAAGCCTTCAGGGTCATTGACCGAACGGTCATACATATCCTGATACTCTTCCATGCTTTTTACGTGTGCCTGTTTCTGAAACTCTGGGGTCGGGGGGAAAGTCTTGCCCTCCGCTTGAAGAACACTGATCTTGTCCTCAGACATCACTACCTCCTAAAGAATGTTTTCTTGTTCTGTACACAAATAATCCTGGTTTGCATTGCATCGGCCTTCTCGTTTCACAGTATAGGCAATTGTAAATAGAGCAAAAATAGTGCCATTAAGCATAATACCAGAAGCAATCTCATTGAGAATCATTTTTTCTCTTTAATTTCAGAGCATTGCCAAAACAAAAACAACAGGTCAACCTGAAAGACCTTATCTGGAATATCACCCCGAACATCGTTCGTTACGTTATGTAACAAATATCCGCAACCTTAAAAATCAAAAAGTAACATGAGCCCACCTCATTAACATGCAGTTTGTACATGCCCTGTCAACGCCTGCCCCGCTGCTCTTTTCGAGACATAAAATCCATGCATCTTCAGAGGCGCTTGATCCATTTTAAAAGCCGGATTAAAAATAAGATGTTAACTTTTTAATATCACGAAACCGCAAGGATATCAAGGATAAAGAGAGACGATAGGCTGTTATAAAAGTATTTTGTACCAAAAGGTAACGGACGTTTAGGAATTACTCTTATAAATAATGTCCTTATCTTGGGGGTTGCACTTGTTTTTTTATGATTTACAATTAAATTACAAGGAGTTAAGGCTACGGTGGGTGGCCTGTGGCACACTACTTGCAATTTAAATACATGCGTATGGAAACGGGGACAATATTTATGGAATCCGGACAGGACAGAGCGATAGAGTTTCTGGCAAACATCCCTCCGTTTCAGTTCCTAAGCGAAGAGGAACTCGAGACGGTGGCTAGTGCAGTTAAAGTGTCGGACCACCCCAAGGGATCGGTGATCCACAGGGAGGGTGCTGCGCCCGGCAACACACTTAGCGTTATCAGAAAGGGCGGGGTAAGGCTGTCCATACTGACCGAGAACGGCCAGGAAGCGGTGATTGACTACCGGGGAGAGGGAGACATTTTCGGATTCCTGTCCATGACCAGCGGGGACAAATCAAGAACTACGATCACTGCCATCGACGATACATTGTGTTACGAATTGGACAGGAAGACGGTTCTTGGCCTTATCGATGCACACCC
>Ga0224496_10001463_pt1 | contig 14707 bp, 14 predicted proteins | sample SF_Jul11_sed_USG_2_FD_168127 | JGI IMG/M metagenome (GOLD analysis project Ga0224496, IMG submission 168127) | Sediment microbial communities from San Francisco Bay, California, United States - SF_Jul11_sed_USGS_8_1 | ecosystem: Environmental > Aquatic > Marine > Sediment | place: USA...
AACATATCGAGGAGGCGGGCATCCACTCCGGCGATTCGGCCAGCGTCCTGCCCCCCCACACCCTGGCCAAGGCAATGGTGGAACGGATCAAGGAGGCCACCAAGGCCATGGCCCTGGAACTCAAGGTAGTGGGGCTGATGAACATCCAGTTCGCGGTCAAGGACGACGTGCTCTACGTGCTCGAAGTCAACCCCCGCGCCTCGCGGACCATTCCCTTTGTCAGCAAGGCCACCGGCGTGCCGCTGGCAAAACTGGCCACCAAGGTGATGATGGGCATGAAGCTTACCGACCTGGGCTTCACCACCGAGGTGGAAGTGAAGCACTTCGCGGTCAAGGAGTCGGTCTTCCCCTTTGACCGCTTCGAAAACGTCGACACCATCCTGGGGCCGGAGATGAAATCCACCGGCGAGGTGATGGGGCTGGACGATTCGCTGGGCATAGCCTTTGCCAAATCGCAGATCGCCGCCGGCCAACCCATTCCCACCACCGGCAACGTCCTGATCAGTCTGCGCCGTGGCGACAAGGAGCCCATCCTGCCGGTGGCCAGACAACTGGCCAGCCTCGGCTTCACCATTCTCGCCACCAGGGGCACCGCCGACTTCCTGAACGAAAACGGCGTACCCTGCGATCATGTGCACAAGATCTCCGAAGGTCGTCCCCATATCCTGGACAAAATCCGGGACAAACAGATCCAGTGGATCATCAACACCTCCATGGGTACCAGGACCACCGAGGATTCCTACACCATCCGGCGGGCGGCACTGAGCTACCACCTGCCCTACACCACCACCATCGCCGGAGCGGTCTCCATGGTCAAGGCCATCGCCACCGTCAAGGAAGAGGCCATGGAGGTCAAATCGCTGCAGGAATATTTTTAAGAACTCTCCCAGCCCTGAACGTAACGCGCACGAATCACCTCGGCGCGTTACGTTCCGCAGTGCCGCTGGAAAGCGAGCAACGCGAGGCTCAGGATCCGGCAACGATGCACAGCGACTATTTGAAGCAGAATTTTTAAAGGATCCCGGCCACCTGCCTTTCGCCTGAAAACATAACGACAGTTCCCGGTTGGACTTTTCATTCCAGCCGACTTATGGTTATATATTCAAATGCCGTAACGTTTCAGGCGGGTGGACGATGAGAGCTCCGCGCGGAAGAGCGCGCCGGTTCCTGCATTCACTGAAGCCGTGCCGGCATGGAAATGATGCAACTCCTAACCTATTTAAATGACATGCAAATATCTATTTGCTGATGGAGTTTCCAATTCACTTTGCCGCCCCGTGGGGCGTTCGAGAGCGGCCCGTCTGTTTTGCCAGTAACTATTTGATGTCACGATAGATTAGCGAAACAATTATTTTCACGCATCCGAACCACTCTCGACCACTCACGGATTCAGGATTTCGCCCTTTCCCTTCACCGGATCAGCAGACAAAAAAACATCGACTGCGGCGCCGGGCTCCTTGCCGGCCAAGGGAGAATGCCGGGGGCGGCCACGTACCGTTAACGCTAAACGCTTAGGGGAGTCCTTTTGAACACCTTTTACAAAAATCTGTCCATGTGGCTGGTCATCGGCCTGGCCATGATCCTGCTCTTCAACCTCTTCAACAAGCCCCAGGCAGTAACCCAGGAATGGAGTTACAGCGATTTCCTGGCCAGTGTTGAAAAAGGCGGTGTCAACCAGGTCCTGATCCAGGGGGATGAAATCAGCGGCGTCACCGCCGAGGGCAAAAGCTTCAAGGCGATCATCCCCCGGGATGACTCTCTGATCCCCTCCCTGCGCAAGGCCGGAGTCAACATCCGCGTCAAACAGCACGAGGAAACGCCCTGGTATGTGACCATTCTCGTCTCCTGGTTCCCCATGCTGCTCCTGATCGGGGTGTGGATCTTCTTCATGCGGCAGATGCAGGCGGGCGGCGGCAAGGCCATGTCCTTCGGCAAAAGCCGCGCCCGGGTCATGGACAAGGAAAAGAGCAAAATCACCTTTGCCGACGTGGCCGGCATTGAAGAGGCCAAGGAAGAACTCTCCGAGATCATCGATTTTCTCCGCGATCCGCAAAAATTCACCCGCCTGGGCGGCCGCATCCCCAAGGGCGTGCTGCTTGCCGGCGCCCCCGGCACCGGTAAGACCCTGCTCGCCAAGGCCATTGCCGGCGAAGCGGACGTGCCCTTCTTCACCATCAGCGGCTCCGACTTCGTGGAAATGTTCGTCGGCGTCGGTGCCTCGCGGGTCCGCGATCTCTTCACCCAGGGCAAAAAAAATGCCCCCTGCATCATCTTCATCGACGAGATCGACGCCGTGGGCCGCCACCGTGGCGCGGGTCTTGGCGGCGGCCACGACGAGCGCGAGCAGACCCTGAACCAGTTGCTGGTCGAGATGGACGGCTTCGAGGCCAACGAAGGGGTGATCATCATCGCCGCCACCAACCGGCCCGACGTGCTCGATCCGGCGCTGCTCCGCCCCGGCCGCTTCGACCGCCAGGTGGTGGTGCCGGTGCCCGACGTCAAGGGCCGCGAGAAAATCCTCGATGTCCATGTCAAGAAAGTACCGTTGAGCGACGACGTGGTCCTGCCCACCCTGGCCCGCGGCACCCCTGGATTCTCCGGCGCCGACCTTGAAAACATGGTCAACGAGGCGGCCCTGCTGGCCGCCCGGAGCGGTGCCGACAAGGTCAACATGGAATCCCTTGAAAAGGCCAAGGACAAGGTAATGATGGGTGCCGAACGGCGCAGCCTGATCATCACCGAAAAGGAAAAAGAAACCACTGCTTATCACGAAGCAGGCCACGCCCTGGTAGCGAAACTGCTGCCCGGCACCGACCCGCTGCACAAGGTGACCATCATCCCCCGCGGCCGTGCCCTGGGGCTCACCATGCAGCTGCCCACCGATGAGAAGTACACGGTTTCCCGCACCTTCCTGCTCAACAGCATCTGCATCCTGCTGGGCGGTCGGGTGGCCGAGCAGCTGATCTTCAACGAGATCACCACCGGGGCGGGCAATGATATCGAACGCGCCACCGAAATGGCCCGCAAGATGGTCTGCGAGTGGGGGATGAGCGAGGAACTCGGGCCGCTTACCTACGGCAAGAAGGAGGAACAGATCTTCCTGGGCCGCGAGATTGCCCAGCACCGGGATTACAGCGAGGCTACCGCCGTCCGCATCGACGAGGAGGTGCACAATCTGGTGGCTACCTCCAGCGACAAGGTCACCAGGCTGCTGAGCGAACACCAGGAACTGCTTCGCGACCTGGCGCTGGCATTGCTTGAGAAGGAAACCCTGGCGGCCACCGATATCGAAGAGATCATGACCGCCCATGGTGTGGGCGGGGAGGATACCCCTGAGGCAACACCCGCCGTGGCCACCGAAGAAAACGCTGCCGCGGACGCATAAACCGCCACCGATTGATGGCTTTTCCTTTTGCGAAACACTGCGGGATCGGATAATCAGGAGCCATGGACAACCAGCGACCAGTGACCAGCGGTGACCAGCGGGTGCGGATCATGGGCATCCTCAACGTCACCCCGGATTCCTTTTCCGACGGCGGCCGCTTCGTCTCCGAGGCGGTCATGGCCGAGCAGGCCGCCCGGCTGGTGGCCGCCGGCGCCGACATCATCGACGTCGGCGGCGAATCCTCGCGCCCCGGCGCCGCTCCGGTGCCCCTGGCCGAAGAACTGCGCCGGGTGCTGCCCGCCGTCAGGGCCATTCGCAGCCGGCATGCCGCCGTATCCATTTCGGTGGACACCACCAAGGCCGAGGTGGCGCGGCAGGCCATCGCGGCCGGCGCCGACATCATCAACGACATCAGCGGCCTGCGCCACGACCCGGAAATGATCCCCGTGGTGCGGGAGGCGGGCGTGCGGGTCGTGATCATGCACATGCTCGGCACGCCGCGCACCATGCAGGAGGCCCCGGCCTACGACGACGTGGTCGGGGAAATCGCCCTCTTTCTCAGCGAGCAGACGGCCCGGGCAATTGCGGCGGGAATCCCCGGGGAGAACCTGATCATCGATCCAGGCATCGGCTTTGGCAAGACCGTGCGCCACAACCTTTCCCTCCTCAAACACCTGGACGCGCTGCGTGATCTTGGTTTCCCCCTGCTCATCGGCCATTCCCGCAAGGCGTTCATCGGCAAGATTCTCGGACTTGAGGTCGGCGACCGCGACCTGGCCACCGCCGTTCTCTCCGGCCACTGCGCCGCCAACGGCGTCGACATAGTCAGGGTGCATGACGTGGCCAAAACCGCCCAGGCGCTCCAACTCATTGGGGCAATCCAGGCGGCACCATAAGGAGCAGCCCCGGCAAGAACACCTTCCGCAACTCTTCAACACCTGCCCACGAGCGGTCATTTGAAAAAAAGAGTCCACAGATATCTGGCCTACAACCAGGAACGCAAAAACAAAGCGGTGGCGTTCAATCCTGCCAAGGCCACCCTGCTCTTTCAGGTCATCCCCTATCTCCTGCACAGCAACTACCCCGACCTGCCGGGATACGTGGACAGCGACAAGTGCCCCTACGGTATTCACGGCTTCAAGCCGGAAGAGACGGTTGATCATGAGATGTTCAAACGCCACTTCCCCAGCTCCTCGGCCCTGAGCAGCAAAACCCCGGCATCCAGCCCCGAAAAGCCCTGCATCCATTCACTGAAGACCATCGGCAGCATCGGCACCATTGCCCAGACCGACGTTTCCGACTGCGACTACTGGATCAGCATCCGCCGCGACGAACTGGGCGCTGCGGGTATCGCCCAGCTGGAGCAGAAATGTCGCGGCATCGAAGAATGGACGATGAAACGGGGCACGGAAACCCATTTCTTCCTGATGGATATCGAGGAAACCAGGGAAAACCGTTTCGAATCCGCTGCCGAGGATGAATCAGCCGGATCCTCGATCAAGCTCCTGCTCAAGGACGAACTGTTCCGGACCCATATCCTGGTGGCCGGCAAGATGCTGCTCTGGTGGTTGATCCCGCCTGGCCTGAGCGACAGCGGCTACCAGGCCTTTGCCGACAAACTTCTCCACAGCAACGCCATCAACAGCGAACACTTCATCGATCTCGGCTACCTTACCACCATCCCCAAGGAAGAGATCTTCGGCGCCTGCCTGTGGCAGATGAACAAGGCCCTGGACAGCCCGTTCAAGTCGGTGCTCAAATTCGCCTACCTGGAGCTGCTGTTCCGCAACAAGGAACAGAACGTGCTGCTCTTTTCCGATCAGGTCAAGTGCCTGGTCACCTTCCCCGAAAAACAACCCCCCGGCGCCGCCGACACCCTGCCGCTCACCGACATCGATCCCTACCTGCTCATGGCCCGGGAAATCGTTGCCTTCTACCAGCGGGAGGAGACGGAAAAAAAACAGGACAACCTGATCCGACAATGCCTCTTTCTCAAAACCATCGAAGGCATCCAGTCCGAGAAGCGTAAGCAGAAAGAAGGCGGCCGGGGGGCGGCGCTGATGCAACTGATGTCCAACTGGCAGTTACTGCCCGACGATGCCCCGCACTTTCTGCAGTTTCACCACTGGAACCACCGGGAACTGCTCCACTTCGGCACCCAGATCCACGATTTTCTCATCGAGACATACAAACGGCTGCGCTGGATCTTCAAAACCTTCGGCGAAGAAACAGTGGTGACCATCACCCAACGCGACATCTCAATCCTGGGCCGGAAACTTTTCACCTTTTACGAAAAAAAACCCAACAAGGTCGAGTACATCCGCAGCATTTCGCCGGATCTCATGCGCCGCGACGACATCACCTTCCACATCACCCGTTTCAGCGGCACCGACTATTTCTATGTCTTCCAGGGCGCGCTGGAAGACAACGCCATCAAAAACAGCACCGACCTGGTGATCAAACGGGAAACCGACCCGGTGACCCTGGTTGCCTGGCTGATGGTCAACAATATCCTCGGCCGGAAAACGCGCCTGCACATGACCAAAACCTTCCTGCCCCTGAGCCTGGTGGATCTCCAGCAATTGAGCAACGCGATGATTGAATTTTTTCCCCGCATCCATTTCGCTCATATCTCGGCGGAACAACTCCTCGGCAAGGAGCGGATCGAACGGGCCTTCATCGTCGTCAACATGGGCAAGGAGCAGGTCCGGGGCTCCAAGACCCTGAAATCGACCATGATCACCGCCAACAGCTACGGTGAATACTTTGTCGAACACTTCACCACCCTGACCCAGCTCAAAAACGCCATGCGCACCCTGCTCTCCAGGCATTACGTGAGCCGCTGGAACAAAAACCTGGAATTCTTCATCCCCAATCAACCCGAAGCCGGGCACATCAACACCATGCTCCAGCAATAAGGGTGTCCCCCCCGCCCTCATTCAGTTGTCTCCCGACCGTATCCTGTGATAGCATGACCAAGAGCCGGAACATTTCCCGTGCTCTCCCAGTATGGCCACACAGGGCACCGAATCCGGAGTCTCGCGTTGCTCGTTTACCTGCCGCGTTATCGATCTGTTCGGCATCCCGGTACCGCAACTCACGAGCCGATGCCTTCCCGCTTCGGCATCCGGCGCGACCATACCGCGAACAGCGGCAAAACAACCGGGAAAACAACAGGCACTCATGCAGAAGAATACCATCTCCCCTCAGCAGCAACGCCTGCGCCATGCCAGGGAAATCCTTGAACGGGTGCGGATCCCCAGTCAACCAGGGATCATCATGGAACTGGGCCGGCTGTTGCAGGAGCCCCAACCCGACTTCAAAGAAATTACCACCCTGATCAGCCGTGACGCGGCCATCACCGCCCGCCTCTTCAAACTCATCAATTCCCCCCTGTTCGGCCGCGGCCGGGAAATCGATTCCATTCCCCAGGCCCTGACCCTGCTGGGCACGGAAAATTTTTTCAAACTGATCCTCACCTGCTGTCTCCGGGAAGCCATCGCCACGGAACCACAGCTGGCCGAGCGCTTCTGGCACCACAGCCTGCGGGTTGCGGTGGCCGCCGACTATCTCGCCGGCCGGCTCGGATCGGTGGCCACCGCGGATCTCAACCCGGGGCAGTGCTATCTTGCCGGCCTTTTTCATGACTGCGCCGTTCCCATCCTCTGCGCCAACTTCACGCAGTATCAACAGCTCTTCGAAACCGTGACCAGCTACCAGCGGGACATCCTCTCCCTGGAAGACGCGGCGATTGGCACGGACCACTGCGTAGTGGGGCATCTGATGGCCAAAAGCTGGTCACTGCCCGATCCGGTCTGCAAGGCCGTGCTCTATCACCACGAGGAAATCATCCTCAACGACCGTCTCCAAATGCCGACCCGACTGCTCGCCGTGGTACAGACGGCAGACTACCTGGGACATCACTACGATTACCTTGCCGGCGACACGCCCCTGGTCATCGAAGCGGAATGGGATCTGGACGACTGGGCCCTCTCCCATGAGAATGTTCTCGCCGAACTGGGTCTGGAGGCTGATGATGTCCGGCACCTGAAAAACGAACTTTTCGAGCTGTACGGCGACACACTGTAGGGGCACTCGGCAGCACGCTCCCAGACCAACCATCACGGATAAAGCCATGCACATAGAATTCTATCGCTCCGCCTTCTGTCCCCGCTGCCTGATGGCTGCCCGGGCTCTGCGCCGGTTGATGCTGCTGTTCCCGGACCTCACCGTTGAAACCATTGAAATTTCCATCCATCCCAAACGGGCCTGGCAGGCTGGGATTCGCATGATCCCGGCCCTTAAAATCAATGCCGCCATCCTTTCCGGCATCACGCTCAGTGAAAGGCGCATCCGGGCTTTCATTGAAGACAATGTGCCACCACCGTCCCCGGCTGGCGACGCCCAGGCTTCTCCCCCTGCCCCCTGAGGTTCTGCATGCGGTGCCCGAGTTGTGGCCATGAGCAGCCAAACGCCACGGAATGCAGCAAGTGCGGCATCATCTTCTCCCGTTTCCTGAAACGACGGGAAGCTCGGGCAGAGCACAACAAGCCGCAAACCGGCCCCCCCGCCTCGTCGCGCCAGGAGAGGCGACGCTTCGGGTGGCTGGCGGCCTGCCTGCTCAGCCTCCTGGCCGGGGGCGGCGGCACCGCACTCTATTTCCGCGCCGGCAGCGGGCCACCGCCGCCCGTCCTGCCGGTGCAGACGGCAGGGAAAGCCGTTGCCGTTGCCACGCCCCCCGTACCCGCCGCATCCCGCACCGCCACGGCCCGGGGCATGGCAAACATCAGCGGGCCACAACCCGGGCTGATCGGCCAGTTCGCCGCCGCCTACGCGCCGCATAACGCCATCGAACAGGCACGAAACGCCACGGTTTACATCAAAACGCCCTGGGGAAGCGGTTCCGGCTTTTTCCTCTCCCCGGCCGGCCACCTCATCACCAATCGCCACGTGGTCCAATTCGACCCGGCCACCCTCAAAAAACTGCAGGACCAAAACGCGCACCTGGCCGAGCAGTTGGCCGAAGAGCAGCGCAACATCCGGTATTTCAAAAAACGTTTGGCGGGAATCAGCGACCAGGAGGTGCGCCGGCAGGTGGAACAGCAGCTCCAGCGCCGCCAGCAGGCCTATGAGAAATACAGCTCCTTGCACCGGCAGGTCCAGGACAAGCTGCAGGAGATCAGCCGGGCGAACTGGGTCGCCGACATCAAGGTGTTTTTAATCGACGGCAGCGAATTCGCAGTACAATCGCTCCGGATGAGTGAGCGGGCCGACCTGGCCCTGTTGACCATCGACTGCGTCAATGCCCCGGCCCTCAAGCCGGCAGTCGACTCCCAGGCCGTCCCGCAGGGCGAGAAAGTGTATACCATCGGCAACCCCGCCGGCCTGCGGCACACCGTCACCTCCGGCATTGTTTCCGGGTATCGCACCTACCAGGGAAACACCTACGTGCAGACCGACGCGCCGATCAACCCCGGCAACTCAGGCGGGCCGCTCATCGACGCGGAGGGCAGGCTCATCGGCGTCAACACCATGATCGTCCGCGACACCGAAGGCATCGGCTTTGCCATCCCCTACCGCACGGTGCGGGAAGAATTCGGCTTTTACCTGCCGGACCAGTAACCGCCCCCACGCGCCCTGCCGCCCCCCCCAAACAAAAAAAGGCACGCCCCGTAATCGAGGCGTGCCCAAAAAATCTTGCGCGAAAAAAGCTTCTAACAGTTGCCCTTGGGGAAAAAATGGATCACCCCGTTGGCGTCCGAGGTATCGCAGATATCACCGGGGCCGAACTCGATGAGCTCTTCAAAGCCCTGCACCGGTAAAGCCAGGGGCTGCCCATCGGGCAGGTGATAGATAATGGTCTTGACCTTACTCATATCGATTGAGGGAGATATCCATTTCATATCCGTTACCTCCTTGTATATATCCTATCGGCCGTTGGGTCAGCGGCCTGAAACTGTTTCATGGCGGCGGTCGCATCTTTGCCGATATACCCTACCCGCGCAGCTTATGCAACAAAAGCGTGGCCAGGTCGTCCCGGCCAGTCCCTTATTATGTTAACCATTTACGAGCCAAAGGCAAGGGGTAAGGCAAACTATCCCGGGGTATGGCCTCACACCGCGGCCGATGCGGGAAACGCGCAGGCACACTCGGGGGACTTGGCATCCCGCCAGGATGGCGAGAATGTGTGGCACGCACGAGACAGCAGGAGAGGCGCAGGCGTACCGGCCTCGCCGGCAGATATGCCGCGGGCTGGCGCTATTCCGCCTGCGCCTGCTGGTGAGTGACATTTTCATCCCACTCCACGCAGGCCTCATACTCGGCATGAATCAGCTGCCGGTTTTGTTGCGCCACCAATGTGCAGTAGACGTCAATCTCGGCATGTTTCCGGCTCAGATCGGCCACCGCCTTTTGCTGGGCAACCGACAACCCCTTGTAGTCATTGAGCTTTGCGCCAAAATAGGTGAAAGCCACCGCCGGCCCGGCCAAGAGGGCCATGGCCACGTTTTCCAGGGTTTCACTCTGCTGGGTGTCGGCAAGGATTCCATAGGCAATCAGCAGCAGCCCGCAACCCGCCAGAGACAGGAGGACAATGGAGGCGCGGAGATGTTTGCCCCGGTCGCGAAATATATCAACTGGTGGTCGGTCGGTAATATCGATCTTCATGGTTTCCAATATTTAAATATGGGTAAGGGCCGGGCCTACAGCTGAAAGACACCCCCGGGATGGCTGTAAATCCGGCTGAAAATTCTCTTCGGATCCTGACGCATTTCCGAACAGAGTTGATGTATCCGCGCCAAGGTTTGCGTGGTTATCGCCACGGTATGCCTGTCGGCCAAAAATTTCACGGTCCGGCTGGGAATTTTCTCAAACTCAAGCCGCCCTTGCGGCGAAGCGCCGGCCCCATTGTTGGCGATCAGCAGGAGGCGCAGCGGGCCGCCATCGCCCTTGATAAAGCCGTCGGCGGGATCAAGATGTTCCCATTCCCTGCCCAGCTCACCAAGGTCGCCGACTATTTTCACGCCAAACTGCGGCAACGAATCCTCCAGCTTCAACACCCGGTCGACCTCCGAATATTCCGGACAGGGGGCAACAGCCAAGCCGATTTCACGCAGCAGGGCCTGGACGGCATCGATGAGGATCAGATTATTCTTACTATACAGATCAAAGGCCATACTTTTTTGCGCTGGTGCCGCCCCCGCGCCAGCAACTGTTTTCTCCCGATCCCGATCTGCGGCATCATCCCTTTTTTTGCCGAAAAAAGATTCCAGCCGATCAAGAACGATCACCACCGCGATTGAAGAGAGTGCAACGGAGTTTTTATACTGGTCCGGGTATTTCAGGGCCGCGTAGAAACCAAAAACAACAATCAACAGTTGGAAGAGCTGCAGAGTCCGTTCCAATTCACATCCCCCTGTGGTGGTTAAAAAAGCAAACAAGCGGCGCACCGTATTAAAATACTAACGGCACCGCCCCGCTGCCGTCAACCGGCACCGCCTACTTCTTTGCCTCCCCTCCCACTTTCCCGAAGCCAGCAATGGCATTCCGATTTTCCGCAACCATGCTCCGGAATTTCGGAATACCAGCCAGCGACAATTCCGTATTTCCGAAACCACCCGCCCGCGCCCCGCCACCGCCAACTACGCAGCGCCCGACGTCTTGGCAATTTTCCCAAAAAAACAGGATCATACCAACAGCAAGCAAGGCAAATGGCAACCTTTAATGAAAATGGCATTCAACTTGCATACCCCAGGGAGCGCTGGTCGGCCAACGATACAGCCGGCCCCCCTTTTTTTCGACCTCGCAAGCCCGCATCCCGGAGGAACGCATGCTCATCGCCCACCACCGCATTACCAGCATCCTGTCGCTGCTCGCCCTGCTGCTCGGCCTCACCCTGACCGATCCGGCCTCGGCCTCCTCCCTGCTGGGCCCGGCCGACGGCTACAACGTTTTTCTGTTCGGCAACATGTACGGCTCCAACAGCGACACCGAGGGCCGTCTGGCGGCCGGTGGCGATATCGACCTCCAGAACTACAGCGTCGGCCTCAAGGCCGGGGCCAGCGACTACAGCCTGGTCGGCGGCGGCGAGGTCCGTTTCTGGTCCGGCACCGCCCTCAACGGTGGCATCCGCGCCCAGAACGGCATGCGGGGCGACAACCTCACCGTTGAGGGCGACATCGCCACCCAGGGCGACGTCACCATCTACAGCGGCACGGTGCAGGGCGATATCGTCTCCCCGGGGACCGTGGCAACCTACACCACCAACGTGGTGGGCAACGTTGTCTCCGGCCCGGTGCCCGCCTCGCCGGTGGACTTCGGCGCCGCCTACGATCAGATCACCGACACCTCCGCCGCCCTGTCCGCCATGGCAGACACCGGCAGCAAAGATGTAAAGGCGTGGGGCTCGATCTACCTGGACGGCCACGACGCCTTCAACGTCTTCTCGCTCACCGCCCAGGAGCTGGCCGACTCCAGCGGCATCCTCTTCGATCTTGCCGACGACGCCGTGGCGGTGGTCAACGTCGCCGGCACCTACAACAACTTCTCGGGCTTCGGCTTCTTCGACTTCGACGACGCCAGCGGCGAGTACCTCCGCATGGGTCTTACCACGGCCCGCAACATCTTCTACAACTTCTACGAGACTAACGCCCTGGACATCTACAGCATCGGCGTCATGGGCAGCATCCTGGCCCCCCACGCCAATGTCTACGGCTCCTCCGGGGTCGTCTGGGGCAACCTGGTGGCCACATCGCTTTACGGCTCGTGCCAATTCAACGACAACTCCGCGGCCCCGGTACCGGAACCGGCCACCATGCTGCTCTTCGGCTCCGGCATCATGGGGCTCTTCGGCATCGGCCGCCACCGCGCCCGGCGCCACGGCTGAACCGTCCCCCCCTGCAAGCCGCATAACGCTCCCGTCGCTACTTCTCCCCGCACTGGACCAGGATGGTAACGCTCTCTGCCTGGGCCAAGATACCCCGGCCGTCGGTATAAGGCGCCTTGATGGCGGCCGGCGGCATTGGTGAAGACCAAGCACCGCTCATCTCCCCTCTCGATGCCGTACAGACTGGTACCGGCGCCATCCCGCTGTAGGCCGGATTGTTGCGCCAGCCGGCCCGGGACAAGGCGCTGCCCGGCCGGGCCTGGTAAAAATCGCAGGTCTCCTGGGCCGCCGCCGGCCCGACCATGCCCAAGAGCAGCACCCCCAAGGCCAGCATATTTTTCTTGATCATCACCACGTCCCTCCCAGTGCCGCCTTCAACCGCACCGGCCGCCCTTACCCTTGGCGACCCCGAACAGCGGCGACGAGACATGGGTCTCCCGGCACCGGGGACACCGCCCCGGCTTTTTAACCTTTTGCCGCTTTTCAAAGAGATACCCGCAGTGCAGACATTCCGCCGGGATGATGGCCAGCGCTTTGGCCCGCAGCAGGTGCTCCAGGTGATCGTAGAGCTCTTTTTCGGATTTGCCGATCGCCCTGGACAACTCCCCCACGGACAACGCGCCCGCAGCAAGCAGTTGGAGAATTTCCTGCCGGATGGTCAGACGCCTTTCCTCCGGGATCTTTGCCGTTTTTTTCATCTCTCTCGCTCCTGGCGGGAAGAAACGGAAACAGTACGCGTTTAATGGCGTGCGGCGCGGCTGACTGACGGATCAAATCCGGGCGGAGTAAGATGTCCCCCGGATTCGCTAACGTGTTTCCTTGCCGCCAAAACCGCAGCAAGCTCGTTGGCGAAGATGGGACAGGGGATGAGGGTGTTAAACGATCCTTTTCGGTATCAAAAAAGGCTGTTTAAGGGCAAATTTGCCCGTATTTTTAGAACTTTTACTTATGATGCCGGGATGTTCTCTTGGCCCGACCCCATTACCCCATTACCCCAGCATCCTTCAGCGAGGAAATCATCTTCGGCGTACATGCTCTACTTAACCCTTGACGGATATTATCCCTCAAGGATAATATTGAAATTATGATCAAGTCTTTCAAATGCAAGGAAACGGAAAAAATTTTCCTCGGACGATTTTCAAAAAAACTGGCCCGCGACATGCAACGACTGGCGGAACGCAAACTGATCATGCTGCATAACGCCGCAGACCTGAACGACTTACGGATTCCCCCGGCCAACCACCTTGAACAACTTGGCGGCAACCGGAGCGGGCAATACAGCATTCGCATCAATAAGCAATGGCGGATCTGTTTTACCTGGCATGCTGACGGCATCCATGACGTAGAGATCGTCGATTACCATTAAACGAGGTTTTACCATGCGCGACTTCCCCCCAACCCATCCTGGCGAGATCCTTCTTGAAGAATTTTTGAAACCACTGTCTATCAGTCAGTATCGACTGGCCAAGGACATCAGTGTGCCGGTGATGCGAATCAACAATATTTGTCGGGGCAAACGCGGGATCAGCGCTGACACCGCCTTGCGACTTTCCCGCTATTTCGGCACCTCCATCGAATTCTGGACCGGTATCCAGAGCCACTACGATACCGAAACAGCCAGGATAGCCATGGGCGACCGTTTGGAAAAAGAAGTAAAGGTACTCTCGGCAGCATAATCAGCAGATTCCAACGGATTGCACAGTACGAACACCTAACCCCTCGCCGTTATTCTCACTGTTTTCATCGTTTCCTGCTCTCCGGTTCGGCGAGATAATTCCCTTCACTCACCACCCTGGCAATGGTCTACAAAGTGTTGCAATCCGCACAGAAAAACGGTGGAGCGGCTGACTGACGGATCAAATCCGGGCGGAGTAAAATGTCCCCCGAATTCGCCAACGTGCTTCCTTGCCGCCAAAACCGCAGCAAACTCGTTGGCGAGGATGGGACAGGGGATGAGGGTGTTAAACGATCCTTTTCGGTATCAAAAAAGGCTGTTTAAGGGCAAATTTGCCCGTTTTTTTAGAACTTTTACTTATGATGCCGGGATGTTATCTCGGTCCGACCCCATCTGGACGGTTCCCATCTGGACGGGTTCATCGACCGCCTCCGCCACGGCGCCTATCGACTCGTGCTCGACGGCAAAAGTTATCGCTCGCCAAAACCCATTCCCGAGGGTATGAAAACAGGAGGTGAAAAAAGAGCAAAAAACGACCGTTAATCACCCCGTCCCAGAGTCAAAAATGACCACTTTTTACTGGCTCCATTAGGCCGATCATGGGTGGCGCCATTAGGCGGTCAGTGACACCCCACTTGAGCCACTGGGGTTTCAATCCACGCCCCCACGCGGGGGGCGACTCCGGCACAGTGGGCGCCGGGCTGTTTGCTCGGGTGTTTCAATCCACGCCCCCACGCGGGGGGCGACTCGGTGGCCAGCTTCC
>Ga0224496_10001466_pt1 | contig 14695 bp, 16 predicted proteins | sample SF_Jul11_sed_USG_2_FD_168127 | JGI IMG/M metagenome (GOLD analysis project Ga0224496, IMG submission 168127) | Sediment microbial communities from San Francisco Bay, California, United States - SF_Jul11_sed_USGS_8_1 | ecosystem: Environmental > Aquatic > Marine > Sediment | place: USA...
GAAACATGCTATAAATATCAAGCTTGCCTGATAAACATAAGCCATTCTTTAGTGAAAATCTAAATCAATAGCATGCTCAATGATTCATAATGAGAATTGCTGGTCACGTAAGCGCAGAGGTGGTAGTAAAAATAGAAAACAAATTGGACAGGCTTGGAATATTGTAATCGTTCGCGTTGTCTATCTATGTGTCACTTTGTAGAATGAGCATGTTACCTGCTACTTCATCTCTAAGAAATGTGAGTTTTTCAATTGCGGTCATTTGCAATTCGCTTCAGCACCATGTAATCATGATGATATTACTTTTTCATGAAACTCCTTATGAAACCAATATCCTGCGCGGTTACGGGGTAAATTTATAACGCAATCGAATTAGGTATATCTGCTATAATGCCGCATATTCAAAATTCTTGATGGCAGCTGGATTGACCCAAAATTTTTTAGACTTAAAACTGACTGTATTTTACCAATGAAAAGCCACTTGCCCTTCAGTTTTCCGTTTATTCTTATTACAGTGCTTGCGTTGCTGATGTTCTGGATGAATTATATCGTTGTGTCGCCAGCGACAGCGCAGGATGACGGCCTGTTTAATCGTCCGGATTATATTGTAGAAAACCTTTCAGGTATTCAAATGAATTATGAAAGTGAAATACAACATGCTTTTTCCGCAAAAAAAATGTTGCATTTTTTGGATGAAGAAACTACTTATCTAGAACAACCCTATTTTGTCAGTAATGAACCAGAAAAGCCTGTGATGCAGGTAACAGCGGAGAGGGCTGAATTATCGGAAAATGGGGAGAATATTCATCTAAACGAAAATGTAATTGTGTCAAGAGGGATGGATGGAGATGAAGATAAGATTACAATGGTCACCAGTTATTTGCTTCTTATGCCTGACGACAATATTGCAAGAACGAACAAATCCGTAGCGATTGAGATGAAAAACGCTACGATGAATGCAGTAGGTCTAGAGTTGAATAACCATACCGGTGTTCTGCAGTTGCTGTCAGAAGTTGAAGCCGTTGAAGATTAACTCCCATCCTGTTTTTACATATCCATGAGATTGCAAGTGGTTGGGGTATTGCTTGGCCTGTTGTTATCCAATATTGCTTTGGCTGAAAGGGCCGACCGTGACCTGCCTATACATATAGAAGCGGATCGAGCGACGGTGGAAGACGTCAAACGTAAAGATGCGAATCGGATAAGTATATTTACAGGTAATGTCAAACTTACCCAGGGAACACTTATTATTCGTGCAGAAAAAGTGGTATTAAAGGAAGATATTGATGGGCTTCGATATGTAACTGCATTGGGAAATTTAGTTAGTTTTCGACAAAAACGGGAGGGATTGGATGAATATATTGAGGGTTGGAGTAGGCGTGTTGAATTTGATAACAATGCGGATAAGATCGAATTATTTCGGGAGGCGCGTCTAAAACGGGGGGAGGATGAGGTGCAGGGAGACTATATTTCCTATAATACCTCCAGCGAATTTTTTCAGGTAATCGGTAGCAAAGAACGAGGTGATGAGGCTGGCCCGGATAGCCGGGTGCGAGTGGTGATTCAGCCAAAGCAAAAATCCGACGAACCGGATTCAGTGACACCTCAGCAATAAAATTGCTACTAATAGTTGGATTATTAATCCCAAATGAGCAAGCTTAGCGCCAGCAATTTGAATAAACGTTACAAATCCCGTACGGTAGTGCATGATGTATCTTTTTCGCTTGACAGTGGGGAAGTTGTTGGACTGTTAGGGCCAAATGGCGCCGGAAAGACCACTTGTTTTTATATGGTGGTCGGGTTAGTCCCATTAAATGGAGGCAATATATTTCTGGACGACTGTGATTTGAGCCAGCTACCGATTCATCAACGTGCACGGCTAGGTTTAAGTTACCTGCCTCAGGAAGCATCAGTTTTTCGGCGTCTTTCTGTGGAGGATAATATACTTGCGGTGCTTGAGTTGCAAAACTTCGATTATTCCGAAAGGCAACAACATTTGGATTATTTACTGCATGATTTGCACATCAGTCATTTGCGCGCCAACCCAGCAATCAGCTTGTCGGGTGGTGAGCGCCGTCGCGTGGAGATTGCTAGAGCATTAGCTTCACAACCACGTTTTATTCTTTTAGATGAACCGTTTGCAGGTGTTGATCCGATTGCTGTAATAGATATTCAACGTGTTATCAATTACCTCAAGGAAAGCGGTATTGGTGTGCTTATTACCGATCATAATGTTCGGGAGACATTGGGTATATGTGATAGGGCCTATATTATTAGTGAAGGAAATGTGCTTGCTGACGGCAAACCGGATCAAATAATTTATAATGATGCCGTTAGAAAAGTATATTTGGGAGAGCATTTCCGATTGTGAAGATAGTCATTCAATATCCATCCGGCTTCTGCTGATTGTTGTTTTCTAAGAATTATGAAACAAACACTCCAGCTAAAAGTATCTCAACAGTTGAGCCTGACGCCGCAGCTGCAACAATCTATCCGATTGTTGCAGCTGTCAACGCATGATTTGAATCAAGAAATAGAACGTATTGTGCAAGAGAATCCCATGTTAGAGTTAGGGGATAGTAGTAATGACTGGGATGCGCGTGCTGAAGATCAAGTGGCGCCGGTTTCCACAGGTTTGCCGGATTCCGAGAAAGAATCTGTGTCAGCTGCACCTGTAATTGAGAATGTTGGTGCAATGGAAATAGACCAGAATCGTGTATCTGACGATTTTCAGGCATATGATTCTTATCGCGGTGGGCGTGAAAATAGTGAAGAAGATAATGATGGCATCCCGTTAGCAGCAAACCCGCTTAGTTTGCGGGAGCATCTTAATCTTCAGATTAGTCTTAGTCAGGCGACTGAGCGTGAAAAAAAGATTGTGGGGCTGTTAATTGATAGTCTGGATGAAAATGGTTATTTTAAGCAGGATCTAAATGAGCTGATCGATCTGTTGCCACCAGAACTTGAAATAGGGGCGAATAATCTGCAAGCTGCGCTGGCCCATCTGCAACTTCTTGATCCACCTGGGGTTGGTGCACGTGATTTAAAAGAATGCCTGGCAATACAATTGCGGGCATTGCCAGAAGATACACCTTATCGTGACCAGGCATTAATGTTGGTAAATGACCATCTTGACAAATTAGCTTCTCATGACTTTGTTCAAATTAAGAAATTATTGGGCTGTGATGATGACAAAATGCGCTCTATTCATTCTCTTATTGTAAGTCTAGATCCTAAACCAGGTGCAGTATTTAGTGGTTCAACCGCGCGATATATTGTGCCAGATGTTGTGGTAACAAAGATTAAAGGCGTATGGGTCGCGAACCTTAACCCAGAAGCAATGCCCCGTCTGAGTATTAATCGTTTGTATGCTGATATTTTGAGAGGTAATCGTGATGACTCGGCGCGCCGGCTTTCTGATCAATTAAATGAGGCCAAGTGGTTAATTAAGAACATACATCAACGCGCCAATACGATTCTGAGGGTATCCAGCGCGATTGTTGGACGTCAGCGGCAATTTTTTGAACACGGAGAGATTGCTATGCGTCCACTGGTATTACGAGAAATTGCTGATATATTGGAATTACATGAGTCGACAGTGTCACGTGTGACGGCTCAAAAGTTTATGCGTACACCGCGCGGCATTTTTGAACTTAGGTATTTTTTTGGGAGCCATGTTGCTACCGATTCCGGTGGTGCTTGTTCCGCTACCGCAATTCGAGCTTTGATCAAGCAGCTCGTTCAAGAGGAGAATATTAAAAAGCCACTCAGTGATAGTAAAATCTCGGAACTCTTAGAAAAACAAGGTATTGTAGTGGCTCGTCGTACCGTAGCCAAGTATCGGGAATTAATGCAAATTCCCCCGGCTAATCTTAGAAAATCATTTTAATTAGAATCAAGGAGACAGGATGAATCTCAATCTTACCGGTAACCATGTGGAAATTACTTCCGCAATGCGTGATTATGTTACTTCTAAGATAAATAAAATTACACGCCATTTTGATCATGTTATCGATGTTAGCGTCATTCTTTCAGTTGAAAAACATAAGCAAAAAGCGGAAGCAAATGTGCATGTTAAAGGGAAAGATATTTTTGTCGAGGCGGATGGTGCAAATATGTATGCTTCTATTGACAGTCTGATTGATAAACTTGATCGGCAAATTCTTAAGCATAAGGAAAAAAATCTTGAGCGTCGTAATCAAGGTTCACTAAAAACTCAAGATTTTAACCAGCCTGAATAATTGCTGTATTTTACGGCTACTTATTAGCTTCAAACTATTTTTTATGAACCTTATTTCACAATTATTACCGCCGTCGAATGTCATCGTTGATCTTGATGTTGCAAGTAAAAAACGTGTTTTCGAGCAAGCAGGGTTGTTGTTCGAAAATACGCAACATATTGCGCGTAGCCAAGTTTTTGACAGTTTGTTTGCTCGAGAAAAACTTGGATCAACTGGCTTGGGCCAGGGTGTGGCGATACCACATGGCAGGATAAAAGGCTTGCGTGAGGCAGTCGCTGCATTGATCCGGATGAAAGAAGCAATTCCGTTTGATGCACCGGATGGGCAGCCAGTCAATCTCGCGTGTATTTTATTAGTGCCAGAAAAGGCCACTGACAAGCATTTGCAAATTCTGAGTGAGTTGGCCCAGATGTTTAGTGATAAGAAATTTCGAGAAAGCTTGTTACGCAGCAAGGATGCAACTGAAATTCACCAGCTGATTGAAGAATGGACATCATCGAATGTCCCAAATTAGTATTAAACAGTTATTTGAAGACCAAAAGGATAAGCTAGATTTAAGTTGGGAAACAGAGATCGGCGACGAAAGAAAGTTTCTTAATAATGATATTATTGCGCAATCGACCCAAGGGATCATTGACCATCTTAATTTTATCCACCCAAACTGGATACAGGTGTTAAGTCATGCTGAAATTGATTATCTAAACCAATTAGCGCCCGCAGGGCTTGAAAGCAAAAAAAAACAGCTTATCCAAAGTAACATCGCATGCATTATTGTTTCGGATAATGCGGAAATCCCTGCTTCTATCCGTGCAATGGCTCGTGTAACAAACACGCCAATATTTCGCTCTCCATATCCCAGCCTCGAAGTCATTTGGCGACTACGCTCTTATCTGGGGCGTGTTCTGGCAACATCCAGTTGCCTACATGGCGTACTGTTGGATGTATTGGGGCTGGGCGTGTTGATTACCGGAGAAAGTGGGGTCGGTAAAAGTGAGTTAGCGCTGGAGCTGATTAGCCGAGGGCATGGATTGGTGGCAGATGATGTTGTGGAACTTCGTCGTATTGCACCAGAAACATTGGAAGGAAATTGTCCGCCCATGTTACGGAATTTTCTTGAAGTGCGTGGACTAGGTGTGTTGAATATTTGTACTATATTTGGTGAAACTGCAGTACGGCGGCGCAAAAACATGAAACTTATCGTACACCTGCAAAAATTCAATGGGAAGGATGCCAATTCATCGGAACGTTTGCCAATCAGTCATCTCAATGAAAATATCATGAATGTTGATATTCGCAAGGTTATCATACCTGTCGCCGCCGGACGAAATCTGGCTGTGCTTGTAGAAGCAGCCGTCCGTAATTATATTTTACAATTACGTGGTATTGATAGCACCCAAGAATTCATTAACCGGCAACAGCTAGAGTTGGAGAAAAGTGACAGTCAACCAGACGATGATATCTGAAGTAATGTATGGCAGACGAATGGTTTAAGCTACCCTATTGTGTGCGATGAAGATAGCTCAGAAAACCATTACACTTGCATACACAGGCGCATCCGGAATGCCTTATGGCATTCGTTTGCTGGAAATGTTGCTGGCCGAAGGGGTTTGTGTTTATCTTCTGTACTCCCAAGTGGCGCAAATTGTTGCGCAACAAGAAATGAAGTTAGCTTTGCCATCCCGTGCCAAAGAAACAGAAGAATTTTTTAATTGTCATTTTAATGCGAAGGAAGGGCAGTTGCGAGTCTTTGGGCGGGAAGAATGGTTTGCATCCATAGCTTCCGGTTCCAATCCCGCCGATTCGATGGTGATTTGTCCCTGTACGATGGGGACAGTAGCAGAAATTGCAAGCGGAATGAGTCAAAAACTCATTGGGCGAGCGGCTGATGTTATGTTAAAAGAAAATCGTCCATTGATTCTGGTTCCACGAGAAATGCCCTTTTCCATAATCCATCTCGAGAATATGTTAAAGCTGGCACGCAACGGAGTAGTGATCATGCCCGCCAATCCTGGTTTTTATCATCATCCTGCGAATGTACAAGATATGGTTGACTTTGTCGTGGCACGTATACTTGACCATTTAGGTGTTGCACATAAGTTAATGCCGCGATGGGGGACGGAAAACCAAAGTTAACGATACTTGTAGTTATTCAGATTGCGTCTAATATTCGTCAGTTTAAGGTGCAAAATGTCAGTTTGCACGTAACAATGATTCTTTTGTAACACTGCAACGGCGGATTTTATGGATAAACTGAATAGTTACTGATTATCTTGAGTTATTTTTAGCCTTGCATTCTTCAGCGGAAATTGAAATTAGCTTATTCTCGATGATTTGATAAATTCCTGCCTCAGTGATAATAAAATCCATCGGAATATCATGTGCTTGTGGGTGAACGCTGTCAAGCCGGAACATTTCAAAAGCAATGCCTATGACTAATGGGCATGGATTACATGAAGCCAGAGTGCGGTCATAATAGCCACTGCCATAACCAAGTCGGTAGCCTTGTTGATCAAAGCCTACCATTGGGATCAATGCGGTATCAATGATAACCTGTTCGGTATTATCTGGGACAGGGATTCCATAGGCACCTCTCTTCATTGGTGCTTCCCGCCACCATTTTCGGAAACACAATGGCGCATCTTTATTTGTTACTTCGGGTATTGCAAGTGTGGCGCCATGTTTTTCGAAATAATCCATTGCTGGACGCGGGTCATATTCGCCACGAATCGGATGGTATGAACCGATGATATTTTTATTAAGAATAGTAAATCCTTGCTGGAGTAACAAAGTAATTGCTGCGCTCCAGAAGATACGATCTTTTTCAGCGATTGCTTCTCTACGTGCGACTAAGTTGGCACGTTGAAGCTTTCTCCATTTCTGCCAATCATCCATTTTTTGATGTAAATATTGGGTTAGACTCGATCTGTTCCAATAATTTTCTCACTGGGGTAGGAATAGCGGTTGCAAGAGCCTCATCGAGTGTTAGCCACATTGCTTTATTTTGCTTTGAATTAATCTGAGAGATCACTCCCAATAATTTCGGATAAATTCGTAGCTTAAAGTGTGTAAAAGAATGGTTCAATGGTGGCATGTCGTTCAAGGGTTTTATCGTTAGATTATAATGTTGGGAACAGTAGGTCGTGGCATCTTTATTTGTCGTCATTTCTGGTGGGCACCATAATCCACCCCAAATACCAGGCGCGGGGCGTTTTTCCAGCAAAAATTTTTTTTGTTTCGTTAATATCAGGAAAACGGTTTCTTTTTCAGGTAACGCTCTGCGAGGCTTGATTGTTGGTAATCTGTTTACACGATTTTCCCTAAATGCTGTGCAATCCTGTTGTAGCGGACAGATCGTACAATTGGGTTTGCTGCGTGTGCAAACAAGCGCACCTAAATCCATTAATGCTTGGGTATAAGTTTCGATATTATCCTTGGCATTTTTATCTGGCAGTAACGTACTTGCTTTTTCCCATAATTGGTTCTGTATTTTTTGGTTACCCGGATACCCTTCAATGCCAAAGTAGCGAGTGAGAACCCGTTTGACGTTGCCGTCAAGTATTGCGCATCGTTCACCAAATGCAAATACAGCGATTGCGGCAGCTGTGGAACGTCCGATTCCAGGAAATTGTTGGATTAAATCCAGTTGTCGGGGGAATTTGCCGCCATAATTTTTCATAATTAACTGCGCTGTTTGATGCAAATATCTGGCGCGAGCATAATAACCGAGGCCGCTCCATAATGTCAGGATGTCGTCAAGCGGTCCCTGTGAAAGACTGTTGATATTTGGAAAACGTAGCATAAAGCGCTGATAGTAGGGTGTAACCGTTGTTACTTGGGTTTGTTGCAGCATTATCTCAGACAACCAAATTGCATAAGGATCGCGTGTCCCTTGCCATGGAAGATGATGGCGTCCATGATGCTTCTGCCAGTGAATCAATTTAGCCGAAAAATTAGACATCAGCTACTTTACAGAAGCATTGTCAAGCAGAGTTGTTGCGGAATTCTGCCTGTAATGGTCTGACTTAATTTTAAATTCCATGCCGGATAATGTTACATCTGCCGATTGCAACATGCCGATATGAATTGAGCCATTTGCATTTAATTCTGCTAAAAAAGAAAAATCAATTGCCTCATCCAGAAGCTGCGTTTCTATGTGCTGCCTATTTTGTTTGTCTGCGCTTGATAACCATCGATCAATATTCAGTGTATCAATAGCTATATCAAAATCAATGGTTGGATTGCTAAAATTTGACAGATTGAATTTTGCCTGAATATGGCCGTCTTCAAGGTTTCCTGCTAAATTTGCTTGCAAACGTTCTGATAGGCTGGCGACAAAAATTTTTCCTGCTAGACTGCCACTTATTAGTTGGTTGGGCAAGTCAGGTATAATGGCCGTGAAATTGGCTTTCAAATCTGGTAAATAGAATTTTTGGGTTTCCGGATTTCCGGTGAGTGAACTTTTTAAGTGAATTCTGACCGTTTGTGCGTCTTTTTTGGCTGCTAATTTAACGGTCATGACGTCACTGTTAAAGCGGTTTGTGGCTGCTGTTATATTGGATAAAGAAAATGTTCCAGTAATTCTGTTAGCAGGATTGGCAATTAAGATGGCTAAATTAACATAGTTACTTTCGAGGCTATTATTGTTGAATAGTAGATTCGGTATGTTGAGTCTGATTGCAACGTTTTGTTTATCTTTATTACCACCAATATTGACTATAGTGCCAGTGGTTTTTAATTCCAGTTGATCAAGCGATTCGTCGGTAATTTTGTGAATACCAAGCGTCATGTCTCTTAATATTACTTGTTTTTTCCTCATTGTGTCATGTAAAACCAATGCTGCATCGTCGATTCGTACATCCCCGATATCAAATGCGGTTGTTTTTTCATCAGTGGCCAACAGATCATCGATATTCATGCGGCCATCCGGAAAACGAATCAATGCTGCTTTAGGTCTCGTTACAATGATTTCATCTATAACCAGTCGATTTCTAAGTATTGATTGTAGTGGCAAAGTGAAGTGAATATGCTCGGCTGTGACGAATTTTTTGCTGGATTTGTATTCACTTAATGAGAAATGGTCCAAGCTAATTCCTAATTTTGGAAATATGGTCAATGAGATGTCGCCATCAAATTCCAGTTCACGATGCATTTCTTTTTTTACATGTTTAATAATCAATGATTTGTAGTTGTCTGGGTCCAGAAAAAAAATGATCAGCCCGGTTATTAGGATCGCCGTGAATGATGTTGTTAACAGGCTGTATTTTAGGAACCGATTCATAGATGAATTGGCCTGGTAGAACCAAAAAACTGCTGACGATACTTAGTAAAGATAGCTTCACTGAATCTGGCCATGTAACCTATTTCAATATGATCGTGAAGGTCATATGAAATGGTGTTTTTTTGCATGGCTGTTATTTTATTGATAGAGATATTATTGAGTAATCTACCAGATAATCTTGAGCGTTTGAGAAAAGTTTTTCAGGGTGCCAGATGGTTTTGTGTGATGTCAGTGGTTAATTGCCAACCTTTCCATATAAAAACACCAAGCCAACTTTATCGCCACAAAGTTTTGTAAATCTTCAAGGAATACAATGTTTAGTAGGTACCTTGAGTTTTTGTCGATGCTAAACCTCTCGGCCAACAGAACTTGTGCCGAGCAGTTCAACAGCTAGTGATGGGAAATCAGATCCGCTATAACATCTAACGAAAGAAAAGAAAGAAAAGAAAGAAAAGAAAGAAAAGACCTAGTACTGGCAGTAGAACATGTCGAGATTTTTTTATAAACGGTGAGGATTCTGTCTCTAATGCGCAGGGTGGTGCATTAGGCAAACGGCGGTTCACTTGGCTTGGATACATCGCGCCTAGGGTAAAAGTATATTTGATAGCGACCTGGATATCTGTTAGGGTCGAGTCAGGCGTAAGTAAAATCGTCTCGTTAAATAAATCATTACATAGGATCGATGTATGCAGAATAATTACAATTGGTTAACATATTTTATTTTAGTCGGTTTTTTAAGTGCTATTTGCCTGATGCCAGCGATGGCCCAAGATCAGGCGAGTACTATGGATAGTAAAGCTGACTACAGTAATAATGAACTTGAATCTTTCATTATTGCAAATGTAGGGATCTATCAGTTACAACAGCAGGTGTCCGCTCAAATGCCGAATATGGAATCAGATCAGCAGAAAGAGGAGTTGATGCAAGCTGCCAATCAGCAAATGGAACAAGTGCTTAATGAAGTTGGGTTAACGCCAGATGAATACAATGCAATGGGCCAGGCCATTCAATCTGATGCTCAGCTGCAGGAAAAAGTCAGATCGATCGCAACAGATCTTTCTCAGCAAAACCAGCCAGAACAACAATAAAAAGCACCCCTTAAGAGAGCCGCCACAAGTAAGTGGGTTGAAGGATATGGATTTGCCAAATTGCGGACTCCATGTATTATCCTTAAGATAAATTGCGGCTTTCTTAGCGATACCATGTCCTGAATTACAGGATTTTATATCCTAAAATCCTCAGTTGAGCGATGTTTAGCGTGCGTTATTTTTTCTTTTCGGCAAGGCGTAATGAGACGTAAAATCACGTTATTACAATGAATTGAGAAACGCAGCAAAAAAGAATGAGCGGCGTGTTATAAGCATCATAGCGTCCCTCATCTTAAAGGTGCGTGTTATATAGAAAAGTAGTTGTTTTTTTTTATGATTACTTATTACTGTAGCGGTCAACTGAGAATTATAAGTTTATACCCTCGATTTCGTTAAAAATTGCCTTGCGTATGATCGGTAAGACGTATTGCGTGGTTATCCTGCGTGATCCCAAACATAGTGCTTGTATTCGCAATTGCCCACATGAATATCTCTCAGTTGATCGTCGGCGATGCCTCCTTCAAAATAAGCGATGAATACCCGCATGGTTTCTTCATGAGCGACGACCAATAGTGTTTGGTCGTTTTGTACTTTCAGCCAATCAATAAAACGCAAAACACGTTGCTTGTGGTCCAGCAATGATTCGCCGTCATTTACGCGCATTCTAAGTGGATCATGACGAATCGCTGTAAAATAGTCTGACACTGGTTTACCGTCGAACCCCGAGCGGATGTCAGCAAGATCATCATGCACTTGAATGGGTACTGAGTGATAACGATTTACTATTGCCGCTGTTTGGCGCGTTCGTGGCAGCGGTGAAGCGACAATACGTTCAAATGCCACGTTACATAACGCTTGTGCCACTGACTGCGCCTGTTCTATCCCTACCATTGTTAAATGAACGTCCCGGCAGGGGTCATCGTTACATAAGCCAAGATCGTTATAGTTAGTCCGTCCATGGCGCATCAGGTAGATATCCATATTGCAAAGCAGAACTAAAAATCTGCAAGCGGTACTATTCGAAGTTAATTTCTTTGAATCGGGCATTGGGTGTCAGCACTTGTAGTTTTGCAAGCTGTGCCAACTTAACTTGTTGTTCCTGTTCGTTTTTAATCAACAGATACTCACATTTTTCAGGTGAAGTAATAATATCTATGGCCTTGCCTTCGAAAATTTGTTGGTCTTTTAATTCTAGTCTTACCTGATAACCGTACATACAAACAACTTCAATATGATCATGGAGGTCGCATGAAATGGCGTCTTGATGCATGGTTGTTACTCCTCTGATAAAGTCATTTGGTTTGTAAACTTTACCAGATAAATGAGATATTGGCTTGTAATCGGAAGATTGAATTTTTGAGTCTTCCGCTACAATGACAATCAATATTTAATGGAGGTGTGTGTGATGCATAATAAATTAATGATTCTTGTCATAGTGATTGTATTGGTGCTTGGTGGATGTGCCGGTATGAGCGAGACTCAGCGTGGTACCGCACAAGGTTCTGCTATCGGTGCCGCAACCGGCGCAGTCATTGGCGCCATAGCGGGTAATGGTAAGGGTGCGGCAATTGGTGCGGCGGCTGGTGCTGGCGTGGGTGCTGCGGCCGGTTATATCTGGTCCAAGAATATGGAAGAACAAAAAAGGCAAATGGAAGAAGCAACGGCAGGGACTGGCGTGCAAGTCTCTCAAACGGATGACAACCGCCTGAAACTGGATATTCCAAGTGATATCTCATTCGATACCAATCGTGCTGAAATAAAACCAAACATGCGGCCGGTATTGGATAGTTTTGCAAACAGCTTGATGAATAACGTCAGTGCGATGGTTACGATTGTTGGCCATACCGACAACTCCGGTAGTGATGCCATCAACAATCCATTGTCGGTGAATCGTGCTGCTAGTACGCGTGATTATCTGGTGAGCCATGGTGTATCATCCGGCCGTATCAGTATTGACGGCCGTGGGTCCTATGAACCCGTTGCACCGAATGATACACCGGCAAATAGAGCGAAAAATCGCCGTGTTGAGATCTTTGTGTTCGAGCAATAAACCGTTTTGTGATTCTGAGGTCAAGTTGCGAGGTTTTGACAGAAGGGGCCGTGGGCTGCTTGTCGTCCACGCCGCTCATCTACCAGCGATAACACCAATAACCCCAATAGGAAAAACACGGTCGTTGATAATAACGCAGTACGATGATCACCTTCGGTGATTGACGTCAGTGTGCCGTAAACCAACGGGCCAATGACGGCAGCCAATTTAGTCGCTAGACCCCAAAGACCAAAAAATTCGCCGCTGCGCCCGGGTGGCGAAAATAAACCCACCATAGCGCGGCCAGCACTCTGGCTTGCACCCAGCGCCAACCCAACAAGATTCGCTACCAGCCAGAAGGAAGAGCGCTCATGGCTAAAATAAGCCAGTATTGTTGCCGCAACCCATAACAGTAAGGTAATAACCAGGGTGCGTTTGGATCCAATGCGATCTTGCAATTGGCCAAACAAAAAAGCACCAATAGCGGCAGTGATGTTGACCACCAGGATCAGCATGATGGTATCCTGGGTCTCGAAACCCATGACTTCCTGTGCATACACCGCTGCAAGTACCACGACGGTATTAATGCCGCAGTGATAGATCATCAACGCAATGAGAAAACGAAACAAATCCTGATAACGGCGTGCGTGCTGCCAGGTATCATGCAAGCGTGCATAGCCCTCCCGGATATAAGCGGAAAAACGCAGGCTGGTTTGTGGCTGTGCGCGTTCTCGCAACCAGATAAAGGTCGGCAGGCTGGCCAGCGCGAATGCTGCCGCGACAATTAATACTGTGACTGGTACAAATTCCTGTGCTTCATATCCTTGGTTTTGTGCCCACTGCACATGGATCAGGCACAAACCTAATACCAATAAACCACCCAAATAGCCCAGTGTCCAGCCATAGGCAGATAGCCGGCCCATATGCTCTGGCGGACTGATTTCCGGTAAAAAAGCGGCAATCAAATTTTCGCCGGAGAAGAACATCAAACTGGACAGAATAATCAGCGTCATTGCTAACGCGACATCACCAGGCCCGGTGGTGGCCAGCAGAGCGGTAAACAGTACACAGCCGACGGTCGTGAAGGCTAAAAAGTGTTTTTTATTGGCACTGTAGTCAGCGACCGCTCCAATAATCGGTGCGGTCAGTAAAACCAGTAGATTTGCTGTTGCAATGGCTATTGTCCAAAGCAGAGTGGCAACACCGTTACTATAATCGCTGGCAGCAATAACGCCGACAAAGTAGCTATTGAACACAGCTGTTAAAATGACGGTGGTGTAACCGGAATTGGCAAAGTCATACATGGCCCAGGCAAAGCGTTCTTTTCTGGGCGCAAGTGAAGTTGGCGTGGCAGGTCGGGTGGTCATGAAATCGTGTGTTTTCTTTTGGCAACTTAAGGAATATTTAAGTATTCATCATACTACGTAATTATTTTAGATTTATGCTGTTTATATAGAGAATATATGAACCGTATCTATTTGAAAATAAAGTTACGGGCTGCATAGCTAGTTCAGTTATTGAGGGAAAAAATATTTGGATGGATAATTCTAGGAGGCTATCCGAAAATAGAGTGATCTACTGCGGGAAAGCTATTTTGGCCATATTTTCCGATCATTTTCGTTAAATAGAATAACTGTCCGCCTCAAATGATCAAAAAACCTATTTCAAAATGAATTCCCCTTGCTACGACCACTATTCTCGGACAACCTCCTAATGTTTGTTGTGTTTTATGTAAGATCGGTATACTGAAAACAATTCAGCCGGAGGTACTTTTCATGTCAACATCAAAGCTTTTTATTGCCGCACTCGTTCTTTTTTTTCCTTTTGTGAGCATTCAACCGGTTTTTGCTGACGCTTCTAAGATAGGGACGTGGAGGACAGGTGCGCCTGCGCCTACGAAGCGAACCGAAGTAGCTGCGGCGGCTGTCGGTGGCAAGGTTTATGTGGTTGGTGGTTTTAGTAAACCTAGTTTTAAGAATGCGCTGGATTATGCCATTAGTCGCGCAGTTGAAGTGTATGATCCCGGATCTAATACCTGGTCCGCGACAACGCCGCTTCC
>Ga0224496_10001467_pt1 | contig 14691 bp, 12 predicted proteins | sample SF_Jul11_sed_USG_2_FD_168127 | JGI IMG/M metagenome (GOLD analysis project Ga0224496, IMG submission 168127) | Sediment microbial communities from San Francisco Bay, California, United States - SF_Jul11_sed_USGS_8_1 | ecosystem: Environmental > Aquatic > Marine > Sediment | place: USA...
TCAGGTAAACGCCGGCGCCCAGTGTTGCTCCGGCGTGGATAGCCACATGGGGGCCCAGGATACATCCTTCGCGGATGTGCGCCTCCGGGTCGATATAGACGGGTGGATTGATTTTCACATACTTGTAGTCCTTGCCGCCTGTCTCCACCATCTCCGGGTTTTCCTCCAGCATGCCCATCACCACTTTGTGATAATGGGCCGTGGTCCCGACATCGACCCAGTCACCACCGGAGGGGAATCCGTATAGGGCCTCTCCCGCCGAGGTCATGGGGCGGTATATCTCTCCTGAGATATCCACCGCCCTGCCGTCCGGTATCCGATCCAGCATGGCGCAGGATATGATGGAAACCCCGGTGAACATCATTGGCGCCTGGTCCGGAGAGTGACCGGGGCCGAACGAATCCAGAAACCGGGTTATTTTCCCATCTTTGTCCACGCAGATGGCGCCATACTCCTGGGCATGAGGGCTGGCCCGCAGCATCAGGGTGGCCAGGGCGCCTCGCCGCCTGTGCATCCGCATCATCCCATCCCAATCCACTTCGGCGATTACGTCGGAGTTGATCACGGCGAAGTCCTCCCCTGCCAGCCATTTTTGCGCGGCTTTGATTCCTCCGGCCGTGCCCAGGATATCCTTCTCCCGAGACACCTCCACCCGGATTCCGAAATCATGGCTGTGGATGTAATCCACCAGCTTATCCGCCAGGTGATGGGCATTTACCACGACCAGGTCCGGATTGAGTCCTTTCGCCGTATTGATGGCGACTTCCAGCAATGTCCTGCCCAAAAGCGGCATCATCGGTTTCGGCAGCATTCTGGAGTGGGGGAGCATCCTGGTTCCCAGGCCGGCGGCAAGGATCATCACTTTCACATCAGTCTCCATCAGGTCCGCCACCGGCGCGTAAACTCGCCATTTCGATCCGCAGGCCGTGGCCTTGAGTAAAGCCTAGATTATAAAGTGTCGTCGGCTTTATGTGTGGTGGCATTTTCGGCGCCCCGGATATTATGTGGCGCCCCGATGCCATACAGAAGATGTCCGGGATACATACATATGCCAAAGAAGGATGTTTTCCATGGGGCTCCACAATCCTCACAATATGTTGATTATACAGGAGTAGGACATTTGGCCGCATTTTGGCCCGACAATTGCTTTATCAAGTATCGAAACGCAGACATTCACCAGGAGAAATATCATGGCTCGAAACGGTAAATACTTATCCCGCATCCACAACATGCTGGGGGAGCAGATGGACTACCGCAAGGAGAGGACCATCGACGGCGCCAGCCTTCGAAGCGAAGTCAACGACTGGGGCGAGGGAATGGAGATTGTCATGCCCGACGGCAAGGCGCTGTGCGTGGTGGAGGACGATGTGGGCAAGACCATATGGCGCGTCCGCTCGCTATTCGCCGGGAAGAGCCTAAAGGTGGTGGGCCTGGTGGATTTCGCCGGAGTCACCATTAAACTAAAAAAGGTGGAAGCGTTTATCCCGAAAGCAGGTTCCCCCGACAGGCGGCTGGCAATGGCTTAGGCCGCCTCACTATTCCCATCCTTCCACAAGGTCCCGGCCACCCCTGCCGCGCCACGGCGGCGTGGCGGCGCAGACGATAAACCGCATCATCAACCCACTCTTTCTTGCTTCTGGCCCTGCCTCTCAATGCGGTTTATACTGTCACTAGAGTATAATTATATGTCACATTGGCCAGGATAGCATCTCATGATCAATCAATTCACATGTTCCGGCTGCGGATTCGTGGTGCAGATGCGCGAAGGGATGGAGCACTACGCCGTGACTGGCGATGGCGCCAAAAAGGGGCTGGACCCGGAGAATGAAGAATCCGCGGCCATGGCCTTGACCGGCAAAACGATGGCCCAGTTGACAACGGAGGGGCTCCTGGGTGTATGGGTGGAAGCCTTATGCATGAGATGCATGGCCACGGTGATGACCGACAGAGAGGAAAACCGGAAAAAATGTCCCCAGTGCAGCGGCAATAACCTGACGGCGTCTTACGAGATGGAGGGCTCCCCCTGTCCCAAATGCGGCCAGGGGAGTTTGCGCTCTGATGAGGGGGAGATGTTCATCTGATAATTCAAGGTCTCTGGAGCCTTGATGGCAGTGGCTCATATATGATTATATTGCGAACGGACCAGTTGTATATATCCCGATCTTCAACAAGTGACACCCGTAAATATTTTGCATGCGCCGCGTCAAAAGAATAAACCAGAGCAGTATCTGCGCCCAAGATATAACCATCTTCAATTACAAACCGTCTGTGAACATTCCGGAGATTTTCAGGACGAGCCCATCTGTGGCCATCGTCAGATAGTTCCACCAGAGCAGCCCTGGGGCTGTCCAGAAGGTCTGGGCCCACATCAAGAGCCAGACCGCTTATCAGCTTTCGCTCCTTAAGTTCCATGACCATGCTCATGCCTGTTTTTTGAGGTTCGCCGCTTCGCCACACGGTATCTGGATTACCATCATATGCAAACGAAACTTCTTCCATGTTATGACTGGCTGCGACAGAGGATATCACGTCCGAGGCTAATGGCATCCTGAGGGTGAGTGGATGCACGGGATCCTTAAATATGGCATACCCATCGACATCGATAATAGTCGACTGAACACCTTCCTGGATCAAATACGCTTCCACTGCCGGAGTCGCCAGATCGTCCGTTACAATTGTCTCAAGTTGACTGACATCCATTGTTGGGCGGGAGACTGAAAGGTTCCGGGACCGGTGATTCTGGCAGGTTGACGAACTGGCAAACTGCCAGTGCTCGGGCGTGTAATTTGAAATACGCGATACTATAAACGGGTGCGACAATATTCTTTCTACATTCAGTGATCCTTGCCTTGAGGATACGCCAGCCATGTCTGGAACGATGTATGGAGCAGCCAACGAAGTGGATTCATAAACCCATGCTTCCACAATATGAAGTGGATCGACTGCTTCGCCCAGGGGCTTCAGACGCATATAGCGGCCTGCAGACGGAGCAAACCTGTATGCAAGTAATCGCGAGTAGACATCCATGGATGGCCGCCCGGCTCTGTAGCTTGCACTTGCCTCTTCGCGCTTGATCCTGGCTGCTTCGCGCCACTTAATTTTATCATCAGACAGGTAGATGGCCAGTTCCTGGGGGGAGTTCAGGCTATCACCAGTCATAATGTCTAAACCACCAATACTTCTCGATCTCTTGAAATCATAAACAATTTCATTATTGCCCTGGGGTTCACCTGAATACCATATGGTAGAAGCGTTCCCATCATTTATCGCGTGGACGGATGCGGAGTCTGCGCTCGACGTTACGATGCTGTCCATAAAAGAGATCGCCTTCAGCTTGTATCTGGACCCGATAAATCTGAAACCGTGATAAATATTAAGTCCGTCAATCTGGCTGGTTTCATACATAACCTGGCTGTTGGCCATGGACTGGAGAAAGTTACCCTCACTGTCTTTATTTGAGAATATATATGCGGGCCTTAATGCGGCCGCCCCCTTTACGCAGGTATCAATGAATAATGACTCCGATATGTTAATACCGGGAATCGTATTGTTAGATGGGATAGGACGGAATTGGCCCGGCATGTCATGATATATAGCGTCTGCCTTATTATCCTGGGCAAGAAAACCATGCACTTTATCTCCCAGGGAATAAACAGAGCCTTGCAAGGGAATATCTTTAACAGGATCCAACGCGACCCTGCCAGTACCATCTTTGGAGACGCTGAATAAAAACGAGTCCTTTGGGCCTAAAGTATTGTTGATCAATGCCGCAAGTTTCTCATCTGTAGCACCCGCACCTTTCAAGATGTAAACATAGTCATATGAAGACATCGAAAGGGCTGCTTGATCAACTGAGCTCACCATGGCAGGAGACCATGCCGACAAGTTCGAATATCTGGGCGCAATCTCGTACCTTGATATGAAGAAATCAGCGCCCGGGCACAACTCATTGCATGCGATAAAAACTGATTTATCCAGGGGAACCACCGCATTTATAAATGCTGTCTGCGCGGTGAAAGCAGCCCTGTGCCGTGTGTCCTTGTCATACTTGCTCAACGGCTGAAGGTTGCCATGAGAACAGATGACAACAACCGCCACCATGGCCAATACAATTGCTCTGGTATATTCGTTAGCGCAAGATGATATAAACATCCCGATAGAGACTATAAGCCAACCCAGAAGATAAGTGGCAAGATATCTGTCCAGGGATGCAAGCATTTTTCCGGACTCTCCGGGAAAGGAGAACTGATATAGAATGAGTAAACCAAGGACGTACAAGACGAAACCCACCAGCATGGCAATGTATAAGATAGCAAGCGACCACCTCTGTGAGGAGCCAGCGGGCGCCAACTTCCCCGTTACGGCAAACAATAATGTGAATATAAACACCCATGCAATAACTGGATATCCAGCATTATCCTGGCCACTAACCCCACCCAGACGGAGCGCCCAAATCGCTTGATAGTACTTTCTGGATATTTCGTTTTCTCTTGGTGAGCCGTTTTGTGTAATCCCCTTGATGGCCTCTTTTATCGTTACCTTCTGTGTGTCCACGGATGGACGAAGGTCATATTTGTTCACTTGCCATCGCCAGCTTCCACTTATTAGCATGGGAACCGCCAGCAAGACAAAGGCCACCACAATCAGGGGGAGAGTATTATTTCCATTTTTTTGCACCTGCTTTTGCCTGAGTATCCACATATCCGCCAGTATAAAAACTAACGCTATGGCATAGAAGAGCAGGCCTGTCCCCTTGATCAGGATGAGGCAGGAGAGGGGCAAGCAAAGAAGCGCGATTGCTATAGGGCGGTTACGGCAAATGTTCGCATATGCCAAAGTAGCTATGGAAAACCAGATGCTAAGCGCCTGGTCAGCAAGAATCGCCTTGAATCCCTGACCAATCGAAATAAACGCGGAGTAGATCAGCAAAGTAACTAGCGCGAGCGATAAAGCGCTTCTCCATGACAATTTGCCAATCAATAGAGCCACAGGAGCCAGCGCCAATACGTGAACAGCATGATAAAGCGAATCCTCGTCGAACGATCCACCAACAACTCCAAAATAATGAAACAACGACGCTCCAGGAGGATATTCGCTGAATATTATTGGATTTGGACGCCCCCTGGGGATGTCATGTGTGAAAAACAGCTGCTTTGCATACAGTCCCCAATGACTGAACTCATCCCAATGGGTAAGACCATATCCTTTGGCTATCCACCAGGCGAATATGCACCAGACCAAAAACAATATTCCCACAGGGGAAGTAACAAGAGAAGCCAGCCTATCGGGCCTTTTCCACACATGGTAGGCCACCACTGAAGGCAATACGAATATTCCAGCAGACTTGATTGTGATAGCTACTGGATATAGCAACCCAAACAAAGAAGCAATATACAGCGCCAAGATGATTACACTGGTAACCATGAACAACACAATAGGGGCGTCTTCCTTCTTTGTAAAAGCCAGCGCCAGCAAATAGTACCCATATACGCACAAAGCGGTCATCTATTTACTCTAATGTCCTATGTGAATATTCATAATTGAAAGCCCTTCGGAGGCTTCAACACAAATTCCCCGCTTCTCTCCCGCCAATGCCTTCATCACTTCACCTTCATCGCCTGGATCGCTTCCTCGTCTATCCTGGCGGAGACGCTCTTTGCCCCGTGAACCAGCACCTTGCCCGCAGGGGCGCCCTTCGGCTTTTTTATCTGCTTCGCCAGGCACCAGGTCACCTCGCCCTTCCCCCCCTTGGCCGCCTTGGAATACTTCAGCGCGATCATCGCCGCCTCCTGTATCGTCCTGGCGGAGGGTTCCACCCCCTTCGGCAACCGCGCCACCACATGGGAGCCGGGGTAGTCGCGCGCATGCAGCCACAGATCCCGCCCGTTGGCGATCCTGAAAGTGATCTCGTCGTTCTCCTGGTCATTGCGCCCCACCAGGATGGTGTGTCCCTCGCTGCTGATAAACCGCCTGGGGCCGGAGTATTGGGCCGATTCTTTTTCTTTCTTGCCACCTTTTGCGCCAGAGCCCCTGGCTCCAGAGCCTTTGGCTCCATAGCCTTTGGCGCCAACGCTTTTGCCTGGACTCGTCGCGTCATCTTCCCTGGCCAGAAAGGGGGCAAGGTCCGCCAATGTCTCCGCCCCTTTTACCGCCTCCATCCGTTTTCGGATCGGCTCCTCCTTGCTCTTCAGGCTGGAAAGTTCCTGCTCGATCCTGGGGGCGCCTTTTTCGAATTTGCGATGTTTTTTGTAATACGCCTCGGCGTTCTTTTCCGGACCTTTGGCCGGATCAAGAGCAATTGTGATCTTTTCCATCCCCGGCGAAAACAGATCATCCACCTCCACCAAGGCCGCCCCTTTCATTATGGAGTGGTAGTTCGTCTTCAATAAATCGCCCAGTTTCCGGTATCCCTCATATCCTCGCAACGCGGCCATCTCCCCTTCAAGCTTCTTCCGCAGCTTCTCCATCTTTTTCAGATCAACGCGCAGGGGAGAGAGGATCATCGCTCTGGCATCGCCCAGTTTCTCCTCCATGGCCGGGCCTTCAGATCGGCGCTCCATCGCCAGGTTGAACGGGAATCGCGCTCCATCCACAGGCTTCAGAGCCAGCGCCGCATGGTCCTGGGCTTTGCTCTTATGGGTTTCTGGCAACACGTATATGGCGCCAGGCTCGTTGCGGCTCTTTCGGGGCAGGGCCTTGGCGCCCACCCTCCCCTCTTGGTCGAAAAGGTACATGTTCCCCACCGTCCCCATGAGCTCCACCGCCAGGGTCATCTCCCCTCCAGCGCCCCCCAGCGTGATGTGCGCCACCCTGTCTCCCCCCATCTGACGGATAGAAAGCACCTTCCTGCGAGTTATGGTTTTCTTCAGGGTTCGCGCGAACCCTTCCAGCGGCAGCGTATCCTCCGGCGCCTTTTGCAGCAGATGAATCCTCCCGTTGCGTGGGGAGAGTGAGATCAGAAGCCAGAGTCGTTCATCCCCCTGGCGGGTCTCCAGTGTCCACTCCTGGGCTCCGGTCTGGTACACCTTATGGATAAAGGACCCATCCAGCGCGCCCGCCGCCTCCTTCAGGACCTGGGCTATCTCCCCCGCGGTAATATTCATCGCCGGACCAACTCCACAAGCAGAGACATATCCACCGCTGGCGCCGAATGAGTGAGAGCCCCAACGGAGATGAAATCCACTCCCGTTTTCGCCGTCCTCGCCGCCCGCTTTAAAGTCATATTGCCGGACGCCTCCAGCATCGCCCGACCCCCGTTTTGGCGAACCGCCTTTTCCATCATGGCCGGGGACATATTGTCCAGCAGCGCCATATCCGCCCCGGCGTCCAGCGCCTCCTCCAGTTCGGCCAGGCTCGTCACCTCTATCTCCACATACCGTTTTGGCGATCCCTTCTTCGCCATCCGCACCGCCTGCGCCACTCCTCCCGCCAAGGTGACATGGTTCTCTTTTACCAGGACCATGGAGGAGAGATCCCGCCTGTGGTTGGCGCCGCCACCGCAGAGAACCGCGTATTTTTCCAAGTCGCGCAGTCCGGGTGTCGTCTTTCGTGTATCCAGGATCACGGCGCGGGTTCCGCGGACAGCGGCCACATAGCTTGCCGTGAGGGTGGCCACGGAGCAGGCGCGGGTCAGGAAATTGAGCGCCACCCGTTCCGCCGTCAGGACAGCTCCAGCGGGACCGGTCACATGGGCCATAACCTCCCCTTTTTTTGCGCGGGCGCCATCGCGTATCTTCAAGCTCACCCGGATGGCGCTGTTCACTTCCGCAAAAACCGCCTTGAATGTCTCCATTCCCGACGCAGTCAGATCCTGCTTGGCCACAAGATTCGCCCTGGCCGTGACGTTTTCCGGCACCGTGAGGCGCACGGTGATATCCCCCTCCGGGGCGTCCTCAGCCAGCGCCCGCACAATGGCCGCGCGATCCACCGGCGCCCTGGCGGGTAATTTGCCCGGTACGAAGATCCCTGAAGGTCTTTTATTTCTCATACGATTCCTATGATGTCTGCCATCTTGCGATGTGTTAGATTATATAGATTACGCCCGGCAATATCCCGCCAGGAATCACAGGATATAGGAATTGATGACATCCATGGTTCTTTTATGCGTCCCCCCGCAAGGTTACTTCGCGGAGAGGTGGCAAGACAGCTCCATGCCCTCCCTGGGTGTGTTGTATATGGCAGCCTGCCTGAAAAGGGAGGGAATACCTGTGCGCACACTCCCCGCTTTCGCGCTGAAACTGGACATACCGGACATTGTCCGCCAGGTGGAGAAGGAGAGGCCATCCATATTCGGCGTCACCGTCACCACGGAAAACAGGCTGGAGGCGTTCGACCTGGCGCGGGCCGTGAAGCGGGCCGTTCCCGAGACCCATATTGTCCTGGGTGGCCCCCACTGCATGGCCACTGGTGTGGACACGTTAAGCCACGTCCCGGAAGTGGATGTGGTGGTTTCCGGTGAGGGAGAGGAGACTATCGTGGAGCTCTATCGCGCCGTGGAAGCCGGTGGCGGCGCCAATGAATTGTCCAAAGTCCGGGGGATCTGGTATCGGGAGGGAGCGCAGGTGGTCACCACCGGACCCAGGATAAAGATCCCCGACCTGAACACTCTGCCGATGCCGGCCAGGGAACTGGAGGATATGGCGCTGTATAACTTCCATGTGGATGTGCCCGGCAGGGGGAAACTTCCCGCCGCCAACCTGATGACCAGCCGCGGATGCCCCTTTGATTGCAACTTCTGCGCTACGCCGGTGAATTGGGGGCGCAAGGTGCGGGGAGTGGATGCGGAGAAGGTGATAAGCGAGATCGAACACGTGATGGAGAGATACGGCGTCCAGGCCATCTGGTTCTATGACGACACGCTCAACTACAACCCGAAGCGGCTGGAAAGGATATGCGACATGATGATCGAGCGTAAGCTTGGCCTGTCGTGGTTCTGCGAGATCCGGGTGGACGCCATCGACCGGCGGCTCTTCGACAAGATGGCCGCCGCGGGGCTGTTCCACGTGGGGTTCGGGGTGGAGTCGGCCAACGAGCGGGTATGCCGCGACATCATTCACAAAAAAGCCACATTGAACCAGGCGCTGGATGTCATCGACTGGTGCAACGACACCGGCGTGATCGCCAATCCTTTCTTCATCTTCAGCCACCCAACGGAGACCTGGGATGAGGCGCTGGAGACCATCCGGTTCGCCGAGTCGCTCAAAGGCCGGGCGATGTGCTCCATGGCCATATTGCACGTATACCCCGCCACCGGGCTGTGGGACAGGGCGGTGGAGGAGGGGAAGATTCCCGCCGACTTCACCTGGACCGCCAAGGACGATCCGCGAATCATGGAGCTTCCCGAAGCCCAGGGCCGCGTCCCCTTGTATATGGACCGGCTTACATGGTTTCAGTTGTCCACCATCATCTTCCGGTTCTCCCAGAGCGCGCTGAAAGTTAGTCTCTGGAGCAAGGTGAAAAAAGCTGCGGCCCGGATCGACTCTTTTGGCAAGTTCGGCCAATATTTTGTCATGGGGCTGGCGCTGGTGAACCTGAAGCTTCAAAAAGCTATCGGCGCGGGAAAATAGAGCGGGGATAAAGATGAAAGCAGCCGCCATCCAGGTATCGCCTGGGGAGGATATCGACAAGAATGTGGAGACCGCCCTGGGGCTGGTTCACGCCGCCGCCAGGGAGGGGGCCAGGCTGATCGCCCTGCCGGAGTACTTCGTCTACTACGGTGACGAGGAGCGGTGGGCCGAGGTGGCCACCCTGTCGGAAAAGGTTCTGGGGGCGTTCATGACGGAGGCCAAATACCTCGGCGTGTATATTCTGGCGGGGACGGTCCTTGTCCCGTCGGGAAACGATGGCAAGTTCGCAAACACATCCGTGCTCATCCACCCTGATGGGAAGAGGGTCGCGCATTATGTAAAGCGGCGCCTGTTCGATGTGAGGCTGGATACCGGCGCCTTTTGCGAGAGCAAATGGCTGGTGGCGGGAGAAGCTCTATCCTCCGCCGAGGTGGATGGATGGATCCTTGGGTTATCAATCTGTTTCGATCTCCGGTTTCCCGATCATTTCGCCGGACTGCGCAACCTGCACGGCGCAAACATGATCGCCGTCCCCTCCGCGTTTTCCATGGAGACCGGCGCCGCCCACTGGATGACCCTGATCCGCGCCAGGGCCATAGAGACCCAATGTTATGTAATCGCCCCTGCGTTGTGGGGGGAATGCGGGCAAGGAAAAAGGTGCTTCGGCTCCACGGCCATCGTCGATCCATGGGGTGAAGTGACGGCCCTTATTGAAAATGGGGAAGGTTTCGTCACGGCCCTTCTGGATCTTTCTTTGGTCGGGAAGGTTCGCCGGAAGATACCGATGATTCCCGCCCATTCTCCTTCTCCTGGCCCGGTGGAAGGTATATGACCGAGGTTTTATCCTCATTGCTTATCGCGATATAACCTGGCAGGTTGTCCTGGCCCAACGGTCCGCCCCCCATATCCACCAGGTCGCCGATCCACGCCCTGTATGCTGTATATACTTTCTCCACGGAATAGGACTTGGCGCCTGCGCGAATGAGTGTCACGTACCCCGTCTCCTGGTCGCCGATTCCCAGAAAAACTCCCGACTTGAAGATGGAGGATCCCACTGCCAGCAATGGCCCACCATCCTTGTCCTTTAGCTGGACCAGCCGGGGTGGCACGGCAAGCTGGCTTTTTTCGTCATCGCCATTAGAGGCGCCTTTGGTCTTTTTGGTTCCCACCCCCAACCCTTCGGCGCTCCACAGCAGCTTTCCCTTTTCAGAATAGATAACCAACGCGCCCTCCGGATTCACGCCTGCCAGTTCCCTGATTCCATCGCCGTCCGCGTCCACCACATACAGGCCCAGCGGAGCTTTTCCCTCGATGGTGAATGCCGCGTCCATTCTCAGGTCGCCCTCCTCCCGCTGAACTTCGTATACGACCGGATCCAGATCCTTGCCCCCATTGACGAGCTTCTGGGCGAAGAGTTTTTTCCCCGGCGTACCGGAAAAGAAATAGGGAAGGTTTTCCGCCAACATTCGGTATTTGCCGCCCGCCTTGTCGAACATCATGGAGTGGAGCCCGTCCAGGCGCCATGCGTTTACGAATATCTCCTCGCGGCCGTCGCCGTTGGTGTCGAACACCGCCAGGTTTAGCGGAGTAACGCCAGCCAGCAGACGGGAGGTCCATCTGGCCTGCATTTCGTCGTCTATCATTCCAGCCAGGATGAGCCTTTTCTTTGTGAGGACAGCAAGATCGCGCGCGACTATTCCTCCGACATAGTAGGGGGCAGCGCTTAACACCTCCCCATCCACGCTGATGGTATCCCACTTCTCGCCGCCGACTTGAGTCGGATGCGGCTCTGGCCCCTCTCTCTTCACGACCGCAGGGGCGCCATGATGGTCAAATATAGGGATTTTGGCCGGAGGCGCCGGTTGTTGCGTTTGAGGTTCGGACCATGCCTTAGCCGTTGGAAGGCAGAAAGGGGCCGACACAGCCACAGCCGATATGGCCAAGGCCGAGGGAAGCCTGATTAGCAATGATGTGAAATGATGTTTATTCAAAACAGGTCAACTCTACCATATTCACGGGCGGATTGGCTTTTTCCATGGCGAGCCGGGTCATTGGCATGATCGCACCTGTTCGGCCAGATCGTCGAGCTTGTTGCGGAAAGCTATGGCAGCCTCGCTCCTGCCTTCCGCTTCGGCGAGAAACATGGCATTGTTCATCAGATTCGCGCGCATTTCATACACTGCCTGCTCCCCCTGACATCTTCTCCGAGCTCGGCGGGCGGCCGAGCCCTCCCCCAGCCCCTCCAGGCCCAGGGTGGACACCGTCTGCTTCTGCACCCATGTGAGAGGCGCAAACCCCACCTCGGCATGGTAATTGACCGTCATGGCGACAATGAGAGTCATGACGGTTTTCGAGACAAGCTCGAACAAACCACCGTGGGAGAGGATAAGTCGATCCAGCGAATCGTACAGCCAGTTGTCCATCCGGGTGATGATTTCGATCTCCAGCTTGAAAAACCGGTTCAGCGCGATCATCATCATCATGTAAACCATGATCTTTGTGATGGAATCGAGCGCCGGGATTATGTTGTTCCAGCTTTCCCCCCGGACGAATCCCTTCAGGTCATCCCCCACGCTGTTCAGCATCCCGTTATCCAGCTCGGCATACCAGTTCACGAACATCGCCAGGACCAGCATGCCAGTGGCGGCCTGCAGGTTGGTCTTCAGGCTAAGGTGGTGGGTTCGGAACCATTCCACCACTTTTGCCAGGGAGTCCTCCACGTAATTTATCTTGCCGTAGTCGAACTTCAAGAACCTGTTGACGAAAAGCAGTGACAGAATGATAAAGGCTGACTTCATGGCAATTGAAACAAGGGCGCCTATCGCTCCCATAATGTGGCTGGCCTCCTCATTTGAAATGTTCCCATATTTCATCCAACTCCCGGCACTCGAGCATTATTACTTTCCCCAAGCCCTGTACGCAACCTGGATCATCACCATAGTGGTATGGCCTTGACACATGAAGGGCTCCGATGCAAAATCACATGTAATATCAAGTGGCTTTAATCGTGAGGGTGGAGCTTGTCGGCATGAGGGAAATAGACGTTGCGGAAATCACGGAAGCGGTGCGCCAGATGAGCCAGACCGCCAATTTTGACCTGGGAAAAGATGTGATCCGCGCTTTCGAGTGGGGGCTGGAGACGGAGGAATCGGCCACTGGGAAGGCTATCTTCAAGGCGCTAATCGAAAACGCCATGATAGCCCGGGATGAAAAAGTCCCCATGTGTCAGGACACAGGTTTTTCCGTGGTGTTCGTGGATATGGGGCAGGATGTCCACCTGGTGGGTGGCTCGCTGGAGGCTGCCATAAACGAAGGGGTGCGCCGGGGATATGAGGAGGGATTTCTTCGCAAATCGATCTGTGATCCGTTTACTCGCGCCAACACAAAAGACAATACGCCCGCCGTGGTGATAACCCAGATAGTGGACGGCGACCGGGTGAAACTGATCATGGCGCCGAAGGGGGGCGGGTCCGAAAACATGGCCCGCGTCACAATGCTCACTCCCTCCGGTGGAAAGAAGGCGGTGATGGATTTCATTGTCCAGCGTTGCCAGGAGGCAGGCTCCAATCCTTGCCCGCCGGTGATCGTGGGCGCGGCGGTGGGGGGCACGCCGGAGAAGGCGGCCATTTTGGCCAAGAGGGCGCTGCTTCGCCAGATCGGCTCCCAAAATCCGGACCCGGAACTGGCAGAGATGGAAGCGGAGCTTATGACGAGAATCAACAACCTGGGCATGGGCCCGCAAGGGCTGGGTGGGCGCAACTACGCGCTGGCGGTCCACCTGGACAAGCACCCCTGCCACATCGCCACGCTGCCGCTGGCCGTGCAGATATGCTGTCATGCCAGCCGCCACAAGGAGACGATCCTATGAGCCAGATAATCAAACTTGCCACCCCCCTGACGGAGGAGGCGGTGTCCTTATTAAAATCGGGAGACCAGGTGAGCATCAGCGGTGTGCTGTATACCGCCAGGGACGCGGCCCACAAAAGGCTGGTGGACCTGTTGGACCAGGGTAAACCACTCCCCTTCGATATATCGGGCGCCGTGATCTATTACGTCGGCCCGTCGCCCGCCAAGCCTGGCCGCGTGGTCGGGTCGGCCGGGCCCACCACCAGCTATCGGATGGACGCCTATTCGGAGCTGCTGATGGAAGTGGGGATGAAGGGGATGATCGGCAAAGGCAAACGCGCGCCGGATGTGGTGGACGCCATGGTGAAACATAAGGCTGTATACTTCGCCGCCATCGGGGGGGCGGCGGCGCTGATCGCCAGGTCCATCAAAAGCGTGGAGATAGTGGCATACGAGGACCTGGGGCCGGAGGCGGTGCGCCGGATGGTGGTGGAGGATTTTCAGGCGGTGGTGATCAACGACGTACATGGCGCCGATCTGTACCAGATGGGACAGGAGAAGTATCGGATAGCGTAGAGACTCCCCGCAGAGGAATCCGGCGAGCCTATGGCCCGCTTTCCGCCCTGCCCTACAGGCTGATCCCCAGGACAAATGAGGCCTGATAGGAATCGAGACTGGAAATATCCTTCCCCGGATTGGTTCCGCCGATCCATCGCGCATCCAGCCCCACGTTGAGCACTCCAAAGAAATTCAGGACGGCGCCCAGGTTCAGATAATAACCCGTGGTTCTGTCGCTGCTCTCCGTGGAGCCGGGTCCCTGATCCACATTCATGGACACATCCATGATCTCCAGGCCGGCTCCCGCGTATGGGCGGACGAAGTCTCGGCCTCCGAAATACATTCTGGCGCCCACGGCCACTTCTTTCACATCCAGGTTTGTGTCCATAGTCACCCTGGAGGCGGAATCGCGAAATCCCAGCAGCCCGACATTAAGGGCCACGGGCCAGTCGTCCTTTGCGAAATCGAAATCTACCCCCAAGGTGTATGCCTCCACGGTTCCATTGGTCTTCCAGCCGCTGTCCACCATCTTTCTGTTGCCGATGAGCAGGTTTATATTGCCGCTGGGGGGCGCCGCCACGGCAGGGGCGGCCCACGCCGCTAGGAAGGTGGCCGCCAGGGCCAAGGAGATATATCTGGCTTTAACGCTATTCATTTATGGATAACCTTTCATTATGTAGTTGGGTTGACATTATATATCATTCTCATTATGCGCCGCTAA
>Ga0224496_10001468_pt1 | contig 14690 bp, 13 predicted proteins | sample SF_Jul11_sed_USG_2_FD_168127 | JGI IMG/M metagenome (GOLD analysis project Ga0224496, IMG submission 168127) | Sediment microbial communities from San Francisco Bay, California, United States - SF_Jul11_sed_USGS_8_1 | ecosystem: Environmental > Aquatic > Marine > Sediment | place: USA...
TCCCAAGTTGTTGTTATCGATCCCCGACACCGGCTGGGATAACCGTATCGGTCTGCCCACCCGTGTTGGCTCCCATGGTGTCACCGACGTGGTAGTCAAGTTCGAACAGGACGCGGCCTATCCTGGAATCAATGCACTGGAGGCGCTGGCACTGGATGTTCATCGCGAGGCGGGTTTTGAAACGCCCCGGTACTGGCAGGCACATATTAATGATATCCCGGTGCTGGCGATTGAGCGTTTTGATCGGGATAAAAACCATATCCCCGTCTTTACCGAGACCCTGTATTCGGTGCTGGCCTCGGGTGATGCGGATATTACGCATCATTATAGTTACAGTTATGATGCTATTGGCAGGGCCATAGATGTGAGCCCGATTGACCTCTTTAGTGACCGCCACGGTGCCAAGTTGCACCTGCTCAGGCGTTTGTTGCTGGCGCTGCTCACCGGTAATGGCGACCTGCACATGGAAAACCTGTCGGTCATCGCGCGCGATGCTGGCAGTGCATTCACCCCGGTGTACGACCCCACCCCGATGCGCGCCTATACCATCCACAACCTGCTCACGGTGATGCCGTTTGGGGACTATGGTGAGTTGCTTGATCGCCAGGCTACACCGGTAGGGCTGGTCGATGCCCTGCGACGCTTCGCCGCCAACCTGAATATCAGCCGTTCGACGCTGGCTGCACAGGTCTGTGAGTTACTTGCCGTAACCGAGAGCTACCCGGATCGCGTTGCTGCCTTAACCACCCTGCCAGACAAAAATAAGGCCAACCTGGTCGGTATCGTCAACAGGATGCGCCAGCAGTTGCTGCCCCTGTGTAGTGAATAGTGGTTCGCGCAAGACGGCCTGACTCTGTATAATAGCGCCTCACTTAAACAGATCTGAAGAGTTGCACCATGCCCTTAATTCGTCCCTTTGCCGGTTTACGCCCTGTTCCTGAACATGCTGTTGACGTGGCGGCACCGCCCTATGATGTCCTCAACAGTGAAGAGGCGCGTGAGCGTGCTGCGGGTAAGCCGATGAGTTTCCTGCATATTTCCAAGGCGGAGATCGATTTACCGGAAGGTACCGATGCCTATGACCCGGCGGTCTATGCCAAGGCTGCGGAGAACCTGAACAGGCTGGTGGCCGATGGTGTGCTGATGCGCGATGCCGCACCCCGTTATTATGTCTATCAGCTGACCATGGGTGAGCACGTGCAGACCGGTATCGTGGCAGCGGCATCCGTGAAGCATTACGATACCAACCGTATCCGTAAACACGAATTTACCCGCCCGGCAAAAGAAGACGATCGCGTGCGCCAGATCGAGGCGCTGAATGCGCAGACTGGCCCGGTATTGCTGGCCTATAAATCCGATGCGGAAATCGATGAGATCCTGCGCAAGGTAACCGAGACCCAGCCCGTGTATGACCTGAAGGCCGATGACGGTATTGGTCACAGGTTCTGGGTAATCGAGGACCAGGCCACGATGGATAAACTCAGCGCCGGTTTCGATGCCATGGAGGCAATCTATATTGCCGATGGTCATCATCGTTCGGCCTCGGCCTCGCGCGTGGCCAAATCGATTGGTGGTTCCGATGAGCAGATGAGTCATTATTTCCTGTCGGTTATCTTCCCGCACAACCAGATGAAAATTTTTGATTACAACCGCGTAGTCACGGATCTTAATGGTTTATCCAAAGACGAGTTTTTAGCAAAGATCGCGACCAACTTTAGCTGTGTAAAAGAAAATGCCGCAGTGAAACCCTCTAAAGCGACCGAGTTCGGTATGTACCTGGACGGTGAATGGTATCGCCTGAATATTAATGCGGACCTGATCCCCAATGACCCGGTCGCCAGTCTCGATGTCAGTCTTCTGGCCGACAACCTGCTTGAGCCCTTCCTGGCCATCGTTGACCCGCGCACGGATTCGCGCATTGACTTTGTTGGCGGTATCCGTGGTCTTGAGGGTCTGGAAAAACGCGTTAACTCCGGAGAAATGGCCGTTGCCTTTTCGCTCTACCCCACCAGTATGGAGGCACTGATGGCGGTGGCCGATGCGAATGAGGTGATGCCGCCCAAGTCTACCTGGTTTGAACCCAAGCTGGCCGATGGACTGGTGTCGCACGTACTGGACTGATCGGACCGTTCATGAAGAAATGCTACCGTTGAACTGCTGGACTGTTGTGGTTCTTCAGGTGGTGTAAAAGAAAACGCAAATGAACGCGAACAGCACAAATAGATACAAGATAAACCAGTATTTGCTGGGTGTTCAGGCTGAGAAATTAGCGCAATGCAATTTTCCTGTATTTGCGCTTTCTTTTGATCTTTGAAATAACGCTATAGCTGTTAATGGTGCGTCACAGTGCGCTGAGTACCCTGCCGGTATCAAGCATTGCCTGGTATTCTTCAAAAGCTATACCTGCCTTTTTAAAGTCCATTGCATCGGGATAGCCGCTGGCCTCTTCTGCTTTTTGTTTTGCCATTGTCAGCCAGTCAGTGCACCAGTTGCATGCCTGTATAACTTCGCCCGCGGTCAGTTGCTGGCAAATTTGGCTCAGGATATTATGGAAGCCGTTGCGGGACAGGGGGGTGTGTACCGCAGTGAGTTTATTGATATCCTGATGTAACAGGGCATGTGCCAGTTCAATAGTCTTTTCGTCGAGGAGTTGTTGTCGCGTAATTTCGGTATGTGATTTAATCAGTGATTCAACCGCATAGTATTCGTCCGATCCTTTTGACGTGGCGCTAAAAAGAGCAATAAAGGTCTCCAGTGTAATCAGCGACTCATGGGTTTTGGATGTGTCTCGGGAGCGCTTGATCAGTTTCTGGCAAAAGCCATCAAGTTCACTCGTGCTAACATGTAGTTGTATCGATGGGTCTAAATTTTTAGTATCAGTCATATTCGAATTCTAATCACAATGGCAGAATAATAGTCTGTTATATATCAAGCTGATGTCAATTAATCGCTGTTATACTTTTTAGCAGATAATCGGTGCTGTGATAATGCCTATGTTCAGGTTAATAACATTATTTCTAGTATTTGTTTTTCCTGTCAGTGCCTATTCCACTGACTGTGGCGACAGGCTGCCTGATAATAATAGTATTTACAGGGTTAACCTGATCGGGGTCGGCGTGGTGACTGCCTGGGGTGTGGCAAACTGGGATTATTTTTCACGATCACCACATGCCCAGCCAGAAGGCTGGTTTGGGGCCGATACGGATGAGGGAGGTGCAGATAAAATTGGTCACCTGTATAGCTCTTTTGCCGTTACACATGGCTTATCCGCCTATTTTAAAAGCCAGTGTTTTAATCATGATGATGCGGCCTATTATGGTGCCTTGTCATCGTTTGTGATTATGGGTTATATGGAGCTGGGTGACTCCTTTAGTGACTACGGTTTTTCTTATGAGGATTTTGTCAGCAATGTGCTGGGTAGCCTGGCAGGCTATTATTTGTATAAAAATCCCAGCCTGGCAAATAAACTGGATATACGCTGGGAATATGGTTTTAATCCGACAGATAATGACTTTACGACGGATTATGAAAATTCGAAATATCTGCTGGCAATAAAGTTCAATGGTTTCGAGGCTACACGTAAAGGATTATTAAAACACCTGGAGTTACATCTTGGTTATTACAGTCGGGGTTACGATGATGCGGCAGAAAGGGACGAAAGAAACCTGTACCTGGGTATAGGCCTGAACCTGACCGATTTATTTCGGCGTAATGGCTATGCAAGAACCGCAACATTGTTTAATTATTATCAGCTACCCGGTAGCTACATCGAATTTAAAAATGATTTTAATGAATGAAGTCGTTTAATGCTTTACTATCAGGGCTGATATACCAACCGGATTACTGATCAATACCTATGCACCCCTTTCTGATCGCACTGCAGTTTTTAACCCGTATACCCGTCATTTCCAGTCGAGAGTGGACGGATGAAAATACGGCGCGGTCGGTTTTATATTATCCGCTGGTCGGCCTGCTGATTGGCCTTGTTATCGTCCTGTTGCAGTGGTTGTTGGCAGGGCAGCCAGTGATGCTAGTGGCGGCCGTGGTCCTGGTTGCCTGGGTGGTTATCACCGGTGGTTTGCACCTGGATGGTCTTGCCGATAGTGCCGATGCCTGGGCCGGTGGCTATGGTGACAGGGCGCGCTCACTTGAAATCATGAAGGACCCGAGATCGGGGCCACTGGCTGTGGTGGTGCTGGTGTTGACCCTGTTACTAAAGTTTGCCGCATTGAGTGTGTTGCTGGGTCAGCACTGGAGTCTTTTACTGGTGGTGCCGGTAGTGGCCAGGAGTGCAGTCATCGCCCTGTTTTTGAGCACGGAATACGTGCGTGTAAATGGCCTGGGCTCCGCTATGTCACAACACCTGCCCAAACAGGTGGCAGTGATAGTTTTGATCGGTGTAGTATTATGTTGCTTGCTGTTGCTGGGCCTGTTCCATTTTGTTGCATTAGCACTGACCAGCCTGCTGGTATTTTATTTCTTAAGATTATTAATGCTAAAACGACTAGGTGGCATGACGGGTGATACGGCTGGTGCGTTGATAGAAATCATGGAAGCAGCATTGTTGATTATGCTCGCGTTATAAGCCTGCACCGGGCCTGGTGTCTCGTCATTAAATGTCTGCTGTCATTCTAGAACATTAAGTTCACTGAGCTATAAGAAAACGCAAATGAACCTAAATAGCGCAAATAAAAGCGATTTTAGATTAATGGGTATACAAAATTATTCTCTCCAGCTTTGCTCGCGTAGCTCGTGAAATTACTATTTTTTATTTGTGTACATTCGCATTTTTTTCTGTAAAACCCAGAAATAGCAATTGTGATTTAGCCGGCTACCGAACACCCGGAAATTATTTACGATTATAACAGCTGTTTAATGGCATCTATATCCAGGTGTTGCTCAATGCTGTCGGCGAGTCGGTTGAGGTCATCTTCGCGACGTTGGAAGTAGTCCTCTGTTCGGGGTTGTTCGAGGCCGGCCCATTTGAGCAGCCAGTCGCAGGCTGTCTGCTGCTCAAAGAGTCCATGCAAATAGGTGCCTAGAATTTGATTATCTGCCGAGATTGCACCATCTATGCCCTTTTCGAATGTAACGGCAGGCGTATCGAGTGCCGGGCCGGTGCTAATGCCCGCATGGATTTCGTAGCCGCTGATGGTGCAGCCAGTGCCGTGGATGACGCCGGTCTTCTGGTGTAGCTGCTTTTCACTTTCCAGCGTGGTTTGCATGTCAAGATAGCCGAGCGCAGGTGACGATCCCCTGGCCCCTTCTATGCCCTGTGGGTCGTGTATCATTTTGCCCAGCATCTGGAAGCCGCCGCATATGCCGATGAGCTTGCCACCATAACGTAGATGGCGCTGGATGTAGTCCGGCCAGTGATTCTTTTGCAGCCAGTCCAGGTCGGCACGTACACTTTTACTGCCGGGCAAAATCACCAGGTCGCAGGGTGGGATAGACTGGTTGGGGCCAATAAACTGTAGATCGACCTGTGGGTGCAATCGCAGCGGATCAAAATCGGTATGATTGCTGATACGTGATAAAACGGGTACCACGATTTTAATGTGCCTGTCATCGATGGCGACCGAGTCTGTATTAATGGCATCCTCGGCCTCCAGGTGCAGGCCATGTAGATAGGGCAGCACACCCAGTACGGGTTTTTTTGTATAGTCTTCAAGCCAGTCCAGGCCAGATTTAAGCAGGGCGATGTCGCCGCGAAAACGATTAATGACAAAACCCTGGACACGATCCTGTTCGCTTGCAGAGAGTAGTGCCAGTGTGCCGGCAAGATGGGCAAAGACACCACCCTTGTCGATATCGGCGATGATAATGACCGGACAATCAACGGCCTCTGCAAAACCCATGTTGGCAATATCTTTATCGCGCAGATTAATTTCAGCCGGGCTGCCAGCGCCCTCGACCATGATGACACCATACTGCGTAGATAAGCGTTGGTGCGATTCCAGTACCGCGGCCATCGCCGTGGTCTTGTAATCGTGATAATGCACTGCGTCCATTTCGGTTAAGGCCTTGCCATGGATAATGACCTGGGCACCGGTATCTGAATTGGGTTTGAGTAATACCGGGTTCATATCCGTATGTGCCTCAAGCCCACAGGCCTGTGCCTGTACGGCCTGGGCGCGGCCTATCTCGCCACCGTCCGGTGTTACTGCGCTGTTTAGCGCCATATTCTGGGGCTTGAAGGGGGCAATAGAATAGCCCTGTCTTTTTAGCAGGCGACAGAGACCGGCAACCAGCGTGCTTTTGCCTGCATCTGATGTGGTGCCCTGGATCATAAGTGTAGAACTGGTCATGACGCATTTTAACAGCTCATCGGTAACATGCTAATAAAAACCCGTGATGATTGATTATTTACGCTGTGACCATTGAATTTATTTGTTAGACACGCTGGCCGGTTTTTATCTAGCATCAACAATTATGAGTATCCGAGTCCATAGATGTTAGGCTATCGATCAGCATCCTTATCCGATCACAATTTTATCTGTAGCTGCATGATGAGTGCTGCACATAAAGGTCATTTTGCTCTTGATCTCTCAACGCCAGCACATGTGGCCGGGTTTAAAAAACGTATCTATTCCCTGTTGAAGGGGGACAGGATCCTTGATGGCCGACCGGGGCAGGTTACTATCTTTATGCTGGATCAGCAGCGAGTGGGCGTGGCCATTATTATCGAGGTTTCACTGGCCCGTAATGAACAGGAATTATACACACTCTGTGTACCGGCCAAATTCCAGGGGCGGGGTTATGGCACGATCATGCTGGATCTGATCATGCATGATATGCAGCAGGTGAATTTATATGCACGCTGTTCACAGGCCTCGCAAAGAATGCAGGCCATGCTGTGTCGTCGTGGTTTTAAACAGGTCTCTAAAACCGCCGATGGATTTAATATTTTGCTCAGGGCTGTGCCTGAACTAATAGCGTCTAATTACCAGGACATTTATATTACTGCTGTTAGTTGATTCAGGCGCAGCTAGCCGGGATAAAATCTAACACGCCGTGCTTCAGCCGTGCCTCAATGCAACGGGGCTCACCGGCTACAAACTCCCTGCAGGGTGATGGCCTGTTGTCATAGATGCTGCAGCTCACCAGCTGAGAAATTTCTCCATCTAAAGCGATACACCGTGGATTCTTTTGATTAGTGCCCCGCATGGCAACGCGATGGTTGTTGATCTTTTCAGTTAGTTCATCGGGTACGCCACCCACCTGTACTGTCGTTGTCTCCCCCCAGTAGAAAGAAACACGAAAGCTTACGCAGCAGGCGCCGCAGATAATACATGGATTGTTGTCGGATAAGGGGGTGGGCGTAGAGCTCATGTAAAAACTACCGAATGTAAATTTAGTTGATCTATTTACATTTTCCGGAGTTGAAAGGATAACGAAAATTATTGGTGATAAGCATCGAAAAAGGCAATGGAGTAATAGCCATCACGGCAAATGAGACAAAATATAGAGGGTATAGTGTTTGCCCCGTTTTTTTGTTGACAACAGGTCAATGTAGCTGGCTAGCAGCTAAATAAAAGGGGTGTTTTTAGAGTAATGTTTGCAAATATATGGGCAAAAGTGGTCGCATGATACTAAACTCGTCTAGATTCAATAGCCTGACTATTGATAGTCATAATAAAAAAACCTGAAATATAAGAAAAATAGCCCGGGGCTCCTGGCATTGTCAGTCGTTTGTATTGCCTTAAAAAATGAAAGCATGAGGGACAATTAATGAAAATAAGATGCGTATTTGCGCTTGCCGCGCTACTCCTGGTCAATGGCTGTGTGGCAACAAAACCATCCGATAAGGAAGTCGTTATGCCCGAAGAGGGAATGAGCAAGCAGGATATATGGCAGAGGCTTACGGGTCATTGGTATGGCAGCCTGGTTAACGCGAATGGCAGTCAGGAAAAATGGATTATAGAAAGGTATCCCCAGGGCTCATATAAAGTAACCAGCCGGATATATCAACAGGGCAGTACAGAATTTGAGGAAAGAATTGGTGTGGGTCATTGGGGTATATCCGGGCCCGTCTATTTTACAATGTTCAGGGGGTGGATCGAGGATGAAATGATCACACCTGTGAATTCAAAAGATGCCGATAATTATAATGCACATAAGATCGATAGCCTGGATGGTGAAATGTTTAGCTATCATCATTATGTGGCGGGTGCTGTACACACCGAGCGGCGAGTTGCAGAGAATAGTGTGTTTCCCGAATGACATGTAGGTTATTGGCTGGCATGAAAAGAAATACTACCATTTAGCCAGTAACTATTTAGCAAAAATCAGGGTGTAATAAATCAAATAATGAAGGACCTCAGTTGCACGCCAGCCATCACCAAAGTTGTTTGCTGGTGATGATGTGCCGGCAGGGCTATCGTGATAAAATCCCCATATCCTAACAGTTACCTATCTCCATGTTTATCGAGACGACCTTAATACTATTCATCGCCCTGCTTATCGATAGTGTCATCGGTGATCCCCGGCGTTACCACCCGTTATCGGGTTTCGGTCATTGTGCCAACTGGCTGGAACGCAAGTTGAATGACCCGTCGTGGTCACATAATCGCGTGTCCGGCATCGTGTCATTACTGGTGCTGGTATTGCCATTCGTGCTGCTAGTCTACTGGTTACGCAATTTAGCAGGACAGCCCTGGCTAATTGATGTGCTGGTTGTTTATTTTGCGATAGGCAGAAAAAGCCTGATACAACATGCGCGGGCAGTGATGGTGCCGCTACAGCAGGGGCAGCTCGAAACCGCACGCGAGAAGGTTGCGATGATCGTGAGTCGTGATACGGGATCGATGCAAGAGCACGATGTGCTAAGGGCGGGTCTTGAGTCGATAATTGAAAACAGTAACGATGCGATTTTTGGGGCTATTTTCTGGTACCTGCTTGCTGGCGTCGAGGGCGTGCTGGTTTATCGACTGGTCAATACGCTGGATGCCATGTGGGGTTATAAGACAAATCGTTTTATGATGTTCGGATGGGCAGCAGCAAAGTTTGACGATCTACTCAACTGGTTACCGTCACGCTTAACCGTATTTACCTTTGCTATCTTGTCCGGTCATTTAATCGCGGTGATCAAAACCAGTTTTCGCCAGGGGCGCGCATGTAGTAGTCCTAATGCTGGCCCGGTAATGGCTGCCGGTGCATCGGCCCTGGCTATCTGTCTTGGTGGTGCAGCAAGCTATCATGGCCAGGTTATCAACAAACCGGTTCTGGGTTTTGGTGCGCAACCGGTTGTGGCCGACCTGGAGCGCGCCATGAACCTGGTTAATCAATCCGTAGTGCTGTGGCTATTTGTTTTTTTTGTTGTAGCCGTTATAGGTGTGATCTAGTGTTAAACCACGGCGGGCGTCTACGGCAGGCGGCAGAGACATATAATATCCCCCTGCAACAATGGATAGATTTGTCGACAGGGATTAACCCGGATGGCTGGCCGGTCGCAGATATCCCGCCCGGTTGTTTCTCGCGCTTGCCTGAAGACGACGATGAATTGATTGCAGTGGCCAGGGATTATTACCAGGTCGATAACCTGTTGCCGATAGCGGGTAGCCAGTCTGTGATCCAGTTGCTACCCCGGTTAAGGTCTCGCTGTAAAGTGGCGGTGCCTGAAGTGGGTTATGCCGAACACGCCCATGCCTGGGAAAAGTCTGGCCATGATGTGGTTAAGCTGAGCAGCATGCAGATTGATCGATCTATTGATCAATACGATGTGGTAGTGATCATAAATCCGAATAACCCAACGGGTGAATATTTTAAGCGGCAGCAGTTACTGGAATGGCATGAAAAGCTGGCCAGAAAGAATGGCTGGCTGATTGTCGATGAGGCCTTCCTGGATGCCGATGGCGCACAGAGTCTTTTGTCATCAACCGGGATGACCGGCCTGATTGTATTACGTTCTATTGGCAAGTTTTTCGGGCTGGCAGGTATTCGTAGTGGATTTGCATTCGCAGAGCCTAAACTATTAAATAAAATCGTTGATTCACTGGGGCCATGGGCCCTAAGTGGACCATCACGCTTTGTGACAGCTGCGGCCCTGGCTGACAGGGCATGGCAACAGCGGACCCGGCAGCAGATAAAGAAAAAATCACTGAGATTAATGCAGTTGATAAAAAAACACACCGGGATAGAGACGGTCGGTACAGAATTATTTCAAACTCTGTTTTGCGATAATGCAGTAGAGTTACATGACAGGCTGGCGTGTGCCGGTGTACTGACGCGGCTGCTGGATAACGCGTCGGGTATTCGGTTCGGTTTGCCTGCAGATGACCAATGGCCACAACTAGAAAATAGACTGAAGGATACTTTTTCATCAATATGAATGTATATAAAGTGGTGGTTCTCCTGTGCTTATCTTTGTTTGGCCTGCCAGTATTGGCCGCGATCAGTGTTTATGATGATTTGAACCAGGCTGTAAACGTTAGTCAGCCAGTGAAACGAATTGTCAGCCTTGCGCCCCATGCGACAGAGTTATTATTTGCGGCCGGTGCCATAGATCAGATTGTGGCCACGGTGAGTTTTAGTGATTATCCCGAGGCGGCAAAAAAATTACCACGTATTGGTGGCTATAAAAAAATCGATATGGAGCAGCTGGTTGCTGCCCAGCCTGATTTGATCATGGTGTGGCCAGATGGAAATCCTCAGCCATTGATTGATGAATTAAAACAGAAGGGATACCGGCTTTATTATAGTGAGCCGGGTGATTTCGAGGGTGTCGCCAGATCGATGCGTGCCCTGGGGAAGCTGCTGGGAACTGTGGCTGTTGCAGATCAAAGGGCGCAACAGTTCCTCGACGAATACGAAAGATTGAAACTGAAATATCCACCCACTTTAAAAAAAGTAGATGTCTTTTACCAGGTGTGGAACCAGCCATTAATGACAATTAATCATAAACATTTAATCAGTAGAGTAATTGAGTTTTGTGGCGGCATCAATGTGTTCGGCGAACTGCCCATGCTTGCACCCAGGGTCGATATTGAGGCGGTGATGGCAAAAGATCCGGATGTTATTGTAGCAGGCATGGCCGAAGGCCGTGAGGACTGGTTGCAGGAATGGTTAAAGTGGCCAGTTTTAAAGGCGGTAAAGCAAGGTCATGTTTATTCCATCGATGCAGAGCTGATCGTACGACAGACACCACGGATCGTGCAGGGTGCCGAGAAAATGTGTGAGCATTTGAATCATGTGAGAGAAAAATAATAAAACGGCTTGCAATGATATGGCGTTTTTAGATGTTATTTAAGTTCATTCATGCAGTTTTTCAGGAATGCTATTTGCTCATCGAAATAGCGGTCATCTAGCCAGTTGCGTCCGCGATCACTACTCAATTGTGTATGCAGGCCAATATGCCAGATGTGTCGAATGGTTGTAAATAATGGAATAGTGTTCCTGTCTGCAGGACTAAGGTTGCGTTCATCCTGATAGGCTTCAAGGAAGCAGGTCCAGTTGTTGTCAGCAAATTTATTCATGCGTAGACCCCAGTTAAATATAGCAAGATCGTACGCCTGATAAGATTCACCGCAGCAGTCAAAATCAAATAGTGTTAATAGTTTATCTTTAATATGTACATTGCCACTATTCATATCGCCATGGCAGAAGCCATAACTAAGAGACTGTGTTGGCAGCTCGTTAAAGCGGGCTTTCAGTTCTTTCGTCAGTTGATTTATATATGCAAGGTCATCAGGCCTGTCCTGTAGAAAAGGTCTTATAGTTATTAGCGGCGTGTCAATAAGGTGCTCAAGATCGATCTTGAAACGTGACTGTATGGTAGAAAAATCATCGAGTGCATTATGCATCCTTGCCATGGTACTGCCGTATAGGGAGGCGTCAATCGCTGCTGCCCTGTCGTAGTCGGGCGGTGTCCCCTCGGCGTAATCAAATAAAACAATATGACGTAGTCCTTCAGTAGCATTGACCGGATAGATATATTGTTTGTCGTTGCCAGCGACCGGATTGGCGACGGCTATATTTTTGTTTGCAAGATGTAGCAGTAGTTCAATTTCACACTGGATATCCGATAGTGTGCGCCAGTTCTTACGGTATACCCTTAGGATATATTTCCTGTTGATCGTGTTGATAACATAGGTGTCATTTAATCCGGCCTGGAAAAAAACCATATGCTGTATTTTTTCGATGGCATATTTACTGGAGACAAAATCAGTAAGGGCCTGTGTTGAAAGTACAGAGTGTGTGGCGGCAAAGATAGACATTATTTTATTCGTTGATTAACGCGCTTTGTTCCCAGTTGTTTTCAAATACCAGTTCCTGCAGGTTTTCTCGATTGACCCAGCCTGCTATTTCCAGCATCGGTCGTTCATAGAATTGTTCAACAGGTCCGAGACAAAGTATTGCAACAGGGTGGCTGCCATCCGGCATACGGAGGAGTTGCTTCAGGTCGTCGGGGCTGAATAAAGAGACCCAGCCCATGCCGAGTCCTTCGGCACGGGCAGCGAGCCACATGTTTTCTATCGCACAGGCGGCGGATGCGAGATCCATTTCCGGTAGTGTGCGTCGACCGACTATATGCTGCTCACGCTTGTCGGCCAGTGCGACAACCAGTAGTTCGGCACATTCAAGGATACCTTCCAGTTTGAGCTTCATGAACTCATTGCCACGATCACCCAGTGCATCACGGGTCAACAGGCGTTCCTGCTCAACCAGGCCGTGGATAGCCTGCCGTTTGTTTATGTCGGTAATATGGATGAAGCGCCAGGGCTGCATATAACCTACACTGGGGCCGTGATGTGCTGCCTCGAGTAATTTCCACAGGGTGTCTTTTTTTACATGACCACCACAGAAGTGGCGCATATCCCTGCGTTCATTAATAACGCGGTAAATGGCATCGCGGTCGGCCTGTGTATATTGAAACCTATTGTCTGTCATGGGGTAAATAATGCGGCAGTGGCCAGCGGGCTGGATGGCATATATAAATGCATATAACTGGCAATTAATTTATTACGGCTATAAATCGCTTCGGCCTTGCCAAATTTCCCCCTGGCCTCTGTGCTAAGTGCCGGGCTTAACGATGTATCCATGCTGGAGTAGTGAAAACTGTGGCCACGTATATTGCCCTGCTCATGTGGCATGGACTGCATGCTGAGATTCACCAGTTTTTTATGCAGCTGGGCATGGCCGGGTAATATGCCCGTCATCTGTGCACGATGACCCTCGGCATCTGTCAGTGATTCCAGCAGATAGAGCAGGCCACCGCATTCAGCAACCAGGGGTTTATTTTCACTAACATGCCTGTCGATGGCCTGTTTCATGGCTATATTATTTTCCAGCGCCTCCAGGTGGTGTTCAGGATAGCCGCCAGGCAGGTAGAGACTGTCAACGTCGGGTAGCTGCGTGTCTGCCACGGGCGAAAAATAGATAATATCGGCCCCCATCTGTGTTAATAGATCAATATTGGCCTGGTAATAAAAACTGAAAGCAGAATCCCTGGCCATACCGATACGAATACCCTTAAGCAGAGGCTCTATGTTTTGCATGGGGATTTCAGCAAAACAGACCTCATCGGGCATCTTGTCGAGTCCACTGTCTTTTAACATCTGTGATGCACGTTGCAGGCGTTCATCGATATCGGTGATTTCATCCACCTGTAGCAAACCCAGGTGTCTATGGCCAAGTGAGATATGTTCATCCCTGTTTAATGCGCCATACCATGGGATAGTTGCAGGTAGCGAGTTGCACAGCATGCTCGCATGATTGCTGCTGCCCGTATTGTTAGCCAGTACCCCTGCAAATTGTAGATCACCCTGGTAGCTGGTGAGGCCATGGGCAACCGCGGCAAAGGTGCCCGCCATGCCTGCGGCATCAATCACCGCCAGTATAGGGATGTTGAACAGGCGAGCCAGGTCAGCGGTTGATGGGCTGCCATCAAACAGGCCCATGACGCCTTCAATGAGAATTAAATCGGCTTCGCAGGCCGTCTTATAGAGTAGCTGTTTTGATTGTTCCTCACCCACCATCCACAGGTCCAGTTGATAAACCGGGTTACCCGAGGCAAATTGTAAAATTTTTGGGTCAAGAAAATCAGGCCCGGTTTTAAACACGCGCACATCCAGGCCCTGCTGGCGATAATGGTAGGCCAGTGCAGCAGTGACTGTGGTTTTGCCCTGGCCGGATGCAGGTGCAGTTACTAATAGTGCGGGGCAGTGGCAGCTCAAAGCTCGATTCCTTTCTGTGCCTTAACACCGGCCTTGAAGGCATGTTTCACCATTTTCATTTCGGTGACGGTGTCGGCGATGTCGATTAATTCCTGTTTCGCCGCGCGTCCGGTAATGGCAACATGCTGCATCATCGGGCGCCGTTGTAAATCATTAATGACTTCATCGATAGATAAAAGATTATTTTTCAGGGCAATATTTAATTCATCCAGAACGATGAGCTGGTAGCCGTCATCATTTAGCATTTTTTTTGCAAGTGCCCATGCCGCTTGTGCTGACTGTTTATCCTGCTCGTGATCCTGTGTCTCCCAGGTAAAACCTTCGCCCATGACATGGTAACTGACCTCGGGAAACCGGCGGAAAAAGGCCTCTTCACCGGTCGAAAAGGCACCCTTGATAAACTGGATAATGCCGACCTTCATGTCGTGTCCCAGTGCACGCGCAACCATGCCAAAGGCGGCGGAGCTTTTACCCTTGCCGTTGCCTGTGTGTATCAGTAGTACGCCCCGGTCCTCG
>Ga0224496_10001469_pt1 | contig 14689 bp, 13 predicted proteins | sample SF_Jul11_sed_USG_2_FD_168127 | JGI IMG/M metagenome (GOLD analysis project Ga0224496, IMG submission 168127) | Sediment microbial communities from San Francisco Bay, California, United States - SF_Jul11_sed_USGS_8_1 | ecosystem: Environmental > Aquatic > Marine > Sediment | place: USA...
CTTGGAAAAATTCTTCAGCTTGGCCGCCAGAAGAAAAAGCTCCAGTTGATGAAAAGTTACCTGGTCGAGCATATACACTATTCTCTATGTAAACAATCCGAAGTATCTATTATATTTTTATTTATAGGGAGTGCATAATCAAAAAGTCCAGATATAAGAAAAAGGGAGAGGCCCGGCCTGCGATCCTGCTGATCGGGGGGATTGAAGAACCTTGTCGATTCGCATTCGCTGGCCGAGAATAGTTAAAAGTGAGCAATACATAGGAGGAACTGGGAACATGCCGACATTTGTCATAGATTCCAAATGCGACGGGTGCAAGGGGCAGGATAAGACCGCCTGCATGTACATCTGTCCGAACGACCTGATGTACCTGGACAAGGACAGGATGAAAGCCTTGAACCAGGAGACGGAGCAGTGCTGGGAGTGCTACTCCTGTGTAAAAATCTGCCCACAACAAGCTATCGAAGCCAGGCCCTACGCCGATTTCGTTCCTATGGGAGGTACATCCATCCCCATCCGCTCTTCAGACTCCATAATGTGGACCATCAAGTTCCGCGATGGACAGACGAAAAGGTTCAAGTTCCCCATCAGGACCACGCCCGAAGGCTCTATCAAGCCTTATGAGGGAAAGCCGGATCCGGCCGATGCGGAGATGGACAGCCAGCTGCTGTTCACCGAGATAGGGACCCAGATCGCCACATTTAAAAAGTAAAGGACGGGAGAGATAAATCATGGTTCATCCGATAGAGAATTTCAACGCGGATTTCGCTAACAATCCGGTCGTTGAGGAGCACGAGACAGACATCCTGATAATCGGCGGCGGCATGGCCGCCTGCGGCGCGGCTTTCGAGGTGGGCAAGTGGGCCAAGGGCAAATACAAGGTCACCCTGGTGGATAAAGCCGCGCTGGACCGCTCCGGCGCTGTGGCCCAGGGTCTCTCCGCCATCAACACTTACCTGGGGGACAACACCCCGGAAGATTATGTGAAGATGGTGGCCAACGACCTCATGGGCATCACCCGCGACGACCTGGTGTATGACGTGGGCCGACATGTGGACGATACGGTTATGAACTTCGAGGAGTGGGGTCTGCCGGTGTGGAAACAGCCCGGCGACGAAGACAAGACCCTTCGCCAGGGCGGCAAGCCGGTGCGCAGCGGCAAATGGCAGATCATGATTCATGGTGAGTCCTACAAGAATATCGTGGCCGAGGCGGCAAAGACTGCCCTGGGTACCGAAAATATAATTGAGCGCTGCTTTGTGGTGAAGCTCCTGCTGGACGCCAATGAGGAGAACAGGATCGCCGGCGCCGTGGGCTTTTCCGTCCGCGAAAACAAGATATATATTTTCAAGGCCAAGGCCATACTCTGCGTCGCAGGCGGCGCGGTGAACATCTTCCGCCCCCGCTCCACCGGCGAGGGTATGGGCCGCACATGGTACGCCGTGTGGAATGCCGGCTCCACCTATTCCATGTTGAGCCAGGTGGGCGCGGAGTTGACCACCATGGAAAACCGCTTCGTCCCCGCCCGGTTCAAGGATGGGTACGGTCCTGTGGGGGCGTGGTTCCTGCTGTTCAAATCGAAGGCGATCAACGGCCTGGGCGAGGACTATTCCGCCAAGAACAAGGCCCTGCTGGAGGAATATCCCCCATACGGGCTGGCCGCGGTTCCCGCAACCTGCCTGCGCAACCATCAGATGCTGAAGGAAATGAAGGAGGGCCGCGGGCCTATTTTCATGGATACTCCCACCGGCATGAAAAACCTGATGAAGGACATGGACAAAAAGCAGATCAAGCATCTGGAATCGGAAGCCTGGGAAGACTTTCTGGACATGACTATAGGCCAGGCCAACTTCTGGGCCGGTATGAACATCCGCCCGGAAGAGACCATGAGCGAGCTGATGCCCACAGAACCATACTTCCTCGGCTCTCACGCCGGCGCCTGCGGGGCATGGGTTTCCGGCCCGTCGGACCTGGCCCCGGCCGATTGGCAGTGGGGCTATAACAGGATGACCACTGTCAAGGGGCTCTTCACCGCCGGTGACGGCGTGGGCGCCTCGGGGCACAAGTTCTCCTCGGGTTCATTCACCGAAGGTAGAATAGCCGCCAAGAACATGGTGCGGTTCGTCCGGGATAACGAGGCTCAAAAGCCGACGCTGGCCCAGACCGGCGAAGAGCTGGCCAAGGAAATCTACAAGCCGTTCCAGAATTACCTGGACCATAAGGATTACTCTACCGACACGTTGACCAATCCGCACTACATCAAGCCGAAAATGATGATGTTCCGCTTGAACAAGCTGATGGATGAGTACGTGGCCGGGACTTCCACATACTACACCACCTCCGAGAAGCTGATGGACCAGGGGCTGCACCTGCTGACCATGCTCAAAGAGGATTCCGACAAGATGGCGGCGAAGGATCTGCACGAGCTTCTGCGCGCGTGGGAGAACTACCATCGAATCTGGATGGCGGAGATTCACCTGCGCCATGTCTACTTCCGCAAGGAGACACGATATCCGGGCTTCTACTACAGGTCGGACTATCCAAAGCTGGACGAGGTAAACTGGAAAGTATTCGTCAACTCCAGGTACAACCCGAAGACCAAGGAGTGGGAGATGAAAAAGATCCCCCACCAGGACCTGGTCCCGAAAGGTTAGGTTATGACACGGGGGCGCGGCTGGCGGAAGGCCGCGTCCCCGGTTTTTTATGGTTGGCGGCCATGGATTGGCATACAATCATTTAGCTCCAAAATCGCGATAATTTTACAGGACAAAGTCCCGATGAGTGAAGCGACTATCAGATTGCATGTAGAGAGACTGGAGGAGGGTGATTATCTTGCTACAAGTCCGGATGTGCCAGGTTTGGTGGCTCAGGGGCGCAGTCTCTCCGAAACCGTGGAAAGCGCCGAGGGATTGGCCAAAAAAATCGCCGAGTCTTGTCTGGAGAATGGGGATACACTTCCGCCCGCCCTGGTCAGGTACGCGGAATCGGACAAAGGCCCGATTGACCTTTTTATACCTGTAAGCGTGGTTTGATGGACAGGCTTTCCGGTTTCAAATATCGGAAGGTGGTTTCTCGGCTGAGGGTTTTCGGATTTGCGTTCGACCGTCACGGCCATAGTAGCCATGAGCTTTGGCGGCATGGCTCGACGGGGCGGAAAGTGACGGTCCCACATCACCCGGGGGATATGCCCCAAGGCACACTGCGGGCGATATTGAGGGAAGGGGCGTAGAGGTTGATGACTTTCTGTCAGGGAAAGAATAGATGACTACCCAGAAGATATATTTTATTGGATGCGATATCGGCGGCTGGCATGGCACAAACGATGGATTTGCGGTCTGTGAATGGGATTGGGATGAGAAGGAGCTTAAGCATGTGTGTGAGAAATCAGGAAGTCTGTTCTATCCAACCGAAGAGTGTATTGATATATTTATTGGAAAGGCAAAAGAGGAACAAGCTCATCTGGTAATTGGAATTGACGCCGCGCTGGCGTGGCCGGTTAAGTTCGCAGAACTTGTTGCTTCTGCGCCAGGTGCTTCGCATCAGCCTAAATTCGAACTTAATGGCGCCATAACAAATCCGTATTTGTATAGGGAAACAGAGCGATTTGTTAAAACGAAGATAAATATAACCGCATTGTCCGCTCCAGGAGCAAACTTCGGAAATAACTCAAGCAAGGGGCAGGCATTGACTGCATGGTTTAAAAAGAAGTTGGGAGATAATGTTTATCGGCCACCGTTTGATTGCTGGGATGAGGGGACGGCTGGAAATTCACTCTATACTCTGATAGAGGTTTATCCCGCAGCTAGCATGAAATCGACGAAATTTAAAGGTCTGAAGTGGCCACCGATTACACAGTCGATGGAATCTCTCGGTGATTCTGATATCGTAGACGCAAAGCGCGCGGCCATGACCTGTGTTTGCTACGCAAGGACTGTCGGCATGCTTGAGGGGAATACATATCCTCAAGTCTATACACCTGCTGATATGTCAGATAAGGCAGGGCAGATACAAAAGGAAGGATGGATATTCTTTCCACATGATGGGGAAGGGAACAACCTGTGAATGACAACATCCTGGTAATAGGCGGAGGTGTCGCCGGCGTCACCGCCGCTCTGGAAGCGGCGGAAATGGGCCGCAAGGTGATCCTGGTGGAGCGCGAGCCATATCTGGGCGGACGCGTCATCCGTATGGCGAAGTACTTCCCGAAGCTCTGCCCGCCCGGATGCGGAATGGAGATCAATTTCCGCAGGCTCCGCGCCAATCCCCGGGTCACGGTCATGGTGGATTCGGAAGCGGTGTCCATCACCGGCGCCAAGGGGGAGTTCAGCGCTACTATCAAAACCAAACCCCGCTACGTCAATGAAAAATGCACCGCGTGCGGTGATTGCGAAAAAGTGTGCCCGGTGGAGCGGAGCGATTCGTTCAATTATGGAATGAAGAAGACAAAAGCCGTGTACCTGCCCGACGCTTTGGCCATGCCTTTCCGCCATGCAATAGACATGGATGTCTGCAAAGGCCCCGAATGCGGTGAGTGCGTGAAAGTGTGCAAATACGAAGCGATAGACCTGGCCATGGAGGAGAAAACCACCAGCGTCGATATTTCCGCCGTGGTCCACGCCACGGGGTGGAAGCCTTATGACGCATCGAAGATAGAGAATCTGGGATACGGCCAGATAAAGAATGTGATCAGCAACGTGGAGATGGAACGGCTTGCCTCGGTCTCCGGCCCCACGGCGGGCAAGATCCTGCGCCGCGACAATGGCGAACCTCCCAAAACAGTGGCCATGGTCCAGTGTGCCGGTTCCCGCGACGAGAACCACCTGCCGTACTGTTCCTCCATCTGCTGCCTGGTGTCTATCAAGCATGCCAATTACGTTCGCGAGCAATACCCGGACAGCGAGGTGTATGTCTTCTATATAGACCTGAGGGCTCCGGGGAAGTATGAGTCCTTCTACCGCAAGGCGATTGACGACCCGAAGATCCACTTCATAAAAGGAAAAGTGGCTCGCATAGAGGAAGACGAAAGAGGCCGGGCCGTGGTCACTGCCGAGGACATCATCGGCGGGGGGAAGAAAAGGGTGGCGTGCGATCTGGTGGTGTTGGCCACCGGGATGGAGCCGGAGTCGAAATCCACAGTGCCCCTGTTGGCAAAAATCAATTCGGATGGGTTCATTATGGAGGAGATGCAGGGTGACGCGGGATTGATCTCCTGCGGAGTGGCTTCCGGCCCCTTCGACGTGACCACATCCACGCAAAACTCCACCGCCGCCGCGCTAAAAGCGGTCCAGGCGGGAGTGAGGAGGTAGGCCATGGCGGATATCAAGAAATCTGGCGCCTATATCTGCTCCGGCTGCGGCATTGGCGATAGCGTCAATGTGGAGGCTCTGGCCACGGTGGCCACCAAGGAAGGAAAGGCGGCCCTGACCAGAACCCACCCCATGCTTTGCGGCGCCGAAGGAGTGGCGCTTGTCAAGGAAGACGTGGCATCCGGCGCTGTGACTGCGGTTTCCATCGCAGCCTGCTCGCCGAGGGTGTGTTACGACATATTTAATTTCGGCGAAAATATAGTGCTCGACCGGATCGACATCCGGGAAAAAGTGGCATGGAGCCAGGAGCCGAGGCATATGGAAACCCAGGCGCTGGCCGAGGACTATATCCGGATGGGGATGGTCAAGATCAAAGCTATGGAGATCCCGATTCCCTTCATCCCGGAGGAGCCATCGAAGACCATAATGGTGCTGGGCGGGGGTATCGCCGGGATGACCGCTGCGATCAATGCCGCAAAAGCTGGATACAAAGTGGAACTGGTGGAGAAGGAAGCCGCCTTGGGCGGATTCGCCAACACCCTTGGAATGAGGCTGCCGGACAGAGCCCCCTACGACGCGCCAATGGAGAACGACATCGCCAGCCTGATAGAGGAAGTGATTGGCGACAGCTATATCAACGTTCATCTTGGCGCCACCATAAACAAGATTTCCGGCGGACCGGGGATATTCGACGTATCGCTGGTTAACGGAGCCAACAAGTCATTCCGCGCCGGAGCCATCGTGCTGGCCACCGGATTTAAATCATACGATGTGAAGAAGCTGACCAGGCTGGGTTCCGATTTGCCTGGAGTGGTGGGTTCGGTGGAGTTCGAGAGAATGCTGAAGGAAGGCAAGGCGCCCCCCAGGAGGATAGTCTTTATCCTCTGCGCCGGCAGCCGCGATGACGAGCATTTGCCATACTGTTCTTCGGTATGCTGCGCCTCCTCGCTCAAGCAGGCCTGGCTGGCCCGCCAGGCAAACCCGGAGGCTTCCGTCACCGTCATCTATCGCGATATACGGACCACCGGGAATATGGAGTTGTTCTACAAGCAGGTTCAGCAGGATCCTGGGATATTCATGACCAAGGGTGAATCCCCAGTCGTGGCCCAGGAGGGTGGTGAGCTATCCGTCACAGCGGACAATACGCTACTCGGTGGCAAGGTGAAGTTCATGGCGGACATGGTGGTGCTGGCCACGGGTATGGTTCCTTCCACGCTGGATCCTTCCGTGAAGGTGGACAAGCCGGAGGACCAGATGCAGGATTTCGACCGGGATCAAGTGGGCAAGGCGTCGATCCTCAAACTCGATTACCGGCAGGGGCCCGAGGTCCCGGACCTGAAGCTCGGCTTCCCGGACAGCCATTTTATCTGCTTTCCGTACGAGACCAGGCGCACAGGCATATACGCCGCCGGAACGGTGCGCCATCCAATGGACGCCTCCGTGGCGAAGAACGACGCCGTCGGCGCCGCCATGAAGGCGATCCAGTGTGTGGAGATGGTTCCCCGGGGCGAGACGGTCCACCCCCGCGCCGGGGACCTGAGTCATCCGGAGTTCGCCATGGAGCGGTGCACCCAGTGCAAACGCTGCACTGTGGAGTGCCCCTTTGGCGCCATCAACGAGGATGAGAAGACGAATCCTATCCCTGTGAAGAGCCGGTGCCGCCGTTGCGCCACATGCATGGGCGCCTGCCCTGTGCAGATAATTAACTTCAAAAACTACTCTATTTCCATGGTGGGCGCCATGATAAAGGCCATAGACATGCCGGAGGAGGATGAGGAGAGGCCGAGGGTGCTGGCGTTTATCTGCGAGAACGACGCCATGCCCGCCCTGGAGATGGCGGGGATAAACCGCCTGCGGATCAATCCTGTGGTGCGGTTCATTCCATTGCGCTGTATGGGCTCGCTGAACCTGCAGTGGATCGCCGACGCGCTCTCTTCCGGTTGGGACGGGATCATGCTTTTAGGCTGCAAGCATGGTGATGATTACCAGTGCCACAACATCAAGGGATCGGAGCTTGCCACCACCCGCGCCAGCAAGGTGCAGGAGACCCTGGACCGGCTGATGCTGGAATCCGAACGGATACTAGTTGACGCTGTGCAGATATCGGATTGGCAAAAGCTGCCGAAAATGATAGATGACTTCGTGGAGCAGGTCTCCGGGATGGAGCCAAACCCCTATAAAGGTTTTTGATATGGCTATGACAGAGGCTCAGACGTTGACGATTCAGCCGGACCCGGCTTTCGTGAAATGCATCATGGAAAATGGCGGGGAGACCCTGAAGAAATGCTTCCAGTGCGGAAACTGCTCTGTTGTGTGCAACATCAGCCCGGACGTTTCCCCTTTCCCGCGCAAGGAAATGGTGTGGGCCCAGTGGGGGCTTTCCGATAAATTGTTGGGCAACGCCGATGTGTGGATTTGCCACGGCTGCGCCGACTGCACCACCCACTGCCCCAGGGGCGCAAAACCTGGCGATGTGATGGCGGCGTTGCGTAACATCAGTTTCAGGCGTTTCGCCGGATTCGACTTCATGGGCGACCTGTTGGCCAGGCCCGTAGGGCTGTTCTGGCTGTTGCTGGTTCCAATCGTGTGGATAGGCGGAATGGTGGCTGTGGCTTCCAGGCAGGGCTTTATGAGCATGAAACCGATTGTCTTCTCCAACATGATGCCTGTTCCAGCCATAGATGCTGTGTTCCTGCCGGCTGTGGGCCTGGCGGTGGTGTCCGCGTTGTTGGGTCTGGCGAGGTTCTGGCGGGAACTTAAGGCGAATTCACCTGGGCTGGCCACTCCACCAGGCTCCATAATCAGCGCGGCGTTTGCGGTGATAAAAGGGATCGCCTTGCATGAGAAGATGGGCAAGTGTCAGACCAACAGCTATCGTTTCAGCTCCCACCTGATGACCATGTACGGTTTCTTCGCGCTGATGGCCACCACCGGCCTGGTGGCGCTGATGTACTGGATAAACAAGCTGGGGCTGGGGCCGGTTTCCGCCACGCCACTGGCGCTATCCCACCCGGTGAAGATATTGGGTAACATAGGCGCCCTGCTGGCGGTGACCGGAGTGACCATGATCGTGGCGCGGCGGTATGGCCAGGATGGGGAGAAGACCGGTTCGCTGGTGTATTACGATTCCCATTTCATATTCATCCTGTATGGCACAATCCTGACCGGTATAGGCGCCGAGACGTTGCGTCTTCTGGGTTTGGCGGCGCCTGCCTTCGGGATATATTATGTCCATCTTGTCCTGGTGTTCACCCTGCTGGTATACGCCCCCTTCTCAAAGTTCTCTCACATCATGTACAGGTTTGTGGCCATGACTTACGCCAGGATGGGCAAGCGTGAGCGACCAGGCGGAGTTGACTGACAATCTCATAACGTTCCCATCACTGACAAATTAACACTCAGGAGGAGTTTCATGATAAAGCCATACGGCGCCGAAACGCTAAGGCCCTTGTTTGTATATGATACCGAGCGGCATGATGCCCTGCGCCGGGAGGCGGAGGGCTTACCCTCCCTTACGGTGACCTCGCAGGCGGCGGCCAACGCCGTGATGTTGGGCGGGGGGTATTTCACCCCTCTTTTGGGATACATGAACAGGGCGGACGCCATAGGCGTGGCGGTCGGGATGAAGACTTCCTCCGGATTATTCTGGCCCTCTCCGGTGATCAACATGACTAGCGGCGTGGATGGGATAAAGAACGCCAAACGGATAGCTCTGCGCGACCCGAACATGGTGGGAAACCCTGTCATCGCGGTCCAGGATGTGGAAGCGGTGGAGGAGGTCACCGGAGAGGAGATGACTACCATGGCCAAGGGTGTGTTCGGCACAACAGACGCCGCCCACCCTGGAGTGTCCACCTTTATGTCTCAGGGCCGCTACATGATCTCCGGCCCCATCCAGGTGTTAAGCTTCAGCTATTTCCAGCAGGATTTTCCCGATACGTTCCGCACGGCGGTGGAGATAAGAAACGAAATCGCCGAGCATGGCTGGAAAAAGGTGGTGGGGTTCCAGACCCGCAACCCGATGCACCGGGCCCACGAGGAGCTTTGCCGGATGGCGATGGAGGCCACCGGGGCCGATGGTATCCTGATCCACATGCTGCTGGGACAGCTGAAGGAGGGGGATATCCCGGCGCAGGTGCGGGACGCATCCATCCGGAAAATGGTGGACCTCTATTTCCCCCCCAATACCGTGATGATCACAGGCTATGGATTCGACATGCTCTACGCAGGGCCCCGCGAAGCGGTTCTGCATGCCATATTCCGTCAGAATTGCGGCTGCACACATTTCATCATAGGGCGTGACCACGCCGGGGTGGGGGATTACTACGGCCCATTTGACGCGCAAGCAATCTTCGACACCGACGTTCCCGAGGGCGCGCTGGATATAGAAATATTCCGCGCCGATCACACCGCATGGTCCAAAAAACTGAACAGAGTGGTGATGATGAGAGACGTCCCGGACCATACCAATGAGGACTTTGTGCTGCTGTCCGGTACAAAGGTGCGCCAGATGCTGGGCGCCGGAGAAGCGCTTCCGGAGGAGTTTTCCCGCCCGGAAGTGGCGAGGATACTGAGCGACTATTATCAGGAGCTGGATAACCGGTGACCCCTGTTATGACAAAAACCATGATCCTGGCCACCCGAAACAAGGGGAAACTGCGCGAATTCAACCACGCCTTCGAAGGAACTGGGATAGAGTTCCAGTCGTTGCTGGAGATGGATGGCGCGCCCGATCCGGAAGAAACCGGCGAAACATACGAGGATAACGCGCTGATCAAAGCTCGTCAGATCGCTCTGCATACCGGCATGGCCACAGTGGCGGACGACAGCGGAATTGAGATTGACGCGCTGCCGGGGGAGCTGGGAGTGAAAAGCGCCAGGGTGTGGGGGGGCATGGCCTACGACAAGATCAACGATATCCTGCTGGAAAGGCTGCGAGGCTCCACCACCCGCTCCACACGCTATGTCTGCGCCATAGCCTACGTGGACCCTGCCACAGGCGTCGAGGAGCTGGTAAAGGCCACATGCGAAGGAGTGATCCATGACAGGCAGGAGGGCGCCGGGGGATTCGGCTACGACCCGATATTCTTTGTGCCGCAATTCGGCAAGACCATGGCCCAGCTCCCGCTGGAGACGAAAAACCGGATAAGCCACCGCGCCAAGGCGATGGAATTGCTCAAGGAAAAGCTGATACGGAGCTGAATCCGCGTCCAGCTAAAAATTATTCCCATGTCACCCAGGCAGAAAAGCCGCCGCCGGTTCCTGATTTAGGAAGGAAACCAAGATCGAGTGTATTGTATAGGAGACATGCGTCGCTATGCAAGTCATATAAAGAGGACAGTGTCTACAGGCGGCGTGGATTCGCACACCTCGTTATTCATGTTATAAAATAAATAAATCAAATTTAATCCGCAAGAGATTAGCGTAAATATATGACCCGTAAAACCAGATAGATGAATCATGCCTTTCGGATAAATAGCCACTATTGACCTGGTAGATAATCTTGGATCGGGCTCGCACATATGGAAAATAATGTTACATAAGCAGCAGAGGAAAAATTATTTGGCTTACTAATTGCTATATGTTAGAATAGAGGAGAGTAAGCATGTTCAAAATAAGGAAGTTGTTTAGCGATATGATTAACACTAGTGTGAAGAAAGTCAATGGGGCGTCTGCTGTGAAAAAAAGCACTCAACCAAGTTCTGCGGTAGTGGGTAAGGGTATTGTTGAAAAACGTCAGTCCAGCAGGATAAAAGTCGGCGATGTGATCAATGGCACTTCCGTCGATCCTGTGTTCCACAGCTATCTACCGTTTAAGGCCAAGGTGGTGAATATCTCAAAGGAAGGTATTCAGTTGGCCATAGCCAAGGAATCGGCGCAGATTGCGGAAGGGACCAAAGTCATCTTGATACCCCCTGCGATGAAGGAAGTAACCGCAAGCAGCAAGGAAGCAGTGGTCATCTGGACGAAGGACCATGGCAAGTTCATTGTCTGCGGCTGCATGCTTGTGAACCGCGCCCCCCGCTGATAATAATACTTACGTTATTGGCGTGGGCGCGCGTTCATTCGGTTATTGTTCAGGCGTTGGCCAATAAGTAGCTCTACTGAAAATCCTCTTCTACCCTTCCGGATCAACCTTTTGCGTTTTCTATCGTCTCGATCATCTCCACCACAGCCTGGTTGAACCCCACCATCACTGCTCTGGCGACTATGGCATGCCCTATGTTGAGCTCATCTATCTCCTCAATGGCCGCGATGGGCGCCACGTTTGAAAGGTTCAGCCCGTGACCGGCATGAGTGACCAGCCCCAGGCCACCGGCCAGCCGACACATGGCCCTGATTTTTTTAAGTTCCGTAGTTTGTTCTCTGCCGTGCCTGGCCAAGCAATATCGGCCGGTGTTGTACTCCACCGCATCCGCCCCCAGGTCCGCCGCCGTCCGAGTACTCTCCTCATCCGGATCGATGAACAATGAGACAAGAATATTTTTCGCCTTGAACCATTCGATGATTGCGCCTGTTTTGCGCTGGCCCCGGGTCAGGTTCAACCCCCCCTCGGTGGTCACTTCCAGGCGGCGCTCCGGCACGAAAGTGACCTGCCAGGGGTGTGTTTTCAAAGCGATCTCCACAATTTCCGGAGCAGCGGCCATCTCCAGATTAAGTTTGGTGGATATCCGCTTCTTTATCCGCGCCACGTCACCCTCCTGGATATGGCGCCTGTCCTCCCGCAGGTGGACCGTGATTCCGACGCAACCAGCCGCTTCCGACAGAAGAGCCGCCTCCAGGGGATCGGGGTAATCCACACCCCGCGCCTGACGCAGGGTGGCCACATGGTCCACGTTCACGCACAATTTCGCCATAAAAAGCCAGCTCCATTTGATTTAATGAGTAGGTGTGGCATAGTATATCAATAATGAGGGACGGTTCATAAGCATGGATTCAGAGGCTGTTTTTTTCGTCAACTGTTTTGTGACGTTGATATCGATCCTGGATCCGTTCGGCGCCATCGCCATTCTGTTGGCCCTCACGGCGGATAATGACGATGTCCGCCGCGCCATGATAGTGGGCAGGTCCATCAAGGCCACATTCGCCATATTGACGATCTTCGCCCTGGTCGGCGGATTCATCTTCATGGCTTTCGGCATTTCATTTAGCTCGCTCACCGTGGCGGGAGGATTAGTACTCTGCAGCCTGGCGTTCAGGATGATCATGGGCCTGGAAATCGGCGATAAAAAGGCGGCGCTGGAGAGGTCCGGCGCCCCCCAGGACGATGTGGCCATAATCCCGCTGGCCGTGCCTTTGCTGGCGGGGCCGGCCGCCATCAGCGCCGTGACGGTCTTCGCCCATCGCGCCGCGGGGGCAGTGGAGTATGGATTGCTTTTCGCCGCCATTGCCTCCGCCTCCGGCTTGTCATACATCATACTCAGCAACGGCCACAGGATAGTCAAAGTGATGGGGGACAACGGCACGAAGATAATGATTCGGGTGATGGGGCTTGTGCTTCTGGCAATGGGGGTGGAGTTCGTGTTGTCAGGGGTGAAGAAATATTTCCATTAATCCGTGTCCTCCCAGGTTCGGTGGCCGATCGATAGTTGTCATTACGGAGCAAATGGTTTAGGTTTGGTCCAGCGCCCCGTTTTCCTGGGCCGGATATATATCCAGGATTCTGGATCTAACCTGGAATGAAAGCCTTTGCGGAAGTGGGTTGATACGTAATCTTGTTGTCCGGGGCGCCCAGCACACCTGACAACAAAAAGATCCTCCCCCGGTGACGGGTTGGGTTGGTTGAGTGGGTGGGTGTGATTTTATCGAGATGTCCGATGCCGCCGGGAGCAGGCAACATTCCCAAATCCCTATCAAGGCTCAATCCTCCGGCGGGGTTGTGATCTCTCCCTCCACGCCCAGTTCCTTTTTCAGATATTCCTTCAGCTTTTTCATCAGTCGCTCCTCGGTCTGGCGTATCGCTTCCCTGGTCACCCCGTACTCTTCGCCGATCTCGCGCAGCGTCACCGGCTCGTTGGCCATGATCCGCTTCTCCAGCAGGGAGCGCTCCACCGGCCGCAGTGCAGGCTTTAGCCTCTCCACCGCCTCGCGCAACATCTCCAGCGCCTGGCTCTCCCCCAGGGCATGCGCAAAGTCCACCTCGGATCCGGCGAGAGTGTCCACCACCTGGCGGGAGGATCCCTCCTCCACTGGTTGGTAAATCGACTTGTCCAGGGCGCCGATGCTCTTTTGCACTTCGATCACATCCTCCTCGGTAGCGCCGAAATGCTCCGCCAACAGCTTGGTGGTCACCGGTTCGCCCGCGGCGGAGAGCTTCTCCTCCATATCCCGCAGCCGGTACAAAAGTTTTCGCCGCATGTTGGTGGTACCCACTTTTACCAGTCGCCAGTTGTCCAGAAGGTGCTTGAGCATATATGCGCGCACCCAGTAGGCCGCGTATGTGGAGAGCCGCGCCCCTTTGAAGGGATCGAACTTCTGCACCGCCCGCATCAGGCCGTAGTTTCCCTCCTGAATAAGGTCGAGCATGTTTTGAAACTGGGTTCGGAACTCGAAGGCGATCTTCACCACCAGCATCAGGTTTGCCGTGACAAGGCGGAAGGCCGCTTCCCGGTCGCCGGTCTTTAAATAAAGCTCCGCCAGCTCGGTTTCTTCCTCATGGCTCAACTGGGGATACTGGCGAATCCTTCTTATATATTGCTGCAGCGGATCGACGGGAACAAGCTGCCCATATTCATGTTCCGGTTCCTGGAGGGGGATGGAGGCAGAACCTGGCTCAAACGGATCCGGCTCCTGCCAGTCGTTTTTATCCTGATCAGGATGGTCTTCTTCCTGGGGCATGTTACGAAATATTACCGGGTGATTTCACTATGCATTGGATTTTATCATGAATAGTCCACAGGTACATATTCACCCTTTTTCCCCGGCCCTGCAACGGCGCCAAGGTTATCGATAGGCTTCCAGCATTTCGTGCACCTCGTTAGTCATCAAGGCCAGGACCACAACCAGCGTCAGGTAATACACTCCATAAATAATCCTGGTTTCCATGCTGGCGTTGTAGTACTTAGCGGTCTCCGCCTCCTCAGGGTTGTGATAAAGCGCAGCGTAAGCGCTGGGCGCGGCGATGATGGCCATCAGTATAAGCAGGGGGCTGGGCCTGTACATAAACACGCCGATGAGAATCGGAGCTCCAATAAGCCAAATTCTGGGGCTTAAAACGGCGGTGATACGGCCACCGTCAAAAGGAGAGAGTGGAATCAGGTTGAACAAGTTAATAAAGAATCCGGAATAGGAGAGCGCCAGCAACAGGGGGCTTTCATAGACCTTGGCCAGGTAATAGCATGCCAGTGCCGCCAGGGTACCCACGAATGGCCCGCCCATCCCCA
>Ga0224496_10001470_pt1 | contig 14677 bp, 9 predicted proteins | sample SF_Jul11_sed_USG_2_FD_168127 | JGI IMG/M metagenome (GOLD analysis project Ga0224496, IMG submission 168127) | Sediment microbial communities from San Francisco Bay, California, United States - SF_Jul11_sed_USGS_8_1 | ecosystem: Environmental > Aquatic > Marine > Sediment | place: USA...
GGTACCGAGGCTCTGCGGGTTGTCCTGGAGGCCCTGCCTGCGGATTCTTCCGGGATTGTTATCGTCCAGCACATGCCCGAGGGGTTTACCCGCGCTTTTGCCGAGCGCCTGGACCGGCTCTGCCGTATCCATGTCAAGGAGGCGCAGGATGGTGATTCTGTTTTGCGCGGCCAGGCCCTGATTGCCCCCGGCAACCGTCATACTCTGCTCAAGCGCAGCGGTGCCCGTTACTATGTCGAGGTCACGGACGGGCCGCTGGTCTGTCGGCACCGTCCTTCCGTGGACGTGCTTTTTCGTTCCACGGCGCGTTATGCCGGCAAAAATGCCTTGGGGGTCATTATGACCGGCATGGGTGACGATGGTGCGCAAGGAATGCTTGAGATGAAGAATACGGGAGCGTATACTATTGCCCAAGATGAACAGAGTTGTGTGGTGTTCGGGATGCCCAAGGAGGCGATCAAACTCGCCGCCGTCGACAGGGTGGTGTCCCTTGAGCAGATCGTTCATCAGATTGTACAGCTTGGCTAAAGCTCTTTCGTTCTGTTAGCTATATATGGTATGAGGAATGTCAGAGGCGGTGTCTCTTCCCCCCCTGCCCGATGAATTGCCGATCCTGCGGTATCGGCCCAATGTGTGAGAAGGATTCATGGATGTATTAAATGGGTTTTCCCAGAAGGATATGATCGAACAGATCTCCATTCTTGATGAAATAAAGGAAAAAAGTCAGGTGGAGGCGGTGCCGCAACTGTTTGAGCTGTATGCCACTCCGGTGGGCGATCAGGCTGTTGATGAGATGGTCTACCATACTCTCTTTGAATTACTCGTCGGCCGGGAAGCGGATATCCTTGCCGGTCTGCAGCACGCGTCGCCGCGGGTTCGGCTGCTCTGCATCCGTCAGGCCGGTGCAACCGCGCTGGCGGCGGCCCGGTCGGCGTTGGAGGAACGGCTGCAAGCCGGAGAGAGTGCCGAGATAATCGGCGAGGTGGTTCGGGCCTTGGGTAATTTCAAGGATCCGTCCCTGCTGGAAGTGCTGGTCCCGTATCTCCGCCATGACGACTCCTCGGTAGCGGCCTGGACCATGCAGGCGTTGGTGGCGATCGGGGGGCCGGCTTCCCGTGACGCCCTGCGCCAGATGGTGGAAACAGACGACGCGCAATTGGGTGCCACCGATATCTGTGACCTGGCCACCGCCATGGCCATCGAAAATTTGTCCCGGTTCGTCGACGAGGAAACCATTGTCTTTTTTGTCTCCCGCATCCATCATCCCAATCCGTCGTTCCGGCGGGTGGTGATTTGTGCTCTGGCGTCCATGGGGCCGGGGGCGCTGCCTGCCCTGGAAGAGTGTCTGGAAAAGGGGGACAAGGACGAAAAGATCATGGCGGCCAACATCATCGGCATGATGGGCCACAAGCAGGGAGCCGATGTGCTCATCGACCAGCTTGATGATGCCGAGGCCATGGATCCCAACCTCAAGTTTGCCATTTACGAGGCCTTGGGGCGGGTCTCGTCGCTGAAGAGCGTCATCGGTCTTTCCGACGGCCTGGCGGAAACCGATGCAATGGTCTTGATGGCCGTGGTCATCAGCATGGACCATCTCTGCAATCCGGGTATTGTCAAGGTGCTGAACGAGGCGCTGGACCGGCAGGATGACCAGAGTCGCCAGATTGTCAAAACCATCGTCACCGGCCATGCCGCCACGTTGTTCGCCGCCCTTTATGAAGGCGGTCCCCATGACGAAACTCTGATCAAGGCCATCCTGGAGTGCGGCGATCAGGATGCGGTTGCCCTGTTCCGGGCGAAACTGGAAAATATGGGTGGCAAGGCAGAGGCCGACAGCAAGCGTCTGGCCGGCGGGGAGGCCGCGCCGGCGGCCGGGGCAAGAAAGATTCTCGCCGCCGATGATTCCAAGGCCATCCTTTTCTTTTACAAGGGGGTTGCCAACGAACTGGGGGTGGAGATGGTCACGGTGCCCGATGGCAAGGACGCCCTGGAATATCTCAAGGCCAACTCGGACATCGATCTGCTGATCACCGATATGAACATGCCCAACATGGACGGTGTCGAATTGACCAAGGAGGTGCGGAAGCTCGACCAATGGGCCACCCTTCCCATTGTCATGGCCACCACTGAGTCGGAAAAATCCCAGGTGGATCTTGCTCGCGCCGCCGGGGTGAACGATTTTATCTCCAAGCCTTTCACCGGCGAGCAGTTGAAGGAGAAGGTCCAGCAGATTCTGTCCTGATTGCCCTTGGCTGCAGGCACAGCCTCCAGCGGCCCGGGAGACCGTGGGGTTATTCCTCCGTCTCTGCCGGGCCGTTTTGTTTTCGCTCCCTTCCGAACCAGACATAGCCGGTCCAGAGGAGTCCCGGGACCACAAAGAGCAGGGCCAGGCGTACCATTACCGTCCGCGGGTCGACGCCGGCATCCAGGGCCGCGCCGGTGAAGTAGGTGGAGAGGCTCAGGATCAGGGTGAGCAGGGCCATCTCGGCGGCAAAGACTCTGCCGCGAAACTCGTCCGGCACCAGCCGCTGCAGCAGGTTGGTGCTGAAGACCCACTGCACCGAGCCACCCATGTGGCCGATGAGCACCAGCGGTGCCGCCTTGATGAGGGTAGGTGCCTGGCTGAAGACGAGATAGGCGGCGCAGGCGACGAAAAAAGAAAGTCCGATGGCCCGGTACATGGCCGGCCGGGATTCGCCCAGGAATCGCCAGGCGAGGATGGGACCGATGGCCGCGCCGATGCCGCGGCAGCTATACAGGATGCCGCTGCCGCCGCCCTGACCGTGGAGGGGAAAGACCTGTTCGCCGAAAACGGTGAGGAGGACGAAGATGCCGCCGGAGAGCGCCCAGCCGCTTTTGACCAGCAGCAGGGCAGCCACTTGCCGGTCACCGGCGACATACCGGCAGCCTTCCTGGAGGTCGGCAAGGCCGGTGTAGTCCTGCCAGGTCAGCTGCCGGGAGGATGTTTTCTTCAGCCGCGCTGGCAGGTCGAGGTCCGCCAGCAGCCAGGCCGAAACCAGGAATGAGAGGGCGTCGATGACGATGGCCACCTGCCAGCCCGCCACTGCCGAGATCAAGCCGCCCAGAGCCGCGCCGATGGCCAGCATTACCGACCAGGTGGCCCCGCCCAGGGCGTTGGCGACATTGAGCTGGTGGGGTTGGCAGAGGTTGGGGATGGAGGCGCGGCGGGCCGGGTCGAAGAAGGTCCACAAGGATTCCTGCAGCAACGCCAGGGTGTAGACCAGCCAGACCTGATCGGGCCGCCTGATCAGGAGGAAGCAGAGGACGATGCCGGCCCGGAGCAGATCGCTGGCGATCATGATTGTTTTGCGTGGCAGTCGGTCGGCAAGTACCCCGGCCGCCGGTCCCAGGACCGCCGAGGGGAGAAACTTGGCGATCAGGAACCAGCTCACGGCGTGGCCCGTGCCGGTGAGTCGGGTGAGCAGCACGAAGATGGCGATGTAGTTGAACCAGTTGCCCAGCTGACTGATCACCCCGGCCAGCCAGAGCCTCCGGAAAGGAGCGTTTTCGGCCAGCAGGGTATGGTAGGAACGCCAATGGCCCACCGGTAGATAGGGCGTGATTTGTCCGGGAGGTACGGGGCGGGTTCTGGGGGGCATGGGGTGAGAGTCCGGCTGGGCGAGTTTTTGTATTTGACCGATAGGGGTATTTTCCTTACTATTACCGACAATTGTCAGGCTCGTAAAGAGGGGATGGCGGGGTGCAGGTGTGACTGCATTCGGATGTTGTGGTCGCCGGCGCCGGTGTCCGGGCCGTGGTGCAGGCCGGAATCACCGTTCGGTCGGCCGGAACGATCGGCACCGATCCTCTTCCCGCCTTGGCTTTTCGGCCAGGGAGACGCGGGTGAACACCGAATCGAAGCAAGGAGTAGCGCATATGAATAAGCCTCTGGGTATTACCGTCAGTCGGCATATCTTGGACAGTCAACGTCTGCACCCCGAGGCGACCGGCGATCTGTCGGGTTTGCTGGGCGAATTGATCGTGGCCGCCAAGACCATTTCCGCCGAGGTGAACATGGCTGGCCTGGCTGACATTCTCGGTCAGTCAGGTAAGATCAACGTGCAGGGGGAGAAGGTGCAGAAGCTCGATGAGCTGGCCAACAGTACCTTCAAGCGGCGCATGGCGCAATGCGGCTATCTCTGCGTGATGGCTTCCGAGGAGGAAGACGAAATCATCCCGGTGAAGGATGGATATGAGGGCAAGTACACCCTGGCCTTCGATCCCCTGGACGGATCCTCGAATATCGACGTCAACGTCAGCATCGGCACCATTTTTTCCATCCACCGGCGGCGGAGTGCTTCCGGCCAGGGTGATGTCAGAGATCTGCTCCAGAAGGGCAGGGATCAGGTGGCGGCCGGCTATATCATTTACGGTTCCAGCACCATGCTGGTCTACACCACCGGCGAGGGGGTTCACGGCTTCACTCTCGATCCCAGCGTCGGCGAGTTCTATCTCTCCCACCCTGACATCATGATGCCGGAAAAGAGCAAGTACTACAGCGTCAACGAAGGCAACAGTCGTTATTGGAGCGAGGGGATGAGCCGCTACATCGCCTATCTCAAGGAGGAGGACAAGGCGACCCATCGGCCATACAGCGCCCGGTATATCGGTTCCATGGTGGCCGACCTGCACCGGAACTTGATCTACGGTGGTATTTTTCTCTACCCACGGGACTCGAAGGATCCGGCCAAGCAGGAAGGCAAGCTGCGGTTGCTCTACGAGGCGGCCCCCTTTGCCTTTATTGTCGAACAGGCCGGCGGCCGGGCGATTACCGATGATGGCAGCTCCATCCTTGATATCGAACCCACCGACCTGCACCAGCGGGTACCGCTTGTTATCGGCAGCAGGGGGGATGTGGATATTGCCGAGGCTTTTCTTGCCGGCCAGCGTTGAGGGCTGTGTCTGGGGATTGGATGCACTCGCGGAGGCGAGTCGTACCACGCAAGAGGGAAGACTCCGAGGCGTGGTGGCGTACGTAGCGAAAGCGCAGGCACCGCGGCAGGAAGTACCCTTTGGCGTCCCGTTACTGTTCCTTTAGCACGTCGGTCAGCATCGCATTCAACTCATCGAGGCGGTACGGTTTGGTGATTGCCCCTGCGAAACCGTGATCTCTGGGGTTGGCCATGATCGGGGCGTTGGAATACCCACTGGACGCAAGCAGTCTGGCCTGGTCGTCCATGGCGAGGATCTCTTGCGCCGTCTCCTTGCCGCCCAGGCCACCCGGGATAGTGAGATCCAGGATACAGAGTGCGAAGCGGGCGCCCTCGGCCATGGCCGTCCGGTAGAGTTCGATCGCCTCGCCGCCGTCCCGGGCGGTCAACACCTCGTAGCCCAGGCGGGAGAGCATCCGCGTTGAAACCGCCAGCACCATTTCTTCGTCGTCCATGACCAGGATTCGGGAAGGGGTCGTGGCCTTTTCTCGGGAGGGGCCGACGGCCTTGGGGGGAACCGGCAGCGCTCTCTCCGCGGCCGCCGGGAGCAGGATGGTAAAAGTGGTGCCTTCGCCCGGTTGTGATTTCACCAGAATGGCGCCATGGTGTTTGGTGATAATGGAGTGGGTTATCGCCAGCCCCAGGCCGCTGCCCTTGCTCTTGGTGGAAAAATAAGGGTCGAAGATTTTTTCGAGATGCTCGCGGATTATGCCAATGCCATGGTCGCGGATGGTGAGTTTGATGGCTGGCCCGTTGAGATCCGGCGCCAGGCTTGCCACATGTTCGGCCGGCACGTTTTCGCAGTTTACTTCGATGGTTCCGCCTTCGGGCATGGCATGGTCGGCGTTGATGACGATATTCTGGATTACCTGACTGATCTGCCCGGAATCGATCTCCACCGGCCACAGGTCTTCGGCAAAATGGTACGTGCAGCGGACATTGCTGCCCCGGAGGACAAATTGGGACGATTCCCTGATTATCTCGGTGATGGCCGCAAGTTTTTTTATCGGCTCGCCACCCTTGGAGAAGGTGAGCAGCTGCTGGGTCAGATCCCTGGCCCTCTCCGAGGCCTTTTCCGCCTCTGCGAGGAGTTTGTGGGCCTTGTCCTCCGGACCGATGAAGTCCATGGCCAAGCTGATGTTGCCAAGAATCGCCGCCAGGATATTATTGAAGTCATGGGCAATGCCGCCTGCCAGCACCCCGACTGACTCAAGTTTCTTGACCTTGAGCAGTTCTTTTTCCAGTTTTTCCTCCTCGGTGACGTCACGGAAAACCAGCACCACGCCGATGGTCTGGCTGTGCCGATCGCGGATCGGCGCGCCGCTGTCCGCGATGTTTCTCTCGGTGCCGTCCTTGGCGATGAGAACGGTGTGGTTGGCAAGACCGACAATCTGACCGGTGGCAAGAACCTTCTCCACGGGATTGTCGCAGGGAGTGCGGGTTTTTTCGTTAATGATCTGGAAAACCTCGCTGAACGGTTGGCCAACGGCTGCTTGTTGGCGCCAGCCGGTCAGTGCCTCCGCCACCTTGTTGATCAGCATCACTTTGCCGTGGATATCGGTGGTAATGACTCCGTCACCGATGCTGCGCAGAGTAACGGCGAGCCGTTCCTTTTCCGTGGCCAGGGCGTCTTCGGCCAGTTTTCGTTCCGTAATATCCCGCACTACCGCCAGGACTCGGCCGTGTCCGCCGAGTTCCGATCCTTTCAGGGAGATCTCCACCCAGAATTGTTCACCGTTCTTGCGCCGCGCCTGCCAGTCAAAAATTTGCGGGCCTTCGGTGGCCGCTTTTCGGATCATCGCGACAGCTTCCTCGCCGGTGTAAGGCGGCTCGTCGCTGCTCAGATCTCCAAAGGTGTAAGTCAAGGCTTCCGCGCGGGAGTAGCCGTATATCTCGCTCATGGCGATATTGACGTCGAGGATCGCGCCATTGTCAGCGTCGTGGAGCAGGATCGCTTCGGTGGTAGCGTTGAAAATTTCCCGGTAGTTCCGTTCGCTTGCGGTCAGGGCCTGTTCCGCCTGGATTCGTTCGGCAATTTCCCCTTTGAGTTGCTGGTTGGTCTTGTTCAATTCCGTCACCAGCAGGCTCAGTTCCCGGATATCCCGGGCCACGAGGATGATGGCCTGCAGGTTTCCATTCTGGTCGTGCATGGCCGAGCCGGAGATGGACATGGGGATCGGTTCGCCTGATTTGGTCAGGAAGAAAACATTGAGATCCCGCAAGGCTTCCTTGTCGGCCAGCTCCGCCAAGTCCGAGCCGTGAAATAATTTTTCTTGGAGAATGGTCTGCAGGGGTTGTCCGTTAAGTTCGTTCTCCTGGTATTGCAACAGTGTGCGGGCGGAGGCATTCACCGTTTCAATAAGGCCTGCCGGAGAAACGACGACCAGGGCATCGGCCATGGAGTCGACGATATTGTCGATATAATCCCGGGCGGAGACAAGTTCCGTGCGCATTACCGACAGATTGCCGGCCATCTCGTTGAAGGCAAGCGCCAAATCACTTATTTCGTCCCGTGAGGTTACCGGCAGGGTAAGGTCCAGTCTGCCGCCACCGATTTCGCGGGCGGCGTCCCGGAGGGCGAGCAGGGGCTTGGAGAGCAGGTGGGAGATGAAGAGGCTGAGCAGAAGGGCGAGGAGGAGGATGGCCGCCCCGGCTACGAGCAGCATTTTGCGGGCCTCGAGCGTTTTTTGCTTGGAGACGGCCAGTTTTTGAAAACTTTGCGCAAACTCGGCTTCGATATGGGGGTTGACCGACTCGATGAAGACGTTCAGCAGCTCGTTGATGCGTTGCCGTGCCGTCCGGACCTCTTCTCCTTGGGTACCTTTTTGCAGCAGGAGCAGGTACTGGGCAACCGATCGGCTGAAATCTTGGACCAGTCGTTCTATCCGAATCTGCAGCGCCTCGTTGGTGTGGAAGAGGACGTGCATGGTCTTGTAGGTGCTGAGGGTGGCGAGGGCCTTTTCTATCTCTGCTCTGGTTTCTTTGTCAGGCGTTTCTTCGTATTGGGCAAGCAGCACCAGGGTGTGATACAGCTCGGTGCTCATCCGCGCCAGGGAGAGATTGCCGGGCAGTATTTCCCCCCCCACCTCCTGAAAGGTGGCCACCGTTTCCTCCTGGACGAGCAGACCGGTGCCATAGCTGACTCCCAGGGTCAGGACGGAGACAAACAGGAAGCCGCACAGGAGTTTTTGTCTGATTTTCATCTATCGAACTCCGAATCCGTGCCTGGTGAAGATGGCCTTGCCCTCGGTGGTCAGAAAGTCGGCAAACAGGGCCGCCCGTTGGGCATCAGTGCTGAAGGCCAAAACGGTCACGCGGATTTCCTTGGGGGAGTTGATGGCTTCCGGGATGGCGACTCCCCTCAGCCCCGCGGCCCCCGGCCATTTCAGCATGTCGGTCCAGGCCAGGGCGGCGTCCACCTCCCGGTCGTTGACCAGTTGCAGCAGTTCGTTTACCGTTGATCCGGTGATAACGATGTTTTTCCTGAAGGCGGCCTGCTGGTCAGAGGCGGCAATGATTTTTTCCGCCACCCGGCCGATGGCGCACATGTCCTTGTTGCCCACGGCGAGCTTGACCCCGTCGGCCAGCAGATCGGCAAAGGTCTGCAGATTTTTCGGGTTGTCGGCGCGGACAATGAAGGCGGGGATGTGGTCGGCAACATATTTGTCGCTGCGGATCAGATCGCCGGCCCTTTGAATATAGGTGGCCGAGCCGGGAATGAAAATGTCACCCCTGCGGGTTCTCTGGATGGTGGAGAGCAGTGTGTCGCTGCCGGCGTAAATGATCGTAACCGGTATCTTGTGTCGTTGTTGGAAGGCGGTTTTGGCTTCCTCCATGGCGTTGCTCAAACCCTTGCCGGAGTAGACGACCAGCGGATGATCGATGCCGCTGCGGCTGCATCCTCCGGTGCCAATGGCAAGACAGAGTGCCAGTGTCGCAAGCAGTAGGATCCTGAACGTCTTCGTTTCTCTGTGCATTTCGTGAACTCCTGGCCAGCCGTTGTGCGGTTAGGTTCGTAACTCTCCGCAGGCGCGGCGCCGCCTGCGGGGCGGTTCGGATTCGTTTTCGCCACTCCGGCTCCTTGTGGGGTGAGCGCCTTTGTTCGATTGTAATATATTTATGGATATTTTGTAGGCGCAAATTGGCACTTTCGTGACGAGCGGCGCGGGGGGGGGGCGAAGAGCGCAGAGGAGCCCGGCGCACGAGACCTCGAAACGACTGGAATGGCGGGCAATGGATGGACGGCTGAAACCGTTACCGGCCCTGGACCTTGGCCCAGGTGTCGCGCAGGGTAACGGTGCGGTTGAAAATCAGCCGTTCGGGTCTGGAGTCGGCGCTGTCGGCGCAGAAGTAGCCGAGCCGTTCGAACTGGTAGTTCTCTCCTGGTTGTGCGCCGGCGAGACTCGGTTCCACCCTGGCGTCGGCGAGGACGGTCAGCGACTCCGGATTGAGCAGTTCTTTAAATGCCTTGTCTTTTTCTCCAGCAGGATTTTCCACCGTGAACAATCGATCGTAGAGCCGGATTTCGGCGTTCACGGCATGGGCGGCCGATACCCAATGGATGGTGCCTTTCACCTTGCGGCCGTCGGGTGCCGAGCCGCCACGGGTTTCCGGGTCGTAGGTGCAGCGCAGTTCGATCACCTCGCCATTGGCATCCTTGATCGCTTCCCGGCAGGTGACCAGATAGGCAAAGCGGAAGCGTACCTCCCGGCCCGGCGACATCCGGAAGAATTTTTTCGGCGCCTCCTCCATGAAATCGTCCTGTTCAATATAGAGTTCCCGGGAAAATGGCACGGTGCGTGAGCCCATCTCCGGGTTGCCGGGATGGTTGGGGGCTTCGAACTCCTCCACCTGGTCCTCGGGGTAGTTTTCGATCACCACCTTGAGAGGCCGTAAGACGGCCAGCGCCCGTGGGGCCCGTTCGTTGAGGTCCTCGCGGATGCTGAATTCCAGCAGTGCCACATCCACCATGCTGTCGCGTTTGGCCACCCCGATCCGTTCGCAGAAATTGCGAATCGCGTCCGGCGTGTAGCCGCGTCGCCGGTACCCGGAAATGGTCGGCATCCGCGGGTCGTCCCAGCCCGAAACATGGCCGTCGTTGACCAGTTGCAACAATTTGCGTTTGCTCATCACCGTATAGGTGAGGTTCAGGCGGGCGAATTCGATCTGCTGGGGATGGCTGGTGACTCTCAGCTGGTCCAGAATCCAGTCGTAGAGCGGGCGGTGGTCCTCGAACTCCAGGGTGCAGATCGAGTGGGTGATGCCCTCGATGGAGTCGGAGAGACAGTGGGCGAAGTCATACATCGGATAGATGCACCAGGCGTCGCCGGTGCGGTGGTGGGTGGCGCGTAGAATTCGGTAAATAATCGGGTCGCGCATGTTGATGTTGCCCGCCGCCATGTCGATCTTGGCCCTGAGCACCCGGCTGCCATCTTCGAATTCACCGTTGCGCATCCGGGCGAAGAGATCGATGTTTTCTTCCACCGACCGATTGCGGTAAGGGCTTTCCCGCCCGGGCTCGGTGAGCGTGCCGCGATAGTTCCGCATCTCTTCCGGGGACAGGTCGCAGACATAGGCCTTGTCCAGCTTGATCAGTTCCACCGCAAAGTCGTAGAGGTTTTCGAAATAATCCGAGGCATAGTAGAGGTTGGTGCCCCAGTCGAAACCGAGCCAGCGGACATCGGTCATGATCGACTCCACATAGGCGACCTCTTCCTTGCTGGGGTTGGTGTCGTCGAAACGCAGGTGGCAACGGCCCTGGTAGGTGTTGGCCAGCCCGAAGTTCAGGCAGATGGACTTGGCGTGGCCAATGTGGAGAAAGCCGTTGGGTTCGGGCGGGAAGCGGGTTACCACCCGGCCGTCGTTTTTGCCGGCCGTGCGGTCTTCGTCGATGATGTTGCGGATGAAGTTCGAAGGCGGCGTGATGTCGGCGGTGGTCATGGGTTGCAGCCCCTGTCAGATGGATTATGCAAAAAGTTTGGCGACATTGCGGAGACGGGCGACAACCCGTTCCCGGCCAATGGTTTCCAGGACGTCAAACATGCCGGGACCGGCCAGGCAGCCGGTGATTGCGGTTCGGGCGCCGTTGATGAGGATGCCGGGCTTGATGCCGAGCTCTTCGGCCAGCGTCCGGGCCGTTTGCTCAACCGTTTCCTTGTTGTAGTCGGGAAGCCCAGCCAGGCGGTCGGCAAGCTGCGGCAGCCATTCTTGCAGCTGCGGATTTTTGCTAATGTTTTTCTGGATTGCCCGCTCCTCGATTTCAAAATCGTCGGCAAAGTAGGCGCGGCCCAGCGTTGTGAAGTCGACCAGGGTGTAGTACCGGTCACGGATCAGCCCCAGGGTGTGGAGAAACCAGGCGCGGCGATCGGTCTCGTAGGCCGCATCCCAGATGTTTGCCTTTTCCAGGAACGGTTTGACCAGCCCGGCAAGCTCTTCGATGGGCATGGATTGCAGGTACTGGCCGTTGATGTTGAGTGCCTTGGGGTCGGTGATGAATTTGGGGTCGTCCTTCTTGTAGTTGAAAACCGAGTTGGCCCGGTTTATGCCCTCAAGGGAAAAGGCTTCGAGCAATTCGTCCCGGGAGAAGATTTCGCGGTCGTCGCCGCTGGACCAGCCGAGCAGAACCAGGAAGTTGATCAGTCCCCAGGGCAGAAAGCCGATCTCACGGTAATACTGGACGGCAACGATTTCGCCGTGGCTGCGTTTGGAGATTTTTCGTTTCTGCAGATCAAGGGTCAGCGGCATGTGCGCGAAGATCGGCAGCTTGGCGCCCAGGGCCTGGTAGATCAGGATCTGGCGCGGGGTGTTGGCCAGGCCGTCCTGGCCGCGGATGATGTGGCTGATCCGGTCGCGGATGTCGTCCACCACGTTGCAGAGCAGATAGAGGGGGTTGCCGTTGGAGCGGACGATGACGAAATCTTCAATGTCGCGGTACTTGCGCTCGATGCGGCCATAGACGGCGTCTTGGAAGGCCACCGATCCCTCCTGCTCCGGCACCTTGAAGCGGATCACGTGGGGAATGCCTGCCTGCTCCTTTGCCGCCACGTCGGCGGCGCTGAGATTACGGCAGGTCTTGTCGTACTTGAAATCCTGCTTGGCGGCCTGGGCCGCCTCCCGTTTGGCTTCCAATTCTTCCACGGTGCAGAAGCATTTGTAGGCGTGCCCGCTTTCGAGGAGGCTCTGGGCGGCGGCGGCATGATCGGCCGCAAACTCGGTTTGAAAATAGGGGCCTTCGTCCCAGGTGATACCCAGCCAGGTAAGGCCGTCGAGAATGCCGTCGATGGATTCCTGGGTCGAGCGCTCGGCGTCGGTGTCTTCGATGCGCAGGATCAGTTTGCCGTTGTTTTTTTTGGCGAAAAGCCAGTTGTAGATGGCGGTGCGGGCGCCGCCGATATGCAGATAGCCCGTGGGGCTGGGTGGAAAGCGTAATCGTACTTCAGACATCGTCTGCTCCTTGGTATGCAACATTGGCCGCCGCTCCGGGCGAACGGCTGAATTTGTTGCTGTTTATAGCCTGTTTTGTATCCATATTCAACAACAGCCACGGGGAATGATGAAAAATTGCCCGCGCTTGTTGCCCGATCGATGGCGCCGGGCAAAGAATTAATTTTCAAATCGTGCGAAGGATGTGTTAGAATAAAACATGGAATGGAGATGGATGCGTCGGGCGGGGCTGGAGTTTGGCCTGTCCTGCGGGCGGAATCCGTTGCGACAACAGGAGGTGTGCCATGATGATTGATGCTGCGGGTGTTGCCAATCAGTACACCTCTCTCAGTAAGCCGGAAAGGGAAATCCAGCCGACCAGTGTCAGCAGTGATTCGCAACCGGTCAATGAGAGCGTGGTGGAAACCGGGAAAACCAGCGAGGTCGGGCCGGCGGTGGTGAGCAATGTTTCCGCCGCCACCCTGGAAAGTTCCCGGGCCGTGAAGCCTGCCGAACAGGCTGCCGACCAAGCCGCGGCAAGGGATGCGATCCAGGCGCGCGTTGATTCGCAACCGCCGCAGGAGCCGGCGGAGATGGAAAATCTCCGGAAACCAATGCTTAAGGATGTCACGGCGTAGGGCTGGCCCCTGCGAGGTGAAATTTTGTTACCCCCAATAAAAAGAGGCTGCTTCTGCAGCCTCTTTTTATTGGGGGTAAAGCTCGCCGCCATTCGGCACCGGCTGCGTCCCGAAAGCATTGGGAGGAAATTTTCGCATTCGGTCAAGGTTGGAGACCCGCAGGCGCGTGGCCTGGTACGTGCAAACAGGAAGAGCCCCGTCGATTAATTCCGACGGGGCTCTTCCTGTTTGTGGAGACGCTGGCGGGGTTACCCTTGCAGGAGGTTGAAAATATTTGTCTTGTTGGTGTTGCCCGCCTGGGTGGCCGCGAACACCTTGGCGGCATTGAGGGCCTTCATTTGTGCGAAGATCATTGATTCTTCGGCATAGTCCAGATCTTGGATGGACGAGGCGGCTGCCTGGACGTTGACCGAGGAGGTGGTGAGGTTGTTCACCGTCGCGCTCATCTGGTTTTGGGTGGCGCCGATATCGGCGCGCATGGTGTTGATCCGCTCCAGGGCCTGGTCGGCGATGTTGATGGCGGCCTGGGCTCCTTCCTGGCTGAGGACATTGATATCGGTCAGGGCGCCGTCCGGGCCGCCGAGTTTGCCGGCCTCTGCCGAGCCGAGGGAGGTGGTGACGGTTTCGCCGGCGTTGGCCCCAACTTGAAAGCTGCGGTTGGTGAAATCGCCGGAGAGCAGCTGCTGTCCGTTGTAGCTGGTGTTTTGGGCAATATTGTTGAGGCTGCCCAGGGCCTTGTCGATATCGGCCTGGAGGGCCTGGCGGGATTCGAGACTCTGGCCGTCCTGGGCCGCCTGCAGGGCTTTTACCCGGATGGTCTGGACCAGGGACGCAGATTCGCCCAGGGCACCGTCCGCCACCTGGCCCATGGAGATGACGTCGTTGGCGTTGCGGATCGCCTGGCCCATGCCGCGCGCCTGACTGCTCAGGCTGTCGGCGATGATCATGCCCGAAGCATCGTCGGCAGCCCGGTTGATGCGGCTGCCGCTGGCGAGCCGTTCGAGGGAGGCATTGAGCAGCTCGTTACTCTTGTTCAGCTGGAAAGCCGCAAAGGTGCCGATGGGGTTGGAGTTGATCTTGAAAGTCATGGGGGTCACCTCCTTGTCCCTATATTATAGGACTGACGGGAGGCAGGGTCAACCTGTACCGACGATGTACTTTTTCATCGCCGCAGGTGTCTATCCCTCAAGTCCTTCCCGCAGCCATTCCTCCACCTGGGCCGGGGTGGGCATCCGGCCGCTGCTTTTTACCTCTTCGTTGATGATCAGGGCCGGGGTTTGTGTTACCCCGTAGCGCCAGATTTCGTCAAGTTCGTGGATGTGCTCGACATCGGCGGCGACCTTGAGTCGTTGCAGGGCCTCGATGACCAGAGTGTTCAACTTGTTGCAGGCGACACAGCCCGGGCCGAGGATGCGGATATCGAGGCCCGGACCGCGTTCCACCTTTTCTCCGCGCTGTTTGCGGATCTCGCGGCGCAGCGCCTCCCGATACAGTTCTGTTGCCGTCGCCGGGATGTAGTTGTCCCGGCTGATCACCTCGAAGAGGCGTGTGACCGCCTCGTCTTCGTCCAGCCCCTCTTCGCGGAGAATGCGGGCGAGGGCCACGTCGAGGCCGACCAGGCCCACGGTGGTTCTGCCGATCTTGATGGTGCGTTGGGGCGGAGTA
>Ga0224496_10001472_pt1 | contig 14648 bp, 14 predicted proteins | sample SF_Jul11_sed_USG_2_FD_168127 | JGI IMG/M metagenome (GOLD analysis project Ga0224496, IMG submission 168127) | Sediment microbial communities from San Francisco Bay, California, United States - SF_Jul11_sed_USGS_8_1 | ecosystem: Environmental > Aquatic > Marine > Sediment | place: USA...
GTCCCGCAACACGGTCTGTTGCAGATCGGCATTGATCTCCTCGGCATTGGCCACCGCCCCGTCCACTCCGGCCGTGACATTGATCACCCGTTTACGATCCATACGATTGATCTCGCTGTAACCCCGGCCCGGCGTGATATCGGCCGCCTGGTGCAGGGGAATCTCGCCGCCGTCCGGGGTATGAATCCGCATGTTGCTGAACTCGGCAATGGTCTTGCGCTCCTGCTCGGGAAAGCGGACCATGACCTTGACCTCGTTACGCCCGCGCTGCAAGCGCAGGGCCTCGGCGCCGTAAAAGGCGGCGCGGATCTGGGCGCCCAGCTCCTGTTCGCTGACCCCCAGGGTACGGGCCGCCGGCTTTAGACGCAGTTTGAATTCCTTCTTGCCCAACGGATAGTTATCGGCAATGTCGTCGACCCCGGGATAGCCCGCCAGGGCCTCCTTGAGCCGGGCCACCCCGGCAACCAGGATATCAAAGTCATCATGGGCCAGCTGGATATCGATATTGGCGCCCAGATGCATCAGGTTCGATTCAAAGGTGAGCGCGTCGACCCCGGGGATCTCGCCCACCGCTCGCCGCCAGCGGTTCTTGATCTCCGCCGCCGGATAGTTGCGGATCTCGCTGGGGGTCAGAATCACCGCCACCGAGGCGAGATGGGCGCCGGAGGTGGTGGAACCGCCGTTGGGTCCGCCCCCGGCCATGGTGCCGCCCACCAGAGAAAAGATCTGCCGCAGACTGGAGGTCGTGCGCCCCAACTCGGCATCATAGTTATCCACCACCTCCCGGGCCTTGCGCACCATGAGATCGGCGATCCGGCCGGTCTCCTCCACCGGCGTCCCCAGGGGCATGGTAAGGGAGGCGGCGATCTTGTCGCCCTCCACCTCGGGCATGAAGCGAAACTTGATGATCCCGCCCCGCACCAGACCGACGGTGATGAGCAACACCGCAATCGCTATTGCCAGAGAGGCATAGCGATATTCCAGGTTCAGCACCAGCAGCCGCCGATAGGGGCCGTGGATGAAACGCTCCAGCAGTCGGACAAAGGCCAGCCGCAACCGGGCCAGCCAGCCGCCCGCCGGTGACCCGGTCATAAAGGTGCCCAGGCTCAGATGGGCCGGTAAAACAAAAAGGGATTCAACCAGGGAAACCAACAGAATGGCGATCACCACCAAGGGGATGACCCGCATGAACTTGCCCATGGAGCCGCTGATAAACAGCAGCGGGGTAAAGGCGGCCACCGTGGTGAGCACCGAGAAGATCACCGGGATACCCACCTCCCGCGCCCCGTCCACCGCGGCATCCAGCAGATTCTTGCCCTGCTGGCGCTGTTCAAAGATGTTCTCGCCGATAACGATGGCGTCGTCGACCACGATTCCCAGGGCCATGATAAAGGCAAACAGCGAAACCATGTTGATGGAAACGTCCAAGACCGGCATGCACAACAGGGCGCCGAAAAAGGAGATCGGGATCCCCAGCATGACCCACATGGCCAGGCGGAGCTGGAGAAACAGGCCGAGCACCAGGAAGACCAGCCCCAGCCCCAGCACGGCATTCTTGAGCAGCAGATTCATCCGGCTCTGCAAGAGCTCCGAGGTATCGTTCCAGACATCCAGGTGCAACGAATCGGGCAGGGCCAACTGTTTGCGGACCGCATAATCATGGACGATCTCGGAGATCCGGGTGGGCTTCTGGTCGCCGACCCGGAAGATCTGCACCATGGCGGCCGGCATGCCGTTGAAGCGGGCGAACTGATCGGTTTCCGCGAACTCGTCCCGCACCGTGGCGATATCCCCCAGGCGGACCACCGTGCCGTCCGGATCGGCCACAATAATGATCCGGTCATACTGGCGGCCGGTATACCGCCGTTCCTTGGTGCGCAGCAGGATCTCGCCGTCGCCGGCCTTGATGGAGCCACCCGGAATATCCAGGGAGGCCTGGCGCAGCCGCTGGGCCACCTGCTCCAGGGTCAGATTATGACGCCGCAGGTTCTCCGCCGAGATCTCCACCGAGATCTCATAGGGCCGCACCCCGGACAGTTCCGCCTGGGTGATCTCCCGCATGTCGAGCAGCTCGTTGCGAATGGCCTCGGCCTGTTCCCGCAGGGCGCGTTCCGGCACCTTGCCGTAGATGACCAGCGAGGCCACCTCGCGGCGGTTGAGCATCTTGGCGACCACCGGCTCCTCGGCGTCCTTGGGAAAGGTGGTTATCCGGTCCACCTCGCTCTTGATATCCTGCAGGAAACGGTCGATGTCCGCGCCTTCCTGAAGCACGGCAGTGACCACCCCCTGCCCTTCGGCGGCGTGGGACTGGATCTCCTTCAGACCGTCCACCCCGCTGATACTCTCCTCGATCTTGAGGATGATGCCCTCTTCCACCTCGTCGGGTCCGGCGCCGGGATACGGTACACTGATCCGCACCCGATCCAGGGAGACCTCGGGGAACACCTCCTGCTTGACCGACGTGCCCATGATCAGACCGCCGACCATGAACAGGATCATCAACAGATTGGCGGCCACATGGTTATGGGCCATCCATTTGATCGCACCGTTCACCGGGATTCCTCCCCTTGGGCGAGCCGCAGTTGCATGCCCTCGGCGCCGCCCGGCAGGGCGGTAACCACCACCTGGTCGCCGTCTTGCAGGCCGCTGTCGATCCAGGCCATCCCCTCCTGCAGGCGGGCCAGATGCACCGGTTGCACCCGTAATTTACGCTCCCCATCCATCAACCAGACCGTGGAATCATCACGCAGGGCCGCGGGCGACAAGGCATAGACGCCGGCCACCTCGGCCCCGTGCAGCAGCACATCGACAAACATGCCCGGGATCAGGGCCGGGCCGGTCCGCTCCTTGGCGTCCTGAAAATTATAGGGATCCGCCACCTGCACCACTACCCGCACCATGCGACCCTTGGCATCCACCTCGCCCAGGGACCGGACCACCTGCCCTTGCCATTCATGGGTCTGCGCGCCGTCGGTCATCCGCACCGTGGCCGAGGCAGCCGGACCGCGCGCCGCCTTGCCGGTCGGAATCCGCAACCAGCGCAGCTCATCGATGGGCAGCGGCACCACGATCTCGGCCAGATCGGTGCCGGCCAGGGTGGCGACGTTGGCGCCAATCCCCACGAATTGGCCGATCTCCACCTGTTCGGCGCGTACCCGGCAGTTAAAGGGCGCCACGACCCTGGTACGATGCAGATTCAGGCGCGCCTGGCGCAGATCGGCGCGGGCCGCCTCCAGCCCGGCCTCGGCCTCCTGGACCTGGGGCCTGAAAACCACCAGGGAATCGGGGGATTCGCCGGGATGTTGCCGTTCCCATTCCAAGGCCGCCACCCGGGAGCGGGCTTTGGTGGTGTCGAGATTGCTCGCCGCCCGGGCCACAGCCGCCTGGGCGCGGGCCACTGCCAGTTCATAGTCAACCGCCTCAACGGCGAACAGCAACTCGCCGGCCTTGAAAAAGGCGCCGGCCGCAAATCCCGGGGCCATCTCGTTGATCCGCCCCCCGACCTGCATGACCACCCCGGTCTCGCGCGCCGCCTGGACCGTGCCGGTGCCCCGCACCACGACCCGCTGGTCGACCTTGACCGCCGGCATGACCTCGACCAGGACCCCTACCTTGGCCTGGGCCTCCTTGGCCGGCGGCCGGCGGCTGACAATCAAGGCCCGCATGACCAGCACGCCGGCCGCCAGAATAAGGATCGGAAGCAGAATCTTACGTAAACGATGTGTAGCGGCCATGACAGGTTCCTTACTCGCCATTAGAAGATGATCGATCATTGCGGCCCAACCGAGTTTGCAGGGCCTCCTCCATCCATTCCCCACCCAGGGCCCGGATCAGACTGGTGCGCTCGGCCAGCAATTGCCGAGCAACGAGTTGCACCTGCTGCCGGATCTCCAGCCCTTGGCGCCGGGCGGTGAGCAGGGCGGCGTAATCGATCATGCCCTGTCCGTAACCATCCCGCGCCAGGGCCAGAGCCGCCTCGGCGACCTCCAGCTGTTGTCTGACGATCGCCAGCTGTTGCTCCCCGCGCCGGTTGGCCGCCAGGGCATCCTCCACCTCCCGCACCGCCTGCAGCACGGTCTGCCTATAGGCGGCCAGAGCCCCATCCAGGGCGGCCCGGTTTTGCTCGACTGCGGCCTGCCGCCGCCCGCCATCAAACACCGGCTGGGTCAGCCCGGCCAACAGGCTCCAGAAGGTCTCGCTGAGCGGCTCCCAGGTGGCGCCGTAACCGGCCATGAGATTGATGGTGGGAAAACGCTCGGCCAGGGCGGCGCCGAGCCGTTCATCCTGGGCCGTGACCCGCAACCGGGCCGCCTGGACATCCGGTCGCCGGGTGAGGAGATCGGCCGGCAAGCCTAGCGGAAAGAGCACGGGCAACTCCGGCACCGGACCGAGTTCTCCGGCCAGGCCCGGAGTCGGAAAGCGGCCCGCCAGGATGGCCAGGGCATGCTCGGTGGCGTCCCGCTGGCCGGCCAGCTCGGCGCGGGCCAGCCGCGCTCGACTCAGCTCCTGTTGGGCCTGATATAACTCGGCGGCGGTAACCAGCCCGGCGCGGTAACGTCCATCCGCCACGGCCACGCCTTCCTCCAGCAGCAGGATGATCTGGTCGGCCAGTTCCAGGCGCGCCCCCAGATCGCGCAGCAGAAAATAGAGATCGACAACCCCGGCCGACACCGACAGATAGACGGTCTTGGCATCCTCTCGGGAGGCCAGGGCCTCGGCCCGGGCCGCATCGCTCAGGGACCGGACCCGCTGCCAGAGATCGATCTCAAAGCCGGCGGCCACCGACATTTGCAGGCTGTTATCCGTGACCGGCCCGCCGGGACCGACTTGCTTGACGCGACCGGCCTGGCCCTGGAGATTGAGATAGGGAAACCGCCCGGCCTCCGCCACCCGACTCTGGGCCGCCAATTGCCGCAACCGCGCCACGGCTCGAGCAATATCCGGATTGGCGCCCAGGGCCTCGGCAACCAGGCGATCAAGTTGCGGATCTTCAAATACCAGCCACCAGCCCTGCCGGTCGTGGCTGGCCGGGGCCGGGGCCGGGGCCGGGGCCGGCCGGGAAAAACTGGGCGGCAATTGTTCGATAACCGGCTCATGCCCCGGATGCACGGCACAGCCGCCAGCCCAGAAGAGCAGGAGCAACAGGCCCAAGTGTCCAACCCTCCGGAGACCGGCCGAACCGACCAATAAAGTGTGCCACCTGTAGTTTTTCATGCCTTCCGCACCATGCCGGCCGCCACAAAATTCAACAACATCTCGGTCAACTCCTCGGTGTTGGTTGTGCAGTCCACCTCAACCGGGGCCTGCATGGGAATCTTTACCATCTTCATGGTATGGATAATGGCGCCCAGGCAGAAATGCAACCGCCAATAAACCTCGGACCGGGGCACCTCGGGCAGGGCCTCGCAGAGGGTAGTAAACAACCGATCATAGAGGGGCTGAATATGCTGCAAAAAAACCGGCATCACGGTCTGATCGGATTCGGCCAGGGCGCGGCCGATAATCGTGGTGAAACTCCCCGGCCCGGGGCCGGAGCGGCTGAAGGCCAGCGTCGGTTCCACAAAGGCCCGCAACGCGGCCCGGGGATCCGGCGGCCGCTTTGCCTGGGCCGCCCGCTCCCGCACCTCCTCAAGACGCTGGGCGCGAATCTCGTTCAGGGGCAGCAGGCGGCGTTTGATCACCGCTTCGATGAGCGCCTCCTTGGAACCAAAATGATAATTCACCGCGGCCAGATTCACCCCGGCCTTGCCGGTCAACGAGCGCAGGGAGGTGGCGTGGAACCCCTTGCGGGCGAAAAGCTCCTCGGCGGCGTCGAGAATGGCCTGTTTGGTGGATTGCGGCGTGTTTACCATTGCATACCCCGGAAAAATTCGCTAGACATCAAACGTCCGATTAAAACACCTGTTTAAACGGCCGTCAAGATTATTTCCCGGCCCGGCCCCGCAAGCAAACCCTTTGCGCCGGCCGACCGGGTGTGCTAAGTTGTTTTCCTGTGTTGGGAATAGGCACGATGCTGAGTACCCCGACCCCAAAGAAGGCAACATGAAAAAAATCCGTATCAAGACCGATACCATCCGCCTCGGTCAGTTCCTCAAGGTGGCCGGGGTGGTAGAAACCGGCGGCGAGGCCAAGCTCCGAGTGCAGGAGGGCGAGGTCATGGTCAACGATCAGCTGGAAACCCGGCGCGGCCGCCAACTGCACCCCGGCGACGTAATCCGCCTGGGTCCCCACCTCCTGGAGGTCGAGGGGCCATGACCACCGCCCGGGTAACCATTATCTCTGGAGAACCTCAATGCCTTGCTTAGCCATCAAACGACTGCTCATGCCCCTGGCCGTTGCCTTGCTGCTCGCAACGACCGGCGTCGCCGACGACACCCCGACCACGCCGCCGGTGTTCGGGGTCCGGCAATACATGCAGAGCCAGGAACTCCCCGCCGGCCCCGTCACCATTGAAGGGGTGGTAACCAAGGTCTTTAGCGAGGAGCATCTCCTGGCCTTGACCGACGCCAACGACTGCAAGAAAAAATGCAACAGCTCAAGCTGCAAACGTCTCTCCCTGCCGGTACGCTGGACCGGCAGCGCCCCCAAGGAAAACGACCTGGTGCGGGTAATTGGCGAGACCAAGGAAGAGGACGGCAACCGCTTTTTCGTGGCCACCAGCCTAACCACCATCACTTCGCCGGAACAAGAAGCGCAATGACCCGGGTCCTCGTCGGATATAAAGGCCGGACAATCCCGGCCGCCACCTTTGCCCTGGTCATCGGCGCCCACTATCTGTGGCTCGGACTCTTTCCAGAGCTTGACCCGGCCCAGGCGGGCTGGCTCACCCTGCCGGAAGGCCGCTCCTGGCTACAGACCTATCTGGCAAGCGGCGAGTACTGGCTGGGCTATTCATACGCCCTTTCAGCCGCCTTTGCCGCCGCGGCCTTGCTCCGCTATCAACGCTGCGGGACCGACAAGGCCCGCCATTTCGCCCTGGGCGGCATCACCATGAGCGGTATCCTGGCGACTATGGGCTGCTTTCTGGTCGGTTGTTGCGGCTCCCCGATGCTGGTGGTCTGGCTCAACCTGTTCGGCGCCGCCTTCCTTCCCTTTGCCAAACCGGCCCTGGCCGGGATCACCACCCTCAGCATAATTGCGGCCTGGTGGTGGATGGCACGCTCAACCCCCTGTCGGAATCCGCAACCGGCCGAGAAAATTCTCTCCCGCCAATAATCCCGGGCCGAAGCCCCAACGCGTTCAGAGCTCCAATCGGAATGACACGGGTATTGCGCTGAACCCACAGGACGCCTAATGAACAACCGACTGCAGGAACTGATCGAGGCGATCAAGAAGCTGGAAAAAGAGCTGGCCGAGGAGCTCGACAGGAAACAGGAGGAGTTCTTTTACCGGATTCGGGATGGCAGGATCCGCTTTGACCGCGAGGTCAAGCGCCGCCACCAGGCCCTGGTCACCAATATCGGCCGCTACCTGTTCACCGCCGAGACCCGCAACATCCTGACCGCGCCGCTTATCTGGTTCTGCCTGATCCCGGCCCTGTTCCTGGATCTGGTGGTCACGGTTTTCCAGGCCGTCTGTTTCCGGGTCTATAAAATCCCCCGGGTCCCGCGCCACCGCTTCATCGTCATCGATCGCACCGCCTTGAGTTACCTAAACGGCATCGAAAAGATGAACTGCGCCTACTGCGGATACTTCAATGGCCTGATCGCCTATGTGCAAGAGGTGGCGGCCCGCACCGAGCAGTACTGGTGCCCGATCAAACACGCCAAACCCCAGGGTAGCTATCATAGCCGTTACAAGAATTTTTTGGAATATGGTGATGCCCTGGGCTACAAGGAAAAACTGGAGAGTATCCGACGGGATTTCAGCGACCTGGAATAATCGCCGCCTTGACCACGCTTAACCGGTCGAAGCGCCGAGCCCGGGCAGGCTGCCCTGCTGCTGTTGCAAAAAGATCTGCTCCCGGGCCCGGGCCGATGCCTTGAGCACCCCGACCGGATCGATGTAATCGAACACCCGGGGCTGCTTGCCCGCTGCCGGCCGCAAGATCCGCCCCACCACCTGCAAGAGCCGGCCGGTGAATTTAATCGGCGTGGTGAGAAACAGGGTGGCCAGATCCGGGCAATCAAAACCCTCGCCGATCAACTGCACGGTCGAGACCAACACCTGGCACTCCCCCCGGCGCACTTTTTCGACAATGGTGGTTCGCTCTTCGGTCCCCAGCTTTCCGGTGAGTACCGCCACCCCGACCCCCCTATCGATCAGCAGCTCGGCCAGCTTCTCGCAATGGGCCACCCGATCGCTGACCACCAGAATGGTGCCGGGCTGCCGCGAGATCTCGCCGGCCACGTCATCGGCGATCTGTTGATTGCGCCCCTCGTCCTGGGTGAGCCGACTCAACAACTGCGGATAATTATCCCGGTAGTAAAAGGTGAAACCGGTGGCCCGCTGGATCAGTTCGGCCCGCAGCACGGCGCCGCTTTCGCGCAACTCTTCCGGGTCCACCTGATGGACCCGATCGCCCAGATGGAAATAGATGAGCTTGGTAAGCCCGTCGCGCCGAAAGGCAGTGGCCGACAGCCCGAGCATGTATTTAGCCGGAAAGGCGCGCGCCACCTCGGTAAACAAGGTGGCCGGCACCCGGTGACACTCATCCACGCACAGTAAGCCGAATTCCGCAGTCAGGTCGGCAAGCCGCTTGCGCGCCGAATTGACAATGGCCACGGTCACCGGTCGCAGGTCAAAATGGCCGTCCCCAACCAGGCCGGCCTTGATGCCGAGGAAGGTCTCGATCCGCTCGGCCCACTGGTAGAGCAATTCCTTATTGTGCACCACCACCAGGACCGGCTGTTTCCGGGCCGCGAACACGGCCAGGGCAATAACCGTCTTGCCGGAGCCGGTGCCGGATTCCAGCACCCCGAAATCGCGATCCAGAATGGCCCGCAAGGCAACAGCCTGATAAGGCCGCAACTCACCGCCAAACGCCAATTCCACCTCGGGCAACAGCAGGCGGCGATCATCGATCTCCAGCCCGACGTCGGGCATGAGACGACGACAGAGCCGAACAACCTGGGCGGCAAAGCCGCGCGGGAAGACCAGACCGTCCCGGTCCTCTTCATAGTAGTAGAGAAAGGGCTTGAGCCGCTTGCCGATCCAGCGGCCATATTTTTTGGCGTCCTGGTACTGAGGATTGGGAATGGTGAGTTCTTGCTTGAGAGACTGGAGTAAGAGGGGCGAGCCGCCTACCAGACGGGCCTCGGCGGCCACGATCAATACAGGGCTGTTTGCCATAAAAAGCCTGGCTCCATGCGGTGTTCAGATCAACCAACAACACTGTTAACCGCGGACTGAAATTTAACCCACCCGGACTTGTCGTATTAAAAGAATAGCAACCAGATGACAATAACAAAAAAATATCCGCATGATCTCATTTCTGATTACCATCGAATTTCAGCCTGGTTACAAGCCAGCCTACTTGGATTTCATGTTCATTTTGTTTGCTGGACTTTATGCCCGGAGGGTGCTCCTCGAAGCGGCGTGACAATGGGATTTCTTAAATCCGATGGCTGAAGAATAAATGCCCGGCGCGAAGGATTCAACTGCTTGTTTCAGGCTGCCAAGGCAAGGGCCAGAGGCTACCGGAAATGGATACCTTCAGCAAGATGATTTTTCCGATTGGCGCGTTTCCACCTGAAACGTCGAGGAGATGAAATTCCTAACCAGAAACAGAACAACGTAGTTTTCCAGGCGGCCTCCGGCCGGGAAAACTACTTTTTGTCCTGCAGGTTGGCCTCCACCACGAAATCACCATGCTCGGTGGTAAAGGGGATGACAATGGTCGGGGCCGAGGAAAACATGCTGATCTCCAGGCCGCGGCCCACCACCATGGTGGGGGTGGCCAAATCGAACTTCATTTCCAGCTTGGCCAGCTCGGCCTTGGCGCCGCCACAGATCATATTGGTCAATTCGCCCACCGCGTCGACCACATCCTCATCCACCTTCGACTTGACAGGCTCCATGAGCATGTTGGCCACCACTTGCAGAATGCATTTCTCGCTGAAACTCAGGATCATTGCCCCGCTCACGGTCTCGCTGGTCATCCCGATAATCCCGGTCACGTCGCCGGAGGTCTTGGCCTCCTGCTTCAAAATCGGCTTGGAATGCTTTACCGGCGTCTGAGCCATGGTCTCCAGAACATTCTTGGTGGCGGTCAGAAAGGGATTTATGAATTCGGCTTTCATGCGGGCTCCGTTGAAATTATGGTTTAGGTCATACTGAATAATTTTTTCTTAATTGTCAAGTTGCGCTACTTTTTTTATTGATATTTAAAGGAAAAATCCCCACCCGGCAATTCCGATCCGGGCCGGCGATCCACGCGGGTCCCAGCCCGCCCGTTGGCCAAATTTCTGGATGCAATGCCCAGGCAAACAGATTAAGATGGCCAACTTTATAGTAGGGGCGTAAACAAGATTTCGCATTCTTTTTTTACCAAAATACGGTGGCAGGTAGACCGCCACCCTGATCCTCGCGGGTTTCACCATTTAAATCGCGAGGCTCGGACGACACACCAAATACCTGGAGGATAAAAATGGACGCCAAGGAAAGAATGGCCATCCCGCGCCAGCACCCGGTGGAATTGGCGGTTGCCGACCGGATCACCAATTACAAGGAGGTGGTTGCCGGTTTTGACCTTGAAACCGCCAAGCGCGAGGCCGATCGCTGCTTGCAGTGCAAGAAACCCAAATGCCGCGAGGGCTGCCCGATCCACAACAATATCCCCGAGTTCATCCGTCTGCTGCGGGAAGGCAAGATCGAAGAGGCCTATTGGGTAGACCGCGAGACCAACTCCCTGCCCTCGGTCTGCTCCCGGGTCTGCCCCCACGAGTTCCAGTGCGAGGGCGCCTGCATCCGCGGCAAGAAGGGTGAAGCGGTGGCCATCGGCATGCTGGAGCGCTTCCTGGTCGACTGGATGATCGACAACCACAAGACCATGGCCAAGGCCTGCGCCCTGCCCAAGAACAAAAAGGTGGCCATTGTCGGCTCCGGCCCGGCCGGGATGACCGCCGCCTATCACCTGGCCCATGAGGGCTATTCCTGCACCATCTTCGAAAGCCTGCCCATCTTCGGCGGCATGCTGACCGTGGGCATCCCGGCCTACCGGCTGCCGCGCGATATCATCAACGCCGAGTTCGATGCCCTCAAGAACTGCGGGGTGCAGGTGGTCAACAACATCCGGATCGGCCAGGACAAAACCCTGGAAGACCTGAAGGCCGAAGGTTACGCGGCCGTCTTCCTCGGAGTCGGCGCCCACACCAGCCGCAAACTAGGCGTCGAGGGCGAGGATCTGGCCGGGGTCAGCCACGGGGTGGATTACCTGCGGCGGGTCAACCTGGGCGAAAAACTCAACCTGGGCAAAAACGTGGTGGTGGTTGGCGGCGGCAACGTGGCCATCGACGTCTGCCGCACCGCCCTGCGCGAGGGCTCGGACAATGTCTTCATTCTCTATCGCCGCTCCAAGGACGAGATGCCGGCCTCCAAGGCCGAGATCCATCACCTGGAAGAGGAAGGGGTGAAGATCGAATTTCTGGCCGCGCCGGTCAAAATCCACGGCGAGAACGGCAGGCTCACCAAAATCGAGTGCATCCGCATGAAATTGGGCGAATGCGACGCCTCGGGCCGCTGTCGCCCGGTACCGATGGAGGGCTCCAATTTCATGATCGAGGCCGATGCCATCGTGCCGGCCATCAGCCAGGATGTGGACACCACCGCCTCCCATGGCACGGACATGACCCTGAGCCGGTGGAAAACCTACCAGGTGGACGAAGAAACCATGCAGACCAACGTGGACTGGATCTTTGCCGGCGGCGACGGAGTACTAGGGCCGGAGACCGCGGCCAAGGCCATCTACCAGGGCAAGATTGCCGCCGAGTCCATCCACCGCTTCCTTTCCGGCCGCGACCTCAAGGCCGACCGCACCGACATTTGGCGCGGGCTGGACGGTGACAAAAAATAATCGGTTTGCCGGTTGCGGTTGCAAGCCAAGGCGCTCGGAGAGATTTCCGGGCGCCTTTTTTTATCCCAACCTTGATCCGGCCAACCGACAAATTGTTGTTGGGTGGCAATTATGTTAAAAAGACAGACGATGGTTCAACAACAACCCAGCCGGATTGCCATGCCAATACGTTGCCTTGTCACTCTCGCCCTTTGCCTGCTCGGATTTCTCGGACGCCCCACCGTTGCCCTCGCCGAACCGCCGCCGGACTTCAACACCTGGCTCGGTGCCCTGCGGGTCGAGGCCGCGGCCGCCGGCATCAGGGCGCCGACCATCGCCGCCGCCCTGGCCAACCTGGAGCCCATCCCCCGGGTCCTGGAACTGGACCGCCACCAACCCGAGAGTCGCAAGAGCCTTGACCAGTACCTTCAGATGCTGATCAGCCCGGAACGGATCCGGGCCGGCCGTCGCAACCTGCGCATCCACCAGGAAACCCTGGCCCGAGTGGAGGAGAGATTCGGGGTGCCACCCCAAATCCTGGTGGCCCTCTGGGGCATCGAAAGCAACTACGGGGCAATCACCGGTTCATTTCCGGTGATCGGCGCCCTGGCCACCCTGGCCCACGACCAGCGGCGGGCCGCCTTTTTCCGCCGGGAACTCCTGGCCGCCCTCCGCCTCTTGGATCAGGGAGTAGTCGGCCTTAGCGAGATGCAGGGTTCCTGGGCCGGCGCCATGGGTGAGCTGCAATTCCTGCCCTCGGTGCTGGCCGCCCATGGTCAGGATCTTGACCAGGACGGCCATATCGCCATCTGGCAGAGCGGGCCGGACCTGTTCGCCACCGGGGCGGCTTACCTGGCCGCCTCGGGCTGGCAGCGCGGCCGGAGCTGGGGATTCGAGGTGGAGCCCTCACCCTCCCTGGCGCCGGAAAACACCCCGCCCCAGCCGCGACCCATCAGACAGTGGCAACAAATGGGCTTCCGGCCGACAGGGGAATTGACCGCCATGGACCCCAGCCAGCCGGCCACCTTACTGCGGCCCGGAGGTAACCGCGCCTTCCTGGTGCTGCCCAACTTCGCGGTGCTGCTGCACTGGAACCGTTCCGACAAGTATGTCCTGGCCGTCGGCCTGCTCGCCGACCAGATCGGGGCCACCCAGCATGACTAGAATCACCGCTTACCGTTTCGGCCACCTGCGGATCGACAACAAGAGCTACACCTCCGACCTGATCATTTACCCGGACGGCACGGTCCGGGATGAATGGTGGCGCCGCCGGGGGCATCATCTGGCCGCCTCGGACATCATGGCGCTGATTGACGCCGGGCCGGAAATGCTTATAGTCGGAACCGGGGCCAGCGGCCTGCTCCGGCCGGAGCCGGAATTATGCGATCTCCTGACAGCTCGGGGGATTGAGCTGCTGGCCCGGCCCACCGCCGAGGCGATAACCAGCTACAACGACCTGGCCGCCGACCACCGGGTAGGCGCCTGCTTTCATCTCACCTGCTGAGTTGAGGAGTAACGTCATGGGCTACACCAATTCACCGGCCCGCAAAAGCATCATGCTCATCAGCTGGCTCGTCGGCGTGCTGTTTGGCGGCCTGCTGATCTTTCTCCTGACCGACCACCAGCCGCCCACCCGCCGCCCCACCACCAGCGCCAACAAAACCCTGCAAAAACCGCCGACCAAGCACGCCACCGTGCGCAAATCAGGCCGGCGCCGCGCCGTGGCCCCGGCCCCCAAGACCGGAACCCTGGAAACCGCCACCCTGGCCGCCGGCTGTTTCTTGGAGGCCGACGCCCTGTATGACGCCATTCCCGGGGTACGACTTTCCCGGGTCGGTTATGCCGGCGGTAGCACGGCGGCACCCAGTCACGCCAACCCGGGCGACCATATAGAATGCGTGCAACTGGACTTTGACCCGCGGCTGGTCACCTACGCCCAACTGCTGGCCCGCCTGCCGGCCGCGCCCCTGCCCTGCCCGGAGGCCGAGAGCAAGCCGACCCAACGCGCCATTTTTTATCACAACCCGTTACAACACCAACAAGCCTCGGCATACCTGGCAACGGCCGGTGACTCCCCGGTAAAAATTCTGCCGGCCACCACCTTTCACCCGGCCGCGGATGATTTCCAAAAATACCGCCTCCGCCAGAATCCGGCCCTGCTGGCGACCCTGGCCGATCTCTATCCGACCCCACGCCAGCTCATCGACTCTCCCCTGGCGACAAGACTGAACGGCTATGCGGGCGGCCATCTGACCCCAGACTTGCTGCGCCAGGAACTTACCCGGCTGCAAACCCCGCCGGACCTGATCGAAAAAATTCTGACCGCCGCAAAACCACCGGGCCAGCCAACCGAGCGACAACCATAAGCCGGGCCGATTTGAAAAATGGCCTTGACCTGAGCGCGTGAGCGCATAGAATGCGACCACATTACGCCACGCGGTGGAGTGCCCGACGAAAAACCGCCAGCCAACCAACAAGGAACGACCATGGAACTTTATGATACCGGCGACCGCGACAAATGGATCTGCCACTACTGCAAACCAGAGCTTGAACAACGCATGAAAGACGAAAACTGGCGATTGGTCTTGGAGAAATTGGACCCGGAGCTGCGCTGCTCCGAATGCGCCAAGGGTGACCTGGATATCGAAGACTGAAC
>Ga0224496_10001473_pt1 | contig 14646 bp, 7 predicted proteins | sample SF_Jul11_sed_USG_2_FD_168127 | JGI IMG/M metagenome (GOLD analysis project Ga0224496, IMG submission 168127) | Sediment microbial communities from San Francisco Bay, California, United States - SF_Jul11_sed_USGS_8_1 | ecosystem: Environmental > Aquatic > Marine > Sediment | place: USA...
GCCATACGTATGGTAGTTCTTGATCTTGGCCGAGTTGCCGTCCAGGTACTGGATGAACGGCTCATTCGTCAGGTTCGAACCCTGCAGGTAGAACGAGAGACCGTCGATCCAGATGTCGGATACATCGTAGGAGATCTGTGCGTCGACAATCGTCTCCGCCTTGGCCGTCGTCAGCTGGCGAGACAGGCCGATCGCGAATGATTCGGCAAGGAACTCGTCACGCTGGCGCACGCTGACGCGTGCCTGGAACCCGGCGTCGTTCTCGTAGTACAGCGTACCGTTGAGTACCGTCTTCGACAGGCCGGCCAATTCCAGTTTCGGGCTGGTCGGCGTTTCCTGCACTTCGGAGTCCGTGTAGGACGCACTCACGTAGGCGCCGAAGTGGCGGAGGTTGTCAGAGAACAGGTCGAAAGGAATGGAGGCGGAAAGCTCTACACCCCGAATCCAGCCGCCCTCACCGTTGTCCGGCGCCGACACGAAACCTTCATCGAGTATCGGATCGATGATCGCCGGCAAGTCGACGCCCGAGAAGTCGGTCAGGACCTGCTTGGTGTAGACGAAGTTCTCCAGCTCCTTGTGGTAGACCGACAACGCCGCGTAACCGGAATTGCCGAAATAGGTCTCCAGCGACAGGTCATACTGCCAGGCCATCCAGGGTTGCAGGTACGGGTTACCGCCGTTGCCGCCCCATGGCGAATCCTGGAGGTCCGTCTCGTTGATGTTCTGCTCGTTAAACGAGAACTCGTTGCTGGCGCGCATGTCTTCCATCCGCGGCCGGGCGAGAATACGAGCAAGGCCCATACGCAACTTCACATCGTCATTGATATGGAACGAGGCATTGATACTGGGCAGCGCCTCCCAGAAATCGGTTCCCAGGGTCACATCGTTGAACTCGATGCCCTGTGAGGTCGTACCGGCCTGGGTACCGCTTGAAGTCTGGTCCGTGTAAACGACCTGAACGCCGAAGTTACCCGACCACCTCGAGGTCTCGAAGTTAGCCATGGCGTAGAAGTTGGCCACGTCTTCCTCGATCGACCAGGTATTGAGTGCAGCAGCGATCATGTTTTCCGGCGAGAAGTAGTACAAACCGGAATTGACGGCGGCACGCGCGTTGAAACTTACGATGTCACCCACGCCGAGGAAGTCCAGACCGGTGTTGGAAACCAGCAGCGACGACGGGACCGGCACCGTGTTCGGGTAGTCGTTGAGCGTCAGGAAATAACCTTCACGCGTATGTCCCTTGTTGCGCTCCGAGTAGCGCACACCGAACTCGACGCTCGTGATCCAGTCGTCCTCGAGGAACTTCTCGGCGGCAAACTTGATAGCCGTCAGGTCGTCGGTCGACGTCTCGGTGTTACGGAAGCCGTCCTGGCTGTCACACTGCCAACCGAGGGCCTCGGTACACAGCGGGCCGCCCCAGCCAAGGTTGTCACCCAGCTCCCAGCTGCCATCGGCAAAGTTGGCATCGGTTGCGACCGACAGGCCATTGTCACCACCCATGGTGTAGGTGTAGGTGTGTGAGGGACCGGTCTGGCCGCGGCCCTGCGACAGGTAAACCTCGTGGGCCGAGTAGTCGCGTTCGGCATCCGACCAGCTGATGTCCGTCTCGTACTCCCAGTCGCCAGCCGTGTAGACAAGATTGAAACCAAGCGCCTTTGTCTCGACATCGCGATCCGAGAAATCGTTACGCGTCTGCGTACGCAGCCCGTTCCACGTGCCCTGCTGTACGAGGCCGTCGCTGCTAACGCTCTGGATATCCCGGTCGGCGGCCGTGTAGCCCGCGATTTCCGCGCCGCGCAGTGTCTGCTCGTCGTCGAACTTCGAGTAGAACACATCGACGCGAGCCTTCAGCTCGTCGGTCGGCGCGAACTCGACGACGCCGAGCACGCCATCCCTGGTCAGCTCGTTGGATTTGACGAACGGCTTGATGCCGTCGATGAACAGGCCCTGGTCACCGCCAGCGTCGGTCACGTCGCTGTAGCCCCAGACATGAATGTATTCTTCCTGGATGGGCTGGAACATGCGCGAGTAGCCGAGGGCCCAACCGATTGTGCCCTCGTCGTTCTGGCCGATCCACGCGATGTTGCCGCGGTATCCCGTGTCTTCGGTGTCCGAGTTGAGCTTGCCCTCGTCGGCGAGTTCGCCGCGCAGGCCGACAACCAGTACCGGCTCCTTGTAGCTCAGCGGACGCACGGTCAGCATGTCGACCGTGCCGCCGACTGCCTGTGCCGTCAGCGCCGCGTCGGGTGTTTTGTAGACCGTTGCGCCTGTAATGAGCTCGGACGGGAACTGGTCGTATTCGACAGCGCGGTTGTTGTCCGACGAGACCAGCTCGCGGCCGTTCAACATGGTCGTTGTGAAATCAGGAGCGAGACCACGAATCGAGATCTTGTTGGCGCGACCGTCGAAACGCTGTGCGGCAAGGCCGGGCAGGCGTGCCAGCGACTCGCCAATCGATGCATCGGGCAGCTTGCCGATGTCCTCGGCCGAGATCGACTCGACGATCGACGATGCGTTGCGCTTGTTCGCGATGGAGTTCATCAGACTCGAGCGATAGCCGGTCGTGACGATCTCTTCGATGACTTCTTCTTCACCGGTGTCTTGGGCCAGTGCGACTGCCGGGAGCATCATGGCGCCCGGTAGCGCGGCGGCGACGGCGAGTGAAACCGCCGTGCGCCGGATATTCAGAGTGAGAGTTGCTTCGTCCGAAGCCGGCTGTCGCCGATTCTTTGCCATTTTCATGCTCCCCAGGGTACGCCTTCGAGTTATACGAGTTTCACCGCATCTTATGAACGTGCCTTGCCTGCTGCAATGCAATGCATACGTATTCATACCCTGAATACGTATGCATTGCATTGCAGCAGGCTCGGTCCACTATTAGTTTGCGTGATTCGCTCAGTTAATAATTCCGCCCAAGACAAAGAACAGTACAGATGACGGACTCTTCAAGCCAGATCCTGCCGCCCGGCCGGCAAGCGGGTGTTTGCCTGCACATTGCGTCCCTCTCCGGACCGTACGGGATCGGCGAACTGGGCCAGAGCGCACACGAATTCATCGATACCATGACGCGCATGCAACTCGCCGTCTGGCAATTTTTACCAACAGGGCCAACGGCTTACGGGGATTCACCGTACCAGCCACTGTCGACGTTCGCCGGCAATGAAATGCTCATCGACGTGCGCGACCTGATCGCCAGGGGCCTGCTGGATGCGGCTGAGGCCAGTGAGCTGGCTGCCCTGCCCCGCGAATACGTCGATTACGGGGCCCTGATCCCCGCCAAGACCCGGTTGCTGCAACTCGCAGCGGGCCGGTTCGAAGAGCGGGCTACGCCCGAGCTGAAAGCAGCCTGTGACGATTTTGTTCTGAAAAACAACGACCTGTGGCTACACGACTACGCCCTCTACCGCATCCTGAAGACGCGCCACGGCGAGCAGCCCTGGCCCGACTGGGCAGCCGAGTATGTGCACCGTGAGCCCGCTGCGATGCAGGCTCTGGAGGTCTCTGCGGATGCCGGGATCGCCGACATCAAGGTTATCCAGTTCCTCTTCTTCGAGCAGTGGGACCGTATGCGTGCCTATGCGAACGAGCGCGGCATCCGCCTTTTCGGTGACATGCCGATCTGCATCGCGCTTGACAGCGCGGACGCGTGGGCCCACCCGGAACTGCTCAGGATCGATCGCGATGGCCGTCCCGACGCCGTTGCGGGCGTACCGCCGGATTACTTCTCGGAAGACGGCCAGCTTTGGGGCAATCCGCTCTATGACTGGGAGGTACATGCGGCCAACGGCTACCGGTGGTGGGTTGAGCGGCTCAGGGCCTCTGCGGAACTCGCGGATATCGTCCGCATCGACCATTTCCGCGGGTTTGAAGCCTACTGGTCGGTCCCGGCCGACTCGGACACGGCACGGAGCGGCTCCTGGGAGCCCGGCCCGGGCGACGCGATTTTCGACGCGATGAGCGCAGCCCTGGGCAACCTGCCCATTGTTGCGGAGGACCTTGGCGTCATCACGCCCGAAGTCGAGGCGTTGCGCGACCGCCACGAGATTCCCGGCATGGTCGTGCTGCAATTCGATATTGCAGACGAGCAGTTCGACCTCGACAGCGTGGGGCCGAACAGCGTCTGTTACACAGGCACGCACGACAACGACACCACGCTGGGCTGGTTCAGGGGCAGTCCGAACGACATCCGTTCGCCCGCGGAGATCGAGGCGACCCGGCAAACGGCGCTCAGGAAGACCGGCGGCACGCCGGAGACCATCCATACGGACCTGATCAGGGCCGCTTTTTCCACGAAAGCCCGCCTCGCCATCGCGCCGCTACAGGATTACCTCGGGCTCGGCTCGGAGGCTCGCATCAACACGCCAGGAATTGCCGGCGGAAACTGGCGCTGGCGCGTGCTGGATTCACAATTGACGCCAGAACTTTGCGACAATACCGCGTCACTGGTTATTGCCTCGCAGCGTGGATTGTCTGCCCATGAACAAACTGAACACCGAATTCTCCCGTCACGTCAGTCTTCTCACCCGTGATACGTTGGCACTCATCCTCGCCGGCGGGCGGGGATCGCGACTCTACGAACTGACCGACTGGCGCGCGAAGCCCGCCCTGTATTTCGGCGGCAAGTACCGTATCGTGGATTTCCCGCTGTCGAACTGCATCAATTCAGGCGTCCGGCGCATGGGTGTGCTTACCCAGTACAAGGCGCATTCGCTGATTCGCCACCTCGTACACGGCTGGTCCTGGTTCCAGGCAGGGTCGCGGGAATTCGTCGAGATCCTCCCCGCATCCCAACGTGTCGGCGGTGAGTGGTACAAGGGCACCGCTGATGCCGTCTACCAGAACCTCGATATCATCCGCGCACACAATCCACGGTTTGTCCTGATTCTCTCGGGCGATCATGTCTACAAGATGGACTACGGCCCTTTCCTTGCCATGCACGCAGACCTGAATGCCGACATGACGATCAGCTGTCTCGAAGTGCCGTGCGCCGAAGCGGCAGGACAACTGGGTGTGCTGACCGTTGACGAATCCGGCCGCGTCATTGGCTTCGACGAGAAACCCCTGGAGCCGAACTCCGTTCCCGGCAAGCCGGGCATTTGCCTCGCATCGATGGGCAACTACATTTTCAACACCGAGTTCCTGTACGAACAGGTCATCAAGGACTCGGACACGCCCGGCACGAATTTTGATTTCGGCAAGGACATCATTCCCTCGATCATCAAGGACTACCGGGTGTACGCCTACCCCTTCCGCGATCCTGAAACCCAGCAGCAGGCCTACTGGCGCGATGTCGGCACGCTGAACGCATTCTGGGAAGCAAACATGGAATTGGTGTCGGTTACGCCGCAGCTCAACCTGTACGACCAGAAGTGGCCGATCTTTACGCACCAGACCCAGGCACCGCCCGCAAAGTTCGTGTTTGACGACCCGGACCGTCGCGGCACGGCTATCCAGTCGATGGTGTCCGGCGGTTGTGTCGTGTCCGGCTCCGAGATTAAGGGCTCGCTGCTGTTCTCGCGGGTTACCGTCAACTCTTACAGCCAGGTATCGGACTCGGTCCTGCTACCCGACGTCGAGGTCGGCCAGAAATGTCGGCTGCGCCGCTGCATTATCGACGCCGGCAGCGCGATTGAAGACGGCATGGTCATTGGCGAGGATCACGATCACGACCGCGAACGCGGTTTTCGCGTGACGGAATCCGGGCTGACGCTGGTGACCCCGGACATGCTCGGCCAAGCGCTCCACCATACCCGCTAGGCATACCAAGATCGCTACCCGGCAAGTCATATTCCTCGCCTCGGAGAACGGCGCCCTGCCAGGCGGCAAGGTAGGCGGCGTCGGTGATGTCGTGCGCGACCTGCCGCAGGCGCTTGCCCGCGAAGGCTGGAGAGTGCGGGTTGCGACGCCATCCTACGGGACACTGCATCGCCTGACGGGCACCGAGACGCTCGGGTCGATCCAGGTACCGTTTCGCGGTGACGTGCACCAAGTCGAAGTCTGGCGTCTCGCGGGAAGCGGCGGCGTGGAGAACATCATTCTTCACCACGCGTTATTCGCGGTGGACGGCGCAGGTCGTATCTACTTCGGTGACGATGTTGACCGACCGTTTGCAAGCGATGCCAACAAGTTCGCGTTCTTCTGCATTGCCGCGGCCTGCTGGATTCGCTCGCTTGCCGTCGCACCCGACGTCGTGCACCTCCACGACTGGCACGCCGCATTGTATCTCCCGGTAACGCGGTACCTGGCAGCATTTTCTGACCTCGGCAGGATACGGACGGTCTTCACGATCCATAACCTGTCCTACCAGGGCACACGGCCGCTGCATGGAGACGAGTCGTCGCTGGCGGCCTGGTACCCGGAGATGACGGCGGATCCGAGCCAGGTGGGCGACCCTGAGCACGCGCACTGCGTCAACCCGATGGCGGCAGCGATACGACTCGCCGACAAGGTAAGCACGGTATCGCCAACCTACGCCGACGAAATTTGCCGGCCGAGCAACCCGGACACGGGTTTCATTGGCGGCGAAGGCCTGGAAACGCTCTTGCAGGCTGCCCGCGACGAGGGTCGCCTGGCCGGCGTCCTCAACGGCTGCTTCTACGGCGATGCCCCGGGGCGACGCCCCGGCTGGCAGCGTATTCTCGGCATGCTCAAGGCGCAGTTGCACGACTGGCAAAAAGACGCGCCCGCCAATCCGGCCCACAAGCTTGCGCTGGAGCGACTCGCGGCGATGCCGAAGCGCCGGCCATCCCATCTGCTGACGAGTATCGGCCGGCTCGTCGCGCAAAAAGCCACTTTGCTGTTGTACCCGGACGCCTCCGGAGCAACGCCACTGCAGCGCATTGCCGACCGTCTCGAACGTAGCGCCGTGATCATTGTCCTTGGCAGCGGTGAGACGCGATTCGAAGTACGGATGCTCGAGGTCGCGGAAACGCTGCCGAACGTGATTTTCCTGTGTGGTTATTCAGAGGTCCTCGCCGACCCCTTGTACCATGCGGGGGACCTGTTCCTGATGCCGTCGAGTTTCGAGCCCTGTGGCATCAGCCAGATGCTCGCCATGCGCCGCGGGCAACCCTGCGTCGCGCATGCCGTGGGCGGGCTGAGCGACACGATCGACCACGGACGCACCGGCTTCCTGTTCCGCGGTGCGACGCCTGGCGCCCAGGCGGAGGCGTTTGTCGACACGACGCTGGCTGCTCTCAAAACACGCGCCGACGATCCGGTGAACTGGCAGGACATTCGAAATGCGGCGGCCGCACAGCGCTTCGACTGGGCATCCGCGGCACAACAAACCATAAAGGCGCTATACCTGGACGACCATGAGTAACCAAGCTGAAATCGAGGCACTGGCCACCGGCCGGCACAACAATCCGTTCGCGGTCCTGGGCCTGCACCGCGGCAAGAGCGGCCGCGTGGTCCGCACCCTGCAACCCGGCGCCAAGGCCGTCGACCTCGTGGACGGCAAGGGAAACAGGATCGCGTCAATGCGCCGCATTCATGACAACGGGCTGTTCGAAGCGCCCATGCCGGCGCGCAAACGACGCTATGCCCTGAAAGTTACCTGGCAGTCCGGTGAGATCCAGGTGACCGAAGACCCCTACCGGTTTCCGTCCACGCTGGGCGAAATGGACCTGTACCTGCTGGGCGAAGGCTCCGACAAGAACGTCTATCGCAAGCTGGGCGCACATCCGAAGACTGTCGACGGCGTCGACGGCACCCGGTTTGCCGTGTGGGCGCCCAACGCGTCGCGTGTCAGCGTCGTTGGCGACTTCAATAGCTGGGACGGTCGCCGCCACGTGATGCGCCTGCATCCGGGCAACGGTATCTGGGAGATCTTCCTGCCGGGTGTCGGCAATGGGGCCCTGTACAAGTATGAAATCACGGACGCCAACGGCGCGCTGCTGCCGCTGAAAGCCGACCCCTACGGCACGCTGCACGAACCGCCGCCGGGCAACTCGTCAATCGTCTTCGAAAGCGACTTTGACTGGCAGGACGACGACTGGCTGAGCACACACAGGACGGGACCGAAGCTGGATGCCCCGACCTGCATCTACGAAGTCCACCTGGGGTCCTGGCGCCGCAAGGACGACGGCAGCTACCTGAGCTATCGGGACCTCGCGAACGAGCTTGTACCCTACGTCGCCGAGATGGGTTTCACGCACATCGAGTTGCTGCCCGTCACCGAGCACCCGTTCGACGGGTCCTGGGGCTACCAGCCGATCGGGATGTTTGCGCCGACGCAGCGCTTCGGCACGCCCGACGATTTCCGGGCTTTCGTCGACGCCTGCCACGCGCAGCGCATTGGCGTCATCATGGACTGGGTCCCCGCGCACTTTCCCAATGACGAGCACGGGCTGCGACAATTCGACGGCACGGCCCTGTATGAACATGCCGATCCTCGCAAGGGAGCGCACGCCGACTGGGGTACGCTGATCTTCAACTACGGCCGCCGCGAAGTGATCAATTACCTGATCGGCAATGCGCTGTACTGGATCGACGAATTCCACATCGATGCGCTGCGCGTCGATGCGGTTGCCTCCATGCTGTACCTCGACTATTCGCGCGAGGACGGCGCGTGGGTACCGAACGAATTCGGTGGCAACGAGAACCTCGAAGCGGTCGCGTTCCTGAAGCGCCTGAATACCGAGATACACGCCCACGGCGCAACCTCTTACGCCGAGGAATCGACGGCGTGGCCGAGCGTCTCGCGACCCGTCGACGCGGGCGGCCTCGGGTTCACCTATAAATGGAACATGGGATGGATGAACGACACCCTGTCCTACATGTCCGAGGACCCGGTGCACCGCAAGTATCATCACGACAAGATGACGTTTGGTCTCGTCTACGCCTTCAACGAAAACTTCGTGCTACCGCTTTCGCACGACGAAGTGGTGCACGGCAAACGCTCAATCCTCGGGCGCATGCCCGGCGATCGCTGGCAACAGCTTGCAAACCTGCGCGCTTATTACGGCGCGATGTACTCGCACCCGGGCAAGAAGCTGCTGTTCATGGGTAATGAAATCGCCCAGGATCGGGAGTGGAATCACGACCAGTCACTTGACTGGCATTTGCTCAACGATGCGGGCCACAGGGGAGTACAGGCGCTGCTGCGGGACCTCAATCACCTGTATGCCGCGACACCGGCCCTGCATGAAATCGACTTCGACGGCAGGGGCTTCGAGTGGATCGACTGGAACGACCGGGACAGCAGCGTACTGAGCTGGTTGCGGCGAGATTCACACGGCGCCTTCGTGGTCTCAGTAACGAACCTGACCCCGCTGGTTCGAGCAAACTTCAAACTTGGCGTCCCGGAAGGCGGCAACTACCGGACGCTGCTCAATACCGACGACAAACACTATGGCGGCAGTGGCGCTGGGCCGCACGTGGTCACGGCGACGAATGAAGGCCGGCACGGCAGGCCCTTCTCGATCGAATTGACGCTGCCCCCGCTGGCTACACTCTATTTGGAGAAAGAATAATGTCCGCTAACCCGGGTAAACAGAACGGCGACAGGGAGTTGCTGCAGACATCGGACCTGCCAATGACGGCAGACGCGATTCTCAGCGACTTCACCCATTATTTCGGGCGCATGTTGGGACGCCGGACCATAAAGGTGGATTCTCCTTTCCTGTACCAGTCCGTGGTCTACGCGGCACGCGATCGGCTCATGGAGCGCTGGATCAGGACACGGAATGCGACCGAGGCCGAGGACACCCGCCGTGTGGCCTACCTGTCGCTCGAGTTCCTGATGGGGCGCTTGCTGCGCAATGCCCTCCTCAACCTCGGTATCGAAGACGCGACGGCCGAAGCGCTGGAGCGCATCGGCCTGGACCTCGAAGACGTGTGCGAGCGCGAGCACGACACAGGACTTGGCAACGGCGGTCTCGGGCGACTCGCCGCCTGTTTCCTCGACAGCTGTGCGACGCTCGCGCTGCCCGTCATCGGCTATGGCATTCGTTACCAGTACGGGATGTTTCACCAGCGCCTCGAGAACGGGTACCAGGTCGAGGAGGCCGATTCCTGGCTGCGCGAAGGCTTTCCCTGGGAAATAGAACGCTTCGAGTATGCGCAGACCATCAAGTTCGGCGGTCGCAGCGACGTGCAAATCGATGCGTCGGGAAGATCCCGGCACGTCTGGGTCGGGACGCACGACGTGCTGGCGATTCCCTACGACGTTCCGGTGCCGGGCTTTCGCAACGACATTGTCAACACGCTCCGCCTCTGGTCGGCGGCCGCACGCGATGCGTTCGATCTCGAGGAGTTCAATGCGGGCAGCTACGCTGACTCCGTCGCCTCGAAGAACGAAGCCGAAAACATCACGATGGTGCTGTACCCGAACGCGACCACCGAGAACGGGCAGGAACTTCGCCTGAGGCAGCAGTACTTTCTTGCGTCCGCGAGCCTGCAGGACACTATTCGCAACTGGCGCGAACGGCACGGTGACGACTTCTCCAGTTTTGCCGCGAAAAACTGCTTCCAGCTCAACGACACGCATCCCGCTGTCGCCGTCGCCGAGCTGATGCGCCTGCTGATCGACGTGCATGGCATGGAATGGGACGAAGCCTGGGACGTCACGCGCAGCACCATGGCCTACACCAATCACACGTTGCTGCCCGAGGCGCTCGAGATGTGGCCCGTTGCCATGTTCCGGCGTTTGCTGCCGCGCCTGCTCGATATCATTTACGAAATCAATGCGCGCTTCATTGCGGAGATCGGCCAGCACTGGCCCGGCGACAACGAGAGGATCCGCCGCATGTCGCTGATCCAGGAAGGTGCGCAGCCGATGATCCGCATGGCCTTCCTCGCCATCGTGGGCAGCTTCTCGATCAACGGCGTCGCCGCGTTGCACTCCCGCCTCCTGCGCGAGGGCCTGTTCCGGGATTTCGCCGAGCTGTGGCCCGCGCGATTCAACAACAAGACCAACGGCGTCACCCAGCGCCGCTGGCTCGCCGCCTGTAATCCCGGCCTTGCCAGCCTGATTGACGAAACGATCGGCGAAAGCTGGAAAACCGATCTGGACAAACTCGAAGGCATCCGGCCAAAGGCCGACGATCCCGAATTCCAGGTGCGCTGGCGCGACATAAAACGGGCGAACAAGCAAAGACTGGCGGACGAGCTCGAAGCGAAGACCGGGCTCACGGTGTCCGCGGACATGCTGTTCGATGTGCAGGTCAAGCGCATCCACGAGTACAAGCGGCAGTTGCTGAACGTCCTGCATGCGATCCACCTCTACGATCGGATCCGGCGCGGTGACGGTGAGGGGCTGACGCCCCGCCTGATCATCATCGGTGGTAAAGCCGCCCCTGGCTACGTCATGGCGAAATCCGTTATCAAGTGCATTAACAATGTCGCGCGCGTGATAAACGCCGATCCCGTGATGGCCGGCCGCCTGCAACTGATCTTTTATCCTGACTACAACGTGTCCGGCATGGAGAAGATCTGTCCGGCAGCCGACCTGTCCGAGCAGATTTCGACGGCGGGTAAGGAAGCGTCCGGTACCGGCAACATGAAGTTCATGATGAACGGCGCCGTCACGATTGGCACCCTCGACGGCGCCAACGTCGAAATTCGCGAGGCGGTGGGCGCAGAGAACTTCTTCCTGTTCGGCCATACCGTTGAAGAGATCGAGGCGCTGCGCGGCAGCTATGACCCGCAAGCCATCATCGACAGCGACGATGATTTCCGTCGTGTCATAAAGCTGCTCGAAAGCGGCCACTTCAACCACTTCGAACCCGGCATCTTCGACGCGATTATCCAGTCGATCAAGGAACCCGCCGATATGTGGATGACGGCCGCGGACTTCCGCAGCTTCATTGATGTGCAGGACGAAGCCGGCAAGGCATACCAGGACGAAGCCGGCTGGACACGCATGAGTATCCTGAATACCGCCTGCTCCGGCCGCTTTTCGACAGACCGGACAATGCGCGACTACAACAACGACATCTGGCACCTCGACCCGATTCCGCACGCGGGTTCATGATCCGGACGGGGCAAGCTGGGCCGCTTGGCTCGACGCCGGACAAGGACGGCACGAACTTCGCGGTGTACTCATCCATTGCGAATCGCGTGGAGCTGTGCCTCTTCGACGAGGCCGGCCTGCAGGTGGCGCGTCACGATCTGCCCGACTGCAGCGATGGCGTCTGGCACGGGTATCTTCCCGGCTGCCGGCCTGGCCAGCGCTACGGATTTCGCGTGCACGGTCCTTACGATGCAGCCCAGGGCCTGCGCTGCAATCCGAATAAACTGCTGATCGACCCGTATGCGCGGCGCCTGCAGGGTGAATTCCGCTGGACGGACAGCGTGTTCGATGCGAATGACGAGGATAGCGCGGGCAGCATGCCACTCTCGGTCGTTACGGATGCCATAGCGGTTGCCGACCATCGCCGGCCGCGCTTCCCCTGGAATGAGACCATATTCTACGAGTGCAACCTGCGCGGCTACACCATGCGTCACCCGGCGGTCGATGAGGCCGACCGCGGCACGTTCTCGGGCTTCAAAAATCGCGAAGTACTCGAGTACATCAAGGCGCTGGGCGTAACGTCTGTCGAACTGATGCCGACCTACGCGTTCATCGACGAGCATCACCTCGTCAAGCAGGGTCTGCGCAATTTCTGGGGCTACAACACAATTTCGTTCTTTGCGCCGATGCCCCGCTACGCTCGTGGCGACGCCGACACCGAAATGCGCGACATGGTGCGCAGCATTCACGATGCCGGGCTCGAGGTGATTCTCGATGTGGCCTACAACCACACCGGCGAGGCCGGCAGCGATGGCCCCACAGTCGGCTTTCGGGGTCTCGACAACCTCACCTACTACCGTACGCTGCCTGACGATCCCGGCGCCTATATCAACGATACGGGCTGCGGCAATACGCTCAACGTCGAGCACCCGCGTGTGCGGCAAATGGTCGTCGACAGCCTCGCCTGGTTCACGGATTCGATGGGCGTTGACGGCTTCCGTTTCGATCTCGCGACGGTCCTGGGGCGGCGGCACCACGGTTTCTCCAAGGGCCATCCCTTGTTGATGGAAATCAGCAACCACCCGCGCCTGCGCGAGAGCAAACTCATCGCCGAGCCCTGGGACCCGGGTCCTGGCGGCTACCAGCTGGGGAACTTCCCGCCGCGCTGGGCCGAGTGGAACGACATCTATCGCGATGGCGTGCGGCAGTTCTGGCGTGGCGATCTGGGCAAGAGCGGCGTCCTCGCAAGGCGCCTGCACGGGTCCGCCGACATCTTCGAGGCGAGCGGCCGCGGACCCGTATCGAGCGTCAACCTCGTGACTGCGCATGACGGATTCACGCTGCGCGATTCTGTCAGCTATGTCCACCGCCACAACGAGGCGAACGGCGAGAACAATCGCGACGGGCACGCACACAACTACAGCTGCAACTACGGCGTTGAGGGCGAGACCGATGACGAAGACATCATTCGGCAACGTCGTCGTCACAGCCTGAATCTCTTCGCAACGCTACTCATGTCCCAGGGAACACCGCTGATTCTCGCCGGCGACGAGTTCGGGAACTCGCAACAGGGCAATAACAATGCGTATGCGCAGGACAACGAGACAGGCTGGCTGGACTGGTCGGGCCGCGAGGATGAACCGTTGTTCACGGAGTTGGCGCGCGAACTGATCTGGTTGCGACGCGAAACGCCGTTGCTGCGCTTGCCGGAGTATGTCCACGGTACGCTCGAGCTACCGGAGGGCACCGTTCGAATCGACTGGATAAACCAGTGTGGCGATACCAAGCATGAATCCGAGTGGGCGCACAGTCGCGCATTCACGAAAGTCATTGCGCTCGGCAAACACGATGGCAGCGAATCCGTCGCAGCCATACTCGTCAACGCTCACCACCACACGGCGGACATGAGACTGTCACGCAGCGAAACTTTACGCGACTGGCGCGTTGCGTTCTGCAGCGCCAGGGAAGACCCGCAACTCGATGAAGCGCGCAGGGTCACGATGCCTGCTATGTCGATCGCCTTGCTGCTGTCCGGCTAGGGCTCGAGTGGCAATGCAGTCGAATACTTGACGCGTCGCAACACGAACGTCGAGCTCGCCGAGCGCACTGCCGCGTGGCTGAGGATTTGCGCGTTGAGAAAATCGTTATAGCTGTCCATATCGCGCGCGATGACCTGTAGCAGGTAGTCGCGCTCACCGGAGACCGAGAAGCACTCCATGACCTCGGGCAGCAGGGAGACATGCCGCTCGAAGTTCTGGCGGTTCTCGTCCGAGTGCTCCTTCATGGCAACCAGCAACAGCACCTGGATATTGAAGCCCGCGAGCTTCGGGTCCAGCAGCGCGACCTGGCGCTGAATCAAACCGGCCTCCTCGAAGTCCCGAATCCGGCGCCAGCATGACGTGCGCGACATGCCCACGATTTCGGCGAGCTCACCCTGGTTGCGAGTCGTGTCGCGCTGCAGCTCCGCGAGCAGGCGACGGTCGGTACGCGTTAGCTTCACTTGGTCTTTTCGCTCCTGTTTTTCACTACTATGAAACATTTGTTTCATTATTGCCAATAATCAGAGTCAAATCGGACTACTTTTCACTGTTTTTCGCTCATAATGTCGAAAGGATTTTACGACCCCAGAACCCGGCAGAGGACAGAACGATGGCAGATCTCTTCGATAATCCCATGGGACTCGATGGCTT
>Ga0224496_10001474_pt1 | contig 14644 bp, 17 predicted proteins | sample SF_Jul11_sed_USG_2_FD_168127 | JGI IMG/M metagenome (GOLD analysis project Ga0224496, IMG submission 168127) | Sediment microbial communities from San Francisco Bay, California, United States - SF_Jul11_sed_USGS_8_1 | ecosystem: Environmental > Aquatic > Marine > Sediment | place: USA...
TCTCGCGGACCTCGATCATGCGACGCCGATCTTCTGGCACGGTGTGGGCACCAATCTGCTGGTACGCGATGGCGGACTGAAGGGTGTGGTCGTTTCCGCGACGAAGATGCTGCGTCAGCTCGAGCGCATCGATGAGTACCGGGTGCGTGCCGGCGCAGGATTGCCCTGCACGCAGTTGGCCCGCCAGTGCATTCGCTGGGGGCTCGGCCCCTCGGAGTTCTTCGCAGGCATTCCCGGATCCGTTGGCGGCGCCCTGGCGATGAACGCGGGCGCACACGGCGGCGAGACCTGGGAGCGCGTCGAGTCGGTCCGCACGATCGATCGCCGAGGTGAAATTCGCGAGCGCGCACCGGAGGAGTACGAAGTCGGGTACCGCAGTGTGCAAGGTCCCATGGACGAGTGGTTCATCGAGGCGACATTTCGCTTCGATCCGGACGTCATGCCCAGCATGGAAACGCTGAAGACGATGCTGGAGCGTCGCAAGCAGACACAGCCGCTCGGCCTCCCGAGTTGCGGTTCCGTGTTCCGGAATCCGCCGGGCGACTATTCGGCGCGCCTGATCGAGGCGGCCGGGCTCAAGGGATATCGGCTTGGTGGAGCAGAGGTTTCAACCAAGCATGCAAACTTCATTATCAATCGGGAAAACGCCTCGGCAGCGGACATCGAGAACCTGATCGAGCACGTTCGCCAGACCGTGCTCGACAAACACGGTGTGGCGCTGAGACACGAAGTGCGCATCGTCGGCGAGGTGGCGAAATGACCGTTACCGATGCCGCAGATTTTGGCCGCGTTGCCGTGATGCTCGGCGGGCACTCCAGCGAGCGGGCCGTCTCCCTGGATACGGGTGGGGCCGTCCTCGCGGCCTTGCGGTCGAAGGGTGTCGACGCGCATGCCTGGGACCCGGCAGAGAATTCACTGGCCGAATTCGCCGCCGCGTGTTTCGACCGCGTTTGGATTGCGCTGCACGGGCCGGGCGGTGAAGACGGCGCGGTGCAGGGGCTCCTGCAGTGGCTGCAGGTCCCGTACACCGGAAGTGGTGTGATGGCGTCTGCGCTGGCGATGGACAAGGTCCGAAGCAAGCACCTGTTCCGGGCAGTCGGTATACCGACGCCGGACTACGCGGCGGTCAATACGCTGCACGAGGCGTCCGTGGCGGCCGAGCAGGTGGGTTTTCCCCTGATCGTCAAGCCGTCGGGGCAGGGCTCGAGTGTGGGCATGTCCAAGGTGTTCGAACGCGGTGAGCTGAACGAGGCGGTCGAAGTCGCGCTCCAGTACGACGCTACCGTTCTGCTGGAGACCTGCATCGTCGGCGAGGAGATTACGGTTGCGGTGTTGCAGGGCAAGGCATTGCCGAGTATCCGGATCGAGACACCGCGCGTGTTTTACGACTACCGGGCGAAGTACGAATCGGACCGCACCCAGTACATTTGTCCTGGCACGGAATCGGACGCCGAAGAGGCTCTGTATGCCGAGCTGTCCCTCGCTGCGTTCGATGAGCTTGGCTGTTCCGGCTGGGGTCGTGTCGACTTCATGAAGAGCGCCGACAAACAGCCACTTGTCCTGGAGGTCAATACGGTGCCCGGGATGACAAGCCACAGTCTTGTGCCGAAGGCGGCGCAAAAGGTCGGCATCGACTTTGCAACGCTTTGCTGGCGCATCCTCGAGACGAGTTTCGAGACGGAGGTTGGGCATGGCACGTAAGCAAGCCAGACGTCGCAAGCAGAAGAAGGCTACGACCTTCAGGATGCCGAGAATCCGCATCGGCCGCATCGTGGCGCCCTTCGTCGCTGCCGGCATCATCGTGGCGACTTATCAACTCACGATGACCATGCTCGATCGCAGGATTTCATCGATTGAAATCAGTGGGCCTTTCCAGCGCGTAACCGCATTGCAGATCGAGGAAGCGATCAGCGACGAAATCGACGCGGGATTCGTTGGTGCCGATCTCGATTACATCCAGGATCGCATCGTGGCGCTGCAGTGGATCGACCAGGCGCGTGTTGCACGACGCTGGCCGAGCCGCATCTCGATAACCGTGACGGAACAGGTTCCGGCCGCCACCTGGGGTGAACGCGGACTCCTGAACACGCGCGGCGAATTATTTGTGACCGAAGCGCGCCACATCCCGGCAGAGCTGCCGCGCCTGAGCGGGCCGGACGACAGCTCCGCGGCAGTTGCGAAACGTTATCTCGAGGTGCGCGACAAGCTCATCCCGCTTGGACTCGACCTGCGGCGAGTGCATCTCGATGCGCGTGGCTCCTGGGAAATGACGCTCTCGAACGGTATCGAGATACGGCTGGGACGACGTGACGTGGCCGAGCGCACAGAGCTGTTTCTCGACGTCGTCGCCAACATCATCACAGGTCGTGCCGCGGATATCGAGTATGTCGACATGCGGTACGGCAACGGTTTCACCATTGGGTGGAACGGTGGCGAGAAGACGCCTGTTGCCGAACCGAATCAGCAAGGGCGCAAGTTGCTCGCGTCCAGAGGAACGGAGTGAATGTCAAAACGGCCTGACAGAAACATGATTGTCGGACTCGATATCGGCACCTCGAAAGTGGTGGCGATCGTCGGCGAGGTCAACGATGAAGGCAACATCGAAGTCGTCGGCATCGGCTCGCACCCTTCTCGAGGACTAAAGAAGGGTGTCGTCGTCAATATCGAGTCGACGGTGCATTCGATTCAGCGTGCGGTGGAAGAAGCCGAACTCATGGCCGGCTGCGATATTCATTCGGTGTACACGGGTATTGCCGGCAGCCACGTACGCAGCCTGAACTCGCATGGCATCGTGGCCATTCGCGATACGGAAGTCAGCGCGTCGGACGTCGATCGCGTCATTGACGCGGCCCGCGCAGTCGCAATTCCTGCGGACCAGAAAATCCTGCACATCCTGCCGCAGGAATTCCTGATCGACAGCCAGGAAGGTATCCGCGAGCCGATCGGCATGTCGGGCGTTCGTCTCGAGGCAAAGGTCCATATGGTGACCGGTGCGGAAAGCGCCGCGCAGAATATCGTGAAGTGCGTGCAACGCTGTGGTCTCGAAGTCGACGACATCGTGCTCGAACAGCTCGCCTCGAGTTACGCCGTACTGACGGACGATGAAAAGGAACTCGGTTCCTGCATCGTCGATATCGGCGGAGGCACTACGGACATCGCCGTGTTCCTTGGGGGCGCGATCCAGCACACGGCCGTTATCCCCATCGCGGGCGACCAGGTGACCAACGACATCGCCGTATCGATGCGCACGCCGACGCAATACGCCGAAGAGATCAAGATCAAGTACGCCTGCGCCTTGTCGCAGCTCGCGAATCCTGACGAGACGATAGAGGTGCCGAGCGTTGGGGACCGGCCGCCGCGCAGGCTGGCACGCCAGACGCTCGCTGAGATCGTCGAGCCTCGTTACGAAGAGCTGTTTGGCCTCGTGCGCGATGAGCTGCGTCGCAGCGGCTTCGAGGAACTGATTGCGGCCGGCGTCGTGATTACGGGCGGGAGCGCGAAGATGGAAGGAGCGGTAGAGCTGGCAGAAGAGGTCTTTCATATGCCGGTACGGCTCGGTGCGCCCCAGTTCATCGACGGCCTCACAGAAGTCATTCGCAACCCGATACACGCCACGGGCGTCGGGCTGCTCTTGTACGGAAACGAAAATCTCTCCCGGCGCGACCGCCGCAGCACGCCGATCGGCGGCAACCTGGGAGAAGTCTGGGATCGCATGAAGTCGTGGTTCCAGGGGCATTTTTAAGAACTGTTTTTGTTGTTAATCAAGGGGTTTGCAGTGAGTACCCCACAGGGAAAGTCAAAAAGCGGAGGAAGACTCAATGTTTGAACTAATGGACACACACAGCCAAAGTGCTGTTATCAAAGTCATCGGTGTCGGTGGCGGCGGCGGTAACGCCGTCGGCCACATGGTCGACGCCGGTATCGAGGGCGTGGATTTCATTTGTGCCAATACCGATGCGCAGGCGTTGAAGGGGTCGCGCGTGCGGACCTCGCTGCAGATCGGTTGCAATATCACGAAGGGTCTCGGCGCCGGCGCGGACCCGGATATCGGTCGCCAGGCCGCGATGGAGGATCGTGATCGCATTCTCGGGGTTATCGAGGGCGCAGACATGCTGTTCATCACGGCGGGCATGGGTGGCGGCACCGGATCCGGCGCTGCACCGATCGTTGCCCAGGTGGCCAAGGAGCTCGGTATCCTGACCGTTGCGGTCGTGACAAAGCCGTTCCTGATGGAAGGTGGCAAGCGCATGCAGATTGCGGAACACGGTATCAGCGAGCTCGGCAAATACGTCGACTCGCTGATCACGATTCCGAACGAGAAGCTGCTCACCGTGCTTGGCGGCGAAACCACGCTGCTGGATGCGTTCCGCTCAGCCAACCAGGTACTGCAGGGAGCGGTACAGGGCATCGCCGAACTCATCACGCGTCCCGGCTTGATCAACGTCGACTTTGCCGACGTTCGCACCGTAATGTCAGAAATGGGCATGGCGATGATGGGTACCGGCGTATCCCAGGGCGAAGACCGTGCTCGCGAAGCAGCCGAAGCAGCCGTTTCGAGTCCTCTGCTTGAAGATATAAACCTTGCAGGAGCCAACGGCATTCTGGTCAACGTCACGGCGGGCATGGACCTGTCGATCGGCGAGTTCCATGAGGTCGGCAAGACGGTCAAGGAGTTCGCTTCAGACGACGCCACGGTCGTCGTCGGTACGGTGATCGACCCGGACATGACCGATCGCATTCGCGTGACGGTGGTTGCCACGGGTCTTGGCAAGAATGCCGCGAACGCCGAGTCGCCAATGCGGATCGTGCGTCGGCCAGAGGCGCAGGCCGAGCCGAACTACCACACGCTGGACAAGCCAACGGTGCAGCGCAAACGCGCCGTGGGCGACGGTCTGGGGCAGGGCGGATTACAGGAAGAGCTGCTGGACATTCCGGCATTCCTGCGACGCCAGGCTGACTGACGAGGAAGGGATGCGACCCCCGGTGCTACTCACTCACCGGCGGGAACCTCCTCCGCTTTACCGGCCCGGTAACCCCGGGTCGGTCCCTTCTTTCCCCTGCACACCGACTCTTCAAGAGCCTGTCACGCCTGTGCGCTAACAGCCTAATTCTTGTGGAGTTTTTGCTCATTATGGTAATCTTGCGCGCGACATGTTGAGACAACGCACTCTCAAGACCACGATCCGGGCAACCGGTGTCGGCCTGCACTCCGGCGAGAAGGTCTACATGACCCTGCGACCGGCCGCCGAAAACTCGGGCATCACGTTCCGGCGTGTGGACCTGGATCGTCCCGTGGACGTTCCTGCTGACCCAAAACTGGTCGGCGAGACGATGCTGGGCACCACGCTGGAGAAAGACGGCGTCAAGGTGGCGACTGTCGAGCACCTCATGTCGGCGCTGGCCGGCCTCGGCATCGACAACATCAATATTGATCTGTCCGCGTCCGAAGTGCCGATCATGGATGGCAGCGCCGGGCCGTTCGTGTTCCTCCTGCAGTCGGCCGGCATCGAAGAACAGAATGCCGCAAAGAAATTCATTCGCATCAAGAAGAAGGTGCGGGTCGAAGACGGCGACAAGTGGGCCGAGTTGTTGCCTTTCAACGGCTTCAAGGTGAACTTCGAGGTGTATTTCAATCACCCCGTGTTTAACAAGCTCAGCCAGAAAGCGACCATCGATTTTTCGTCAACGTCGTTCCTGAAGGAAGTCAGCCGTGCGCGTACTTTCTGTTTCCTGCGCGATGTCGAGGCTTTGCGTGAAAGAAACCTGACGCTGGGCGGCAGCATGGACAACGCGATAGTGCTGGACGACTACAGGATTCTTAACGAAGACGGCCTGCGTTACTCGAACGAGTTCGTGATACACAAGATTCTCGATGCCATTGGCGATGCCTACCTGCTGGGCCACAGCCTGATCGGCGAACTCAGGGCCTACAAGTCGGGCCACGACCTCAACAACAAGCTTATGCGGGCAATGCTTGCCGACGTGTCCAGCTACGAGGTTGTGACCTTCAGCGATTCGAAGCAATCGCCGATTTCCTACGCGACACCCGCGTACGCCTGATTCAAAGGACGGTCGGGTTCGGCGCGTCGCCGTAGACCTCGTCCGGATCGAACACTTTCTCGGTTTCCGTCCATTCGAGCGCCACGTGGCCCTTCGATTGTTTTGCCTCGAAATCGCGGGCGACGGGGACCTTGCGGTAGAAGCAGCTCCGATAGCCCACGTGGCAGCTGGCACCCCCTGCGACATCGACGCGCAACCAGATGCAGTCCTGGTCGTCGTCGACCAGCAGTTCCCGGACTGTCTGGATGAGGCCGCTGGTCGCGCCCTTGTGCCAAAGAACCTGGCGGCTGCGGCTGTAGTAGTGGGCTTCGCCCGTTGTGATGGTCAGCCGCAGGGCCTCGGAGTTCATGTAACCCTGCATCAGGAGTTCGCCGCTGTCGGCGTCGGTGGTTACGACCGTAATCAGCCCGCGTTCGTCGAACTTGGGCGCAAGGTCATTGCCTTCCTCAACCTGTTCGATTGAGGTGCGGTCTTTGAAGCGGACGGGGGCGCCTGACATTGCGAAATCTCGAAAAAGACAGGGGCAGGAAGAATACCTAGCGTAGCAGCGCTCATCAATGTTGTTATGATTGCGTTTTTTGACCGGCCGGACCCAGGAACAATGACCATACAGTTACATGACACCCTTAAGGGCAGGAAAGTCCCGTTCGAGCCCCGCGAGGAGGGGAAGGTGACGATGTACCTGTGCGGACCGACCGTATACAACTTTGCGCACATCGGAAATGCCCGGCCAGCCGTCGTTTTCGACCTGCTGGCGCGCATCCTGCGACGACGCTACACGTTGACGTTCGCACGAAATATCACGGATGTGGATGACAAGATCATCGCCGCGTCCGGCGAAACCGGCCAGCCGATCGGGGAGATAACGGCGAAGTTTACGAAGGCCTATAATGACGATATGGGCGCGCTGGGCGTGCAGCCGCCGGACATCGAGCCGCATGCAACGCAGCATATCGACGTCATGATCGCGATGATCCAGAAGCTCATCGACGCAGGCCACGCGTATGTGGCTGAGGGTCACGTCCTGTTCGATGTAGCCTCGCACAAGAAATACGGTGAGCTGTCCAAGCGGGATCTGCGCCAGATGATTGCGGGGTCCCGGGTCGAAGTCGCGCCTTACAAGAAAGCTGCCCAGGACTTCGTATTGTGGAAGCCCTCGACGCCGGATGTTCCCGGCTGGGATTCCCCTTGGGGACGCGGGCGGCCCGGCTGGCACATCGAGTGCTCGGCTATGGCGGAAAAGCACCTCGGCGACACGATCGACATTCATGCCGGTGGCCAGGATCTCGTTTTTCCGCATCATGAAAACGAGTGCGCACAGTCGAGTTGCGCGCATGGCGGCGCGCCGTTTGCGCGCTACTGGTTGCACAACGGCTTCCTGAGCATCGACGAAACCAAGATGTCGAAGTCGCTGGGTAACGTCCAGCTCGTGCACGACCTGATCGAAACGATTCCCGGCGAAGTCATTCGCCTCGCGTTGCTCGGTGCGCATTATCGCCAGCCGCTGGATTGGTCGGCGGAAACGCTCGCGTCCGCCCGCCGCCAGCTGGATCGCCTCTACGGTGCCGTGCGTGGCATCAAGGTGTCCGAAAAAGCGCGAGCGGCTGCCGAGGTGCCGGAGGCACTTGTCGCGGCGCTCGAGGATGACATTAATACGCCCAAGGCAATGGCCGAGTTCTTCGCGCTTGCGCGCTCGCTGAACAAGTCCAACGATCCTGAAGAAATGGAAGCGCTGGCGGCACAGATGTACGCGGCAGGTGACCTGCTGGGACTGCTCGGGCACGATCCCGAAAAGTGGTTTGCGGGAAACGTAAGTGGTGACGTTGCCACCGATCACATCGAAGCGCTCATCGCGAAACGCAATGAAGCTCGCGCCAACAAGGACTGGGCGGCGGCCGATGGCTTCCGCGACCAGCTTACCGAGATGGGTATTACGATCGAGGACGGGCCCGATGGCACGACCTGGCGGCGGAGCTGACTGTGACCAACGAAATCGCGCAGGCACAAGAGGAACTCATCGCCGACTTCGAACTGTTCGAAGACTGGATGGACCGCTACCAGTACCTGATCGACCTGGGGCGGCGCCTCCCCGAGTTTCCCGAGGAACTGCGGACGGAAGAAAATCGCATCCGCGGCTGCCAGTCACAAGTATGGTTCGTGGCCGACAGGAAAGACGGCCGGCTGGAGTTTCGCGCCATTAGCGACGCGGCCATCGTTTCCGGCCTGATCGCGCTGTTGTTGCGTCTCTACAGCGGCCGCTATCCGCAGGACATACTGGATACGCCACCCGACTTCGTCACCGCGCTGCAGCTCGAGAGCCACCTGAGCCCAACACGCAGCAACGGCCTGAGTTCGATGCTCCAGGCGATTCGACGCTTCGCGACCGAGGCGGTCGAGGCGGCCTGATGCCGAATGCCGTCAGCCGAATGCTCGCAAAGCCGCTGATCGGACTTGTGCGCGCCTATCGCCTGCTGATCTCGCCATGGCTGGGCTCCAATTGCCGTTACCAGCCCACCTGTTCGAGCTATGCGATCGAGGCGCTGCAGGTTCACGGCGTGCTCAAGGGAGGCTGGCTTGCGTTGCAACGCATCGGTCGGTGTCATCCCTGGGGTGGCTCGGGTTACGATCCGGTGCCGGGTACGGAGCAGGGCGACGATGAAGCTGGCTGACGTCTTTCGCGCGATAGCCTATCCGCTCACTACATCGGCCGTGTTCGTGCCGCTGCTCGTCTTCTGGCTGCTCACGTCCTTTGCGACCTGGGGTGGTGCGCTGGGCCTGTTCCTGCTGTTCCTCATCCTGCCGGCCGTCTTCCGTTTCCAGATGATCGTCCTCGAGGCTCGCGGTCGCGGCGTAGAGCCTGCGACACCGGATGTCGAATCCTTCAACTGGTTTGGCAATGCCTGGACTCTGTTTCCCACAGTGGTCTTCGTTTTCGTGACCTGGGCCGTCGTCGTGACCCTCGAGAATTTCGGAATCGCGTGGGCAATTGTCGTCACGATGCTCGCAGCCGCGCTCATTCCCGCATCCTTCGGCGTCCTTGCCATTACACGCTCACCCCTGCAGAGCCTGAACCCTGTGGCGCTTTACAGGCTGCTCGAGCGTTGCGGTTCGACCTTGTGGATAGCGTCGGTATTCCTGGTGATATCCTACGCGCTAAGCGACTTCGCGGGGAGTCTGCCCGCCATGCTCACAAGCTTTGTGCAGCTCTTCCTTACGTTTGCCTTCTTCTCTTTGACCGGCAGCGTGATTGAACCGCATGACCTTTTTGGCGAGGTCGATATTCCGGCGCCAGTCGAAAAAACCGCCGACGAAATATCGTCCGATGTAGAAAAGGCCCGAATCGCCGCGCTCGCGCACGCCTACGGCTTCATCAGTCGCGACAATCGCGCAGGTGGCTTCAAGCATATCCTCGGCGAGATCGAGAAAGATCCGGATCCTGCCGCTGCGTGGGCCTGGTATTTCGAGCGCATGCTTGGCTGGGAGCAAAAGCAGCACGCCATGTTCTTCGCCCAGGACTACATTCACGACGCGCTGGCGCATGGCGAGCACGTTCCTGCGCTCAAGGCGATCATGCGCTGCCGGCTCATCGACGAGAACTTCAAGCCCCGCTATGACGACCTGCCGGCGGCCATCCTCGCCGCGGAAAACAGCGGAAATTCGGAGCTCGCAACCGTGCTGAAGCAGGGCTGAGGCGCTACAATAAGCGCTATGGATAAACGTCTACTCACAATTCTGCGCTGCCCGGTTACGCATAAGGGCCTGTCTGTACTGAAGAAAGACAAACTCGAGAAGGTCAATGCCGCCATCAAGGCAGGCACGCTCGAGAGGCAGGACGGCGTCAAACTTGCGGAGCCCCTGACCGAAGCCCTGGTCACCGACGACGGCAAACGCGTCTACCCGGTCGACGAGGGTATCCCGGTCCTGCTCGAAGGCGAGTCCATTGCGATGGAGCAGCTTGTTTGAAGATTCGGGCTAACCAGCTTTCATCACATCTCAAGAACTCGCTTGCTCCCTGCTACCTCATCACCGGTGACGAGCACCTGCTGGTATCCGAAGCCGTTGATGAAATTCGTGACGCGGCCAGGGCGCGAGGCTTCGGGACGCGCGAACTGCACGTCGCGACGACCGGATTCGACTGGCATTCCCTTGCCGCCTCGACGGGCAACATGTCGCTGTTCGCCGAACAACGCATCGTCGAACTGCGCCTGCCGACAGGCAAGCCGGGCCGCGCGGGCGGGCAGGCCATCGTCGAGCTGGTCGAGCAAGCCGGTCCCGACTTGCTGTTCATCGTAACCGGCCCGAAGCTCGACGGTGGCGGCACGAATTCGAAGTGGGCGAAGACACTGGACCAGAAGGGTGTGAGCCTGCCTGTCTGGCCGATCGGTGTTCGTGAATTACCGGGCTGGATCGCGAACCGCATGCGCCAGGCCGGCCTGCAACCCGAACGCGATGCCGTGACCCTGATCGCCGACCGGGTTGAGGGCAACCTGCTCGCGGCGGGTCAGGAAATCGAAAAACTGCGGCTGTTGCTGGGCGCAGGCAAGGTGACGGCCGAGGACGTTAGCAGGGCCGTGGCCAATAGCAGCCGGTACGATGTCTACCAGCTGGCCGATGCAGCGATCGGCGGCGACGCGCGGCGCGCGGTGAAAATCCTCGGCGGACTCAGGGCTGAAGGTGTCGAACCCGTTATCGTCATGTGGGCGCTGACACGTGAGTTGCGCACGCTGGCAATGCTCGATGATGCCGTTCGCCAGGGGACGGACCTGGGCAGCGCCATGCAATCGGCACGCGTCTGGAACAATCGCCAGGGCCTGCTGCGTAGCTGCATCGGCCGCCACCAGCACGGCGCCTTTCATCGGATGCTCAAGGCCGGTGGTCGGGCCGATGCCGCAGCCAAGGGGCAGCGCTACGGCGATCCGTGGCAGATGGCGACTGACATCGTCGTCGGAATGGCCCGCACATGAAGCCTGTCGGCGTTTTCGGCGGCACCTTCGATCCGGTCCACTATGGCCATCTGCGGTCAGCCTTTGAGATGTTGCAGGCGTTGGACTTCGACGAGGTTCGCTTTGTGCCCTGCGGCGATCCGCCGCATCGGGGCATCACGTACGCGAGCGCCGCAGAGCGTTTTCGCCTGGTGCAGCTGGCAATAGAGGGGCAGGCAGGTTTCGTCGCCGACGATCGCGAGCTCCGCCGGGACGGGCCGTCTTACACGGTTGATACGCTCGCGTCGCTACGCGAGGAATTTCCAGACCGTTCATTGGGTCTGATAGTAGGTATGGATGCGTTTCTCGGGCTGCCTGGTTGGCACCGTTGGGAAGAGATCCTCGAAATCGCGCATATCGTCGTCGCCCACCGGCCGGGCTGGAAAGCGCCGGACATCGGTGTGCTGGGCGAGCTCATCAGTGAGTTTGGCACACACCGGGTCGACGACTTGCACGGATCGACGCTGGGGCGCATCCACATACACGCGGTTACGCAACTCGAAATCGCGTCGACAGAAATCAGGGACTTGATTGCCGCCGGTCGCGACCCGCGGTTTCTCATGCCCGACCGGGTTCGCGACGCGATCCTGGAATCGCGAATCTATTGAGCGTTGCGGGCCGCGGTCCGCCCCCGGAGGAGACAGAGTTTGAGCATTACAGAGAACCACGCATGAACAGCGAAGCACTGGCAGACCTGGTCGTAGAGGCCCTGGACGACGTCAAGGGTAAGGATATCGTGCGCCTCGACGTCCGCGACATGACGCCCATGACGGACTACATGGTCGTTGCAAGCGGCACATCGAATCGCCATGTCAAAGCGCTGGTCGACAATGTTGCCGAGAAGGCGCGGTCAGCCGGTCGCCGGCCTATTGGCATCGAGGGCGAGGAAGGGGGCGAGTGGGTGCTGCTTGATCTCCAGGACACCCTTGTGCACGTCATGCTACCCAAAGTGCGGGAGTTCTATAACCTGGAAAAACTCTGGTCGATCCGTCCGAGCGGGGATGCGGCGGCGACCGACGGCTGAGCCGTGCATATTCGACTACTGGCCGTTGGTGATCGCCAGCCGTCCTGGGTGGACACGGCCTTCGGCACCTATGCCGAGCGTATCCCGCGCGAATGGAAGTTCCGCCTCGACGTCATACCCACCGTGCGCCGCAACAGGAACGACAAGTCACGCCAGGCAATGGAATCCGAAGGCGAGCTGATTCTCGGCAAGCTCGCGCAGGCGGAGCAGATGGTCCTGCTCGATGAGCGCGGCAAACAGCTGACGAGCAGGGCGCTCGCTGGAAAGCTGTCGGACTGGCAGATCGACGGGCGCGATCTGTGTTTCGTCATTGGCGGTCCCGACGGCGTTTCGGACCGCTGCAAGCAGCGCGCCGATTTCACATGGTCCCTGTCGCAGCTGACACTGCCGCACGGGTTGGCACGCGTCCTGTTCGCCGAGCAGCTCTATCGCGCCCATTCGCTGCATACCGGCCACCCCTACCACCGCGCCTGACCGGACTGTAGTGAGTACTCGACCTCGGCTGCATCTTGTCTCCGCTTCGCCGCGCCGCCGCGAGATACTCACGTCTCTCGACCTCGCTTTCACGGTCGTTCCCGTCGCTGTTGACGAGACGCCGCTCGACAGCGAAACGCCGGGTGAGATGGTGCTGCGACTCGCTGTCGCAAAGGCCGGGGCGGCCGCCGTCGAGCCCGGAGACTTCGCCCTGGGCGCCGATACGGCCGTCGTAATTGACGGCAGAGCCCTGGGCAAACCGCTCGACGAAGCCGACTGCCTCGCCATGCTGGCGACGCTCTCCGGCCGCTGCCACAAGGTACTGACGGGCGTGGCGCTCGCCGGTGCCAACGGCGTGCGCACGGCGCTGTCGGAAACGGATGTGTATTTTCGCGAAATCAGCCGCGACGAAGCGCTCGCTTACTGGCAAAGTGGAGAGCCCTGCGACAAAGCGGGCGCCTACGCCATACAGGGCCTGGGCGGTGCGTTTGTCGAGCGGATCGAGGGCAGCTATTCCGGCGTTGTCGGGCTGCCCGTATTCGAAACCGTGGCACTGCTGAAAGAAGCAGGCTTCGGCGTGATGACCTGACAGATTGCGATGACGGACGAATCCCAAAAAGAAGAGATCCTGATCAACGTGACGCCCAGCGAAGTTCGTGCGGCGTTGCTTGAGAATGGCGTCCTGCAGGAGGTCTACATCGAGCGTGCCGCGCGCCGCGGGCTGATCAGCAACATCTACAAAGGGCGGGTCCTGCGAGTACTGCCGGGCATGCAGGCTGCGTTCATCGACATAGGGCTGGAGCGTACGGCCTTCCTGCACGCTTCCGATATCGCCAAGCCGAGCGCGCTCGAGAAAGGCGATGACGCGCCGAGCATCCGCGATCTCGTAAGAGAAGGCGACGAGATCATGGTGCAGGTTGTCAAGGATCCGCTGGGCAATAAAGGGGCACGGCTGACCAGCTACATCACGTTGCCCTCACGACATCTCGTGTTGCTGCCGCGCAGCGACAGCGTCGGCATTTCGGCGCGCATCGAAGACGAAGACGAGCGCGATCGGTTGCGCCGCATGGTCGAGGAATTGCTGGCGGAGAGGGATCTCAAATGCGGCGCTATCGTCAGGACCGTGGCGGAGGGCGCCGACAGGCCTGCACTCGAGTCGGACCTGCGCTATTCGCTCAAGTTATGGGAGGTCGTTAAGGAGCGGTTTAGCAAGAGCAGTGTAAAAACACTGGTGCACGAGGATCTGTCACTGCCATTGCGGGTCTTGCGCGACATGGTCACTGACGATGTCGAGCACGTCCTCGTCGACTCCGAGAGCGATTACGAGGCCATGCAGCAATTTGCGACAACGTTTCTTCCGGAAGAGAGAGCGAATATCGAGCTGTACCAGCGGCGGCGGCCGATTTTCGATCTGCACGGGATCGAGGACGAGATTCGCCGCTCGCTGGACCGGAGCATTCCGCTGAAGTCCGGCGGTTACCTTATATTCGACCAGACCGAAGCCATGACGACGATCGACGTCAACACCGGCGGCTACGTAGGTCATCGCAATCTCGAGGAGACCATCTACCGGACCAATCTCGAGGCTGCTGTCGCCATCGCGCGGCAACTGCGGCTCAGGAACCTCGGTGGCATCATCATTATCGACTTCATCGACATGGAAGAAGTCGACCACCGGGACAGCGTGCTGAACGCGCTGACACAGGCCTTGTCGCGGGACCATGCACGGCACCAGATCACGCCGGTGTCACCGCTGGGGCTCGTGGAAATGACACGCAAGCGAACGCGCGAAAGTCTGCAGCACATATTGTGTGAAGATTGCCCGGCCTGCTCCGGGCGGGGCTTCGTCATGACCGCCGAAACGGCCTGCCTCGAGATTTTCCGTGAAATAATCCGGCAGTCCCGTCAGTTCGAGTTTGACGAGGTCATGGTACTGGCCAGCCAGGAGGTCATCGAGCTGTTGCTCGACGAGCAGGCGCGCAGCCTGGCCGAACTCGAAGAGCAAACCGGTAAGTCGATTCGCCTGCAGACGGAGTCTTTGTACCTGCAGGACCAGTTCGACGTCGTGTTGATGTAGGCACCTAAAGAGCGCATGAAACAGTTC
>Ga0224496_10001475_pt1 | contig 14639 bp, 13 predicted proteins | sample SF_Jul11_sed_USG_2_FD_168127 | JGI IMG/M metagenome (GOLD analysis project Ga0224496, IMG submission 168127) | Sediment microbial communities from San Francisco Bay, California, United States - SF_Jul11_sed_USGS_8_1 | ecosystem: Environmental > Aquatic > Marine > Sediment | place: USA...
TCGAAGCGCGCCGGGTCATCAGCCGATTCTGCCTCCGCTTCGGCCTTCTGCTGGCCGCCGCGTTGTGCCTGGTCGCCCAGCCGCTGTCGGCGCTCTTCACGCAATCGGTCGCGATCCGCGAGGTGACGATCGATTACGTCTGGTTGGTTGCGCTGAGCTACGGCGCGTACGGCTTGGTGATGTCCGTAAACGCCGCGTTCAACGGGATCGGGCGCCCGCTGCCGGGCGTCTTGATCTCCTCGATGCGGGTTCTGATCGTCTTCTTGCCATTGGCTCTTCTCGGAGACTGGCTCTTCGGTCTGCCGGGGTTGTTCGGGGCCAGCGCGCTCTCCAACCTGAGCATCGGCGCTCTCGCCTACCAGTGGCTTGGCCGCCAGATCTGCGCGGCGCAGCGCTAGGCCGCGACCCGAGCCGGTCGCGCCCGCCACCCGTCAGCGCTCGAACAGCTCGAGGGCATGGGAAGGATGGGCGGGGTCCCTGCCCGGTCCGAGAAGCAGCGCTTCTTTCCAATGAGGGGCGAGGCGGAATCAGGCCCACGCCGGAAAGCACGCCCGAGCGTCCGAAGCGTTCGGACCTTCGACGCCTATTCCAAGTTCAGCCCGCAATCGGGGCACTCGGTGGCGTCCGCCGCCAGCACGCTGTCGCAGGCCGGGCAGGCATCCGCCTCGCCTTCCGGCAGCGGCGGAGCCTCTTCCTGGAGCAGCTGGGCCGCGATGCAGGCGTCGAGCTCTCGGGCCGCGGCAGCGTGCGCTTGTTGGACGTAGAGCCCGAAGAGCCGGACGTCGCCGAAACTGTCGGGGCGCTGTCCGTCGGGAGCGTCGTCGGCATTCGCCGCCTCGACACGGTGGGCAACGCCCCGGTGCTGGAGCGCTTCGGACAGGGCGCGGATCCACGGAATCGGCGCCACGCGCACGCAGTCGAGCTCCGCCGCCGGGGGGAAGGCGTCGAGATCTACTTCGTCCGACGGCAGCGTGTCGTCGCTGACCAGCTCGACATCGCAGTCGGCACAGCGCGCAACGAGCGGCATATACTCGGCGTGGCAGGCGGGGCAGACCTTGTAGCGGGGTTCGGTGGACATGCGCCGATTCTAGCGTGTCGGCCAAGGCTCGGACGCGACGCATTCGCGTGGGGTGCAGCGCTGGGCCCACACAGCGCGATGCGAATCCCCGACTCGAGGCCGCGCGTGCGGACGGATCGTTGCGCCTCAACGCGCGAAGCTGTGCCGCGCGGATCGATCGCAGTGTGGATCACCGGGTATTCCACTCCGTGCAAGGCCGGCCCCACGCAGAGGGAATCTTCGGATCCCTTTCCCGTGCGTGCGTGGGCCGTGGCGGCCTGGATCGCACCGTCAGCAGTTTGCCGCGTAGGGCCGCCGGCCCGGCCGAGCCGGCAGCAATTCATCGACATCCCCGCTCGTCGTCAGACGGCGCTTGCGCGCCGGCCGCGGCTGCGAGGCCGACTCGAGGCAGCGCTGCCGGAGCGGCGTCGGGTCTCGTGGCGGTGCGCACGCTCCGGGCGCGCTGTGGGCTGGCTTTCGCGGATCGCCTGGATTCCGCTCGGCGTCTGCAGCGTTTCGATCTTGCGCCGGATGAGGCGCTCGATCGACGCGAGCTGCGCGCGCTCGTCGGATCCGCACAGCGACAGCGCCGTGCCGCTGGCGCCGGCGCGGCCCGTGCGCCCCACGCGGTGGACGTAGGTTTCCGGCTCGTGCGGGATGTCGAAGTTGATGACGGTGTCGATGTCCTCGACATGGATACCGCGCGCGGCGACGTCAGTCGCGACGAGCACGCGCGTGCGGCCGCGCTTGAAGCTCTCGAGCGTGCGCACTCGGTTGCCCTGCGACTTGTCGCCGTGGATGGCCGCGGCCTCGACGCCTTCGCGGCTCAGGCTCTGCGCGAGCCGGTCCGCCCGGCGCTTGGTCCGGGTGAAGACGAGCGCCCGGGCGATCTCTTCGCTCGCCAGGAGGCTGAGGAGCAGGCCGAGCTTGCGCGGCCCGTCCACGAAGTAAACCGATTGGGAGACCGGCTCCAGGGTCGAGGAGATCGGATCGACGGCGACCTCCACCGGCTCGTGTAGAAGGCGGCTGGCGAGCTCGCGGATCTCGCGGGGCTGGGTCGCCGAGAAGAGCAGCGTCTGGCGCTCGTGCGGAAGCGCCTTGGTGATGCGGCGGACATCGGGGATGAAGCCCATGTCGAGCATCCGGTCGGCTTCGTCGAGGACGAACATCTCCACCTGGGAGAGGTCCACCTCGCCGTCGGCCATCAGGTCGAGGAGCCTTCCGGGTGTGGCAACCAGGACGTCGACGCCGCGGCGCAGCGCCGTGACCTGGGGCCGCTTGCCGACGCCGCCGAAGACGACCTCGCAGCGGATGCGGCCCCGGGGCGTGTAGCTCCGGAAGCTCTCGGCGATCTGCGCGGCGAGCTCGCGGGTCGGGGCCAGTACCAGCGCGCGGATGGGCCGGCGGCGAGCGCTGGGCTCGGTGCGCAGGAGCTCGTCGAGGATGGGCAGGGCGAAGGCTGCGGTCTTGCCCGTGCCGGTCTGGGCGCAGGCGAGCAGGTCACGCGCCTCGAGGGCGTGGGGGATGGCGTCTCGCTGAATCGGGGTCGGCTCGGTGTAGCCGAGGGTATAGAGGACGGCGATCAGCTCGGGATCGAGACCCAGGGTCTCGAAGCCGCGCGCCGAGGGGCGCGGGCGGGTTTCTTGGATCATTGCAGAGGTAGACAAATGGATTTCCTGTCATTGGCGCGTGCGCCAGGCGAGTGGTGCCTGCGCTTCGCGCGCGTGTCGGCGGTTTCTCCACGCGGGCCCTTTGCTCACGTGGGCAGCTTCTCAACGAACACTGGGCCGACTTGCAAACTGAGACGAAGCTCGGAAGGAAAGGCGGGCAGGGCCTGCTTTGAGGCTGGCGGGAACGTACCGAAGGTCGGCAGGACGCGCTCGTGGCCTTAGCGCGAGCGCTCCGCTCGGCTGTCCGCGGCCGCCTTGGGCCGGCTCAGCTCGGCCAGGTGCTGGTTGGACCGGGCGGCGCGGCGCATGGTGAGGATCTGGTTCTGCAGGATCTCCGATGTCCAGCTGTACATGCCGTCCGCCGGCTTGGCCGTGGTCGGCTTGGTGCACATGACCTCGCGCCGGCCCCAGAGCAGGAAGTAGGGCCGCTTCTCCTCCTGGGCAATGCGCAGCTCGGTGCTGACGCTTTCCGAGCCGCCGGTGTGCTCGCCGCAGATGATGATGACCTCGTCCACCTCGCGGATCCTGCGGCGCAGCCCTTCCTCCCACAGATCCGCTGCGGAGCGGGCTCTGGACCGGGCGGAGATCTCGAATCCGGAGGCGGCCTTCGACGCCTGCTGGACGAGCAGATCGTGCAGGTCCGTGTCGTGTTCGCGGTCGTAGCTCACGAAGACGCGAATCTTCTCCGCAGCCGATCCGATTCCCAGACGTTCCGATTCGAACATTGCAGCTTCTCCAGCGCTAGCCGTGTGCATGGACGTGCGCGGGGCACGTGCAGGTGGCGCCTTGCGGCGGCGCCGGATGCCGCTCGTTGTCGAGGTCGGCGCTTCCCCCGAGCTCGTGAAATTGCGCGCACTCGGTCAGGAACGCGGCTTCTGCGGAGGGCGCGTATCCGAACTCGAAGTGGGTGTACCTGGCGTCCACGCCGAGCCCGACGGGCACGAGCGCCGGGGTGTCCAGGGGCGAGCAACGCCGGCGCCGACAGCCGTAGGCTGCCTTGGCCCCGGGGCCGAAGCGGGTGCAGCGCCCGTCCACACCGACCCAGGCGTGCAAGCGCCCCTTCACGTCGGAATCCGAGCGGCCCACCAGGAATGGAACGAAAGCGCCGTCGACGACGAACCCCAGGGTGTACGTTCCTGCCGAAACCCGGCCCACCTGCGCGTCGATCGTCTTGTGGCTGAGCGGGAGGGGGCGTTGGTGTTCCACGGGAGATCTCCGGACGCTCCCAGCCCACGCGCGAGCGCGCGCGGAAGATCCGCGTGCGCGAAGCGCTGGGAAGGAGCCGTGGTGGGCGGGTTCTGGACGACAGCGGTCTCGAGAGAAGCACCGATGGAACCGGAAGGCAGATCGTCCGGTCGGCTGGACCGCTCGGCAGCTCTGTCTGAGTGCCTGCCAACCGCCACGGAGAATAGCGCATCCGGAGGTTTTGACCCCCCGGCGCCCGCAGCGAGCCGACGGAGAAGAACGAGCCGACTCTCAGAAACGGAACACGACGCCTAGCACCGGAGCGTGGGAGAAGAGGGCCAGATCGTCGAGCTGACCATCGACACCCGCGCTGGCGCGGAGGCATTGGTAGTCGAGATTGATGTTGGCGTGCCGGAAGGTGTCGTGCTGCAGCTGGATATTGCCGCGAAATACCGATCCAGGACCTCGCCAACCGACAGGCCGAAGGACTGAAAGCGGGTCCAGAGCGCCAAACGCTCGCCGAAGGCCCAGTTGAAGAAGACGCCTGCGGTGGGGAAGGGTGTCCCCACGGAGGCGTCGGCGATGTCCCCCTTCACTTTCGGTGCGGCGGCGAGCCGACCCTCGATCGTGGCATCGAGCGCGATCAAATCGAGTCCGAGGAAGATGCCGAGCTCCTTCTTCTCGTCGTGGATCAGCGAGTCGCCGTGGTCCAGCGTCGAGATGTGAATGTCGAGATCGGTCTCGGTGGTGACTCCGATGGGAATCGTTCCCTCCGGAAGATCCAGGTCGAAAGTCAGGCTCCCGGTTCCGCTGCGCAAGAGGGAGAAGTAGCCGAGCTCGAGGCGGTGCCTCTTGTTCTTCGTGAAGCGCCAGCGTCCGCATCGGCTTCGCGAGGCTCCCCATCGCGAGCCAGGGTGAAAGATCGCGCCGATGCAGCATTTCGCCCTCCAGCGGACTCGGCTGCACGATCCGCGCGCGAATCCCATCGGATCTTCGCCGGTGTGGGCCGACGCGGCGGGCCTTGCAGAAGCCGCGGCGCTCTACAGAGACTGCGCTGTCGGGGCGTCGTCTGCGCTGGCGGGCTGCGCTTCGCCGTTCTCCAGCAGGTAGGTCTGGAAATGCGATACGGACTGCACGAAGACCTTGACGAAGGAGCTCACCGTCTCGCGGCTGAGGCCGGTATCGGCCAGGAGATCGGCTTCGAGAATCGGATCCTGATCCGCATCGAGATAGGCGCGCGAGAGACGTCTCGTGCGATTCCACTCGTTGATGGTGCGCGGGTCCACCGTGATGCCGGTGATGCCGAAGTAGAGCTGTAGATCTCCGTCGTCGTAACGGTAGAGGACGCACAGGACTCCGTTCGCCTTGAAGCTTACGTTGCCATCCTTCTGAACGGTTACGGACCCGTAGCCCTCGCTCTTGAGGATTGCTGCGAGGTCCGCGGATGAAAGGCGTTCAACTACGACACCGGACGGAACGCTCGGCGCGTAGCCGAAGCTCTGCGCCGGCGGGTTGATGACGCAGGCGGCCTGACTCGTGAGCAGGGCCAGCGCGAGGGCGATCGAGCGAGCGACGTACACGGTGCGCTTCCTCCGTGTTGATTCGACCCAGGCTTCTTCGGCAGATCCACGACATCGGTTGAAAGCGGGCGCGTCAGCAACCGGCAGCGGGCACGCAACTCGCGTCCCAGGTCTCTTTGGATCGGTCCAGAACGCCGCTCCGGCCCATTTTCAATGTGAACACCGATGCGATATAGGAAAAGACGCGAATCGCGAGCTGCCCAATGAAGAAACGAGATGCCACGACACCCCGGCAAGCGCCGCTGAACCTGCCCGCGGAGGAGTTCCGTCGGGTCGGTCATGCATTGGTGGACCGGCTGGCCGAGTTCTTCATCTCGCTACCCGAGCGACCCGTGACCCGGGGCGAGTCGCCTGTGACGACGCGCACGCATTTGGGGAGCGCGGCTCTCCCCGCCACAGGCATGGCAGCCGATGAACTTCTCGCCGAGGCCACCCAGCTGGTCTGCGATCAATCGCTGCACAATGGCCACCCGCGGTTCTGGGGATACATCACGTCCTCCGCGGCACCCATCGGTGCCCTCGGCGATCTTCTCGCGGCAGCGGTGAATCCAAATGTCGGTGCCTGGCAGCTTGCGCCGATCGCTTCGGAGATCGAGGGGCAGACGGTTCGCTGGATCGCAGAGATGATCGGCTACCCCACGGACTGCGGCGGCCTGATGGTCAGCGGAGGCAACGCCGCGAACTTTGTCGGCTTCCTGGCTGCGCGCAAGGCGAAAGCCGACTGGGACCTGCGCCGTGCAGGGCTCTACGGCGAGCCCCGTCGATTGGCGCTGTATGCCTCGAAGGAAACGCACACCTGGCTGCAGAAAATCGCCGATCTGGCGGGAATTGGAACCGACGCCATCCGCTGGGTCGACACCAACCGCGTGCAGCAGATGGAGCCCTCCCATCTCGAGGAGCTCATCGCCGGCGATCGGAAGGCGGGGCATCTCCCGTTTCTCGTCGTCGCGGGAGCGGGCACGGTGAGTACGGGGGCGGTCGACCCGCTGGCCGAGATCGCCGCGATTGCGCGCCAGCACGAGATCTGGTTCCACGTCGATGGTGCGTACGGGGCGCCGGCCGCTGTCCTCCCCGAGTGGGCCGAGGCGTTTCGCGGACTCGAGCAGGCCGACTCCATCGCGCTCGATCCGCACAAATGGCTCTACAGTCCGCTGGAGGCGGGCTGCGCGCTGGTCCGAGACCCGCAGCGCCTGCGCGACGCCTTCAGCTTTCGCCCGGCCTATTACGAATTCGAAGAAGCCGAGGCAGAGGCGGGTGCGAATTATTATGAATATGGCCCGCAGAATTCGCGCGGATTTCGCGCGCTCAAGGTTTGGCTGGCGCTCCGGCAGGTCGGACGCGACGGCTACGTCCAGATGATCCGCGACGATATTGCCCTCGCGCGGCGTCTCCATGCCGCGGTGGAGGCGCATCCCGAACTCGAGGCCGGCACGCAGCACCTGAGCATCACGACGTTCCGTTACGTTCCGCCGGAGCTGCGGCGATCCGCAGGCGAGGCGAACGCGACCTTGAATGAGCTCAATCGGGCACTGGTCACGCGCTTGCAGGAGCGAGGCGAGGTCTTCGTGTCCAACGCGGTGATCGACGACCGCTATCTGCTTCGCGCCTGCATCGTCAACTTTCGCACCACGCGCCGCGATATCGACGCTCTGCCGGACATCGTCGCCCGCGAAGGCCGCGCTCTCCATGCCCAGCTTCGCCCGCGCGAATGACGCGAGTCGCCGGGGCGCCCTCCCGCGCCGGCTCTACTGGGGATGGAGCCAGGTGGGGAGCAAGCTGTACGGGTCGAGGCTGATCGTAGCGTCGAAGGCGACGCCACTCTGCCCGAGGAGAGATTGCAGCCGGCCCGCTTTGAACGCATCGAAGACTTCCGTGCACCCGCCGATGAACTCCCCTCCGACGAAGATCTGCGGGATGGTCTTGCAGCCCGTGCGAGCGGTCAGCGCTGCGCGGATCTTGCCGCCGCGATCCCCAGCTTGGAACTCGACGGAGTCGAGATCGACGGAGCGATAGGGAATTGCCGTCTTGGCGAATAGCTTGCGCACCGACCAGCAGAACTCGCACCACTCCAGGGCAAACATCACCACGGGCTGCTCCCGATCATCGACTGCGTCGTCGACGAACGCCTGCGCCTCGGCCGTCACGGGCGCGGGCTCAGCGGTGAAGGGGCTCGGCGCGGGCGGCGGCGCCGCATCGAAGCGATAGTTGGGCGTGGATCGGGCGATTTCCATTTCTTCGGGCGTCATCTCGGCCGGAATCTGCTCGAAGAGCGTTGTCGTGAGGTAGCGCTCACCCGTATCGGGCAGCATGCAGAGCACGCTGCTCCCTTCGGGCGCCGACTCACAGATCTGCAGCGCACCCGCGAAAGTCGCGCCCCCCGAGATCCCCGTGAAGATGCCTTCCTTCTGCGCCAACTCCCGCGAGCAGCGCAGCGCATCCGCCCCATTCACGGCGACCGTCTGATGGATGAGCTTCAGCGATACCACATCTTCGGCGAGCTTCGGAATGAAGTCGGGGCTCCATCCCTGCATCAGGTGGGGACGAAAGCTCGGGTGGCTCCCTGCCGGAGCGCCGTCGCCGGCGCGCATCTGAGGGATGCCACTCGCGAGCAGCGGAGCATTGTCGGGCTCGCAGACCACGATCTTCGTGTCGGGGCGCTCCGCGGCGAGCACCCGCGCCACTCCCTTCAGCGTTCCGCCCGTCCCGAACCCCGTGACCCAATAGTCGAGCCGTTCGCCCTTGAAGTCGTGCAGGATCTCCTGCGCCGTCGTCCGCGAGTGGGTGTCCGCGTTCGCTTCGTTCTCGAACTGCCGACAGAGAAACCAGCCGTGCGCTTCGGCGAGCTCGATCGCCTTGGCGAGCATCCCGGTGCCCTTCTGCGAGGCGGGCGTCAGCACCACCTGCGCGCCGAGAAACCGCATCATCTTGCGGCGCTCGACGCTGAAGTTCTCCGCCATCGTGACGACCAGCGGGTAGCCCTTCTGCGCACAGACCATCGCCAGGCCGATTCCGGTATTGCCGCTCGTCGCCTCGATCACCGTCTGTCCGGGCGCGAGCCTGCCGCTCCGCTCGGCATCCTCGATGATCCCCAGGGCGAGCCGATCCTTGACCGATCCCATGGGATTGAAGGCCTCGACCTTGACGTAGAGATCCACCCCGGGCGGGCCCAGCTTGTTGATCCGGACCACGGGCGTGTGGCCAACTGTGGCAAGAATGTCGTCGAACTTGTGCTTCATGGTGATTTCCCTCGTGCCCCTGCTCGATCTGGCCTGCGCAGCGGTTCTCCTAGCGCCGTCTTCCGGCAATCGCGGGCTCACCCTTTCCAGATAGTGGGGAGACCTTGCAAGAGGTGAAATTGGAACTTGCTCGCGTGCAGTCGATTGCGTGAGCGGAGCAGCGATTGGTCTTGGACAATCCGCGCGAGCTCAGCGCTTCGACAGAGGCAAGGGATTCAGGCGTCGGCACGGATGGTCGCGTTCTTCGTGTAGGGATGGTCTTCAAGAGTCTTCAACAGATGCATTCCGATCCCCGCAGCCATGGTGTGGAACTCGAAACGCCAGTATACGTTCTGGCGCGTCACGAAGCCGACGTAGCCGCGGATCAACGGCGCCAAGTGATACAGATCGATGTCATCGATTAGGATCTGCATGGCGAAGCATTCCCACGCATGGGTTGGAAACTCGCGCACGGAATCCGCCGGCGTGAATCGCATTGTCTTCGCATCATAGTGCACGACCTGCGTGTCTGGTGAGACCCCGGACTCATCGACGCCATTCCACCTCGCTTCCCCGCGTCCGTGCCGCAAGGAGCCGTCCTCGCGTTGCGACGCGATGATGCGGTTGATCGCGCGATACAGACACCGCGCCACGCGATCCTTGAAGCGCATGTGCTCTAGGTCGCAGGGCAGAATGCTGTAGGTCTTGCACAAGGCGCCGGTGATGATGGAGTGATACCAGATCCATGAGTCGTGATCGATCCAACCGCCCGATGCGAGCTGATTGCGCAAGGCAGTCCTGCGCACGCGCCGGCTGGCGGCGGCGAGAAAGGCGCTGTCCCCGGTTCGCCGGTAGGACTCGGCAAGCGCGTAGCAAGGGATAATGCCGTGGTTTTGTGATCCAGAAATCTGGTAGCGGAGCAGGATCGAGGCGACGTTTAGGGCTTGCTCCTCGATCTTGCGATCGTCGACGAAGCTGCTCCACAGGAAGAGGCAATAGGCAGCCAAGGCGTAGGTGAAGTCGATCACCAGGTGGCCCTGCAGAACGATGTGGCCCCCGGGTAGCATGCGCCGCTGGAGCAACTCGATGCAGTAGCGCGCTTTGTCGCGCCACTCTTCGTTCCCCGTGGCCTGGTAGGCGTAGAAGTATCCCAGGAAGCGACAGCCCATCTCTTCGATCGAGATGCCTTTGTAAGCGTAGTTGGCCCGTGGTTGCGCGATCCATCCGCGATCGGCGCGAACCAGCAGGGCGTTGGCACCTTCGATCAGCCTGAGCTTTGCCTCGGCCTCGGCGAGCGTGACCGTTCCGGGGCGGTGGCGAATCTCGAGCAGCGTGTCGTCGGGGACCGCCGGATCACCGGCACTATCCGGCGAGCCGACCTTCAAAGCGATGTCTTTGCGGTGCTTCAAGTGCTCCGAGAAAGCGCGTGCCGGAAACACGAGCCAGTTCCGCACCCAGAGGTTGAGCGCCGTCGGCAGCGGGTGATCGTCATGCCACTTCCATAGCCGGCGCAATACGCTCGGGTCGTTGATGACGGCGGTGCGACGGAAGTCGTGGAACTTCTGCGCGCGGAGGTCCTGGCGCATCCGTTCTCCAGGTCTAGACATGCTCATCGGTGCAAATCCTCCAGACACACATTCCTGGGATCTGCCTGTTTGGGACCTACGCGCAGCTCTCGCAATTTTCGCACTTTCGACTCCGAGAAACACACACAGAAATTTCCTGTGCCACATGAAGCCCTGAGCGAGGGCAGGGCCGCCTGCTGAGATCAACTCGTCGAATGGAGCTGACAATCCGCGGAGCGAGTCGAATTGCGCGACACGCTTCGGCTCCTGCTCCGACCCTCGATGGCGCGTGCAGCTCCAGGGCATCTCGTGCACCGCAAGACACGGGGATACCGGCCGCATGGGTCCGCTTCGGATCCATGCCCAGAGACACTTGGCCGTGGAGGTCCGCCCAGAGCGTCGCCGGCGAGCGGCCTGCTCGAACGCGGTCAGTGACCCACCGGCTCCTGCAGCTGCTCCATCACGCTAGCGAGGCTGAAGCTCGCGGCCTTCATGCGCGGCGGGAACTGCTTGAAGGTCGAAAGGAACTCTCCGACGTACGTTTGTGCAGGCACGAGCAGGTAGGCGCGGTCGAGCAACCAGTCGTAGTAGGTATTCGACGTGATCTGGGCGCGCTCATAGGGATCGCGGCGCAGGTGGAAGATCAGCGGAAGGCGCAGCGGCGTGAACGGGTTGGCCCAGAGTTTGAGCGTGCCCGTGGCGCGCTGCTCCATGAAGATGAGCTTCCAGTCCTGGTAGCGGAGCGCCGTGAGGTCGCCGTCGTCGGAGAAGTAGAAGATCTCCTTGCGCGGACTCTGCTGGGTCTCGCCGGTGAGCATCGGGAGCACGTTGTAGCCGTCGAGGTGCACCTTGTAGCCGCGGTGGCCCTTCAGGAGCTTCTCCTTGACGTCGGGCTCGCCGGCCAGGGCGAGCAGGGTGGGCAGGAAGTCCATGTGGTGGACGATCTCGTTCGAGACCGAGCCCGGCTGGATCCGGCCCGGCATGCGCACCATGGCCGGCACGCGCCAGCCGCCTTCCCAGTTGGTGTTCTTCTCGCCGCGGAAGGGCGCCGCCGCCGCGTCGGGCCAGGTGTTGTAGTGCGGCCCGTTGTCGGTGCTGTAGTAGACGAAAGTGTTCTCCGCGATGCCCAGCGCTTCGAGTGTGTCGAGCAGCTTGCCGACGTGCATGTCGTGCTCGACCATCCCGTCGGCGTACTCGTCCTGGCCCGAGATGCCTCGGTGCTCCGCCTTGACGTGCGTGCGGAAGTGCATGCGCGTCCCGTTCCACCACACGAAGAAGGGCGTGCCCGCGGCGTTCTGGCGCTCGATGAAGTCGATGGCGGCCTCGACGGTTTCGTCGTCGATGGTCTCCATGCGCTTCCGCGTGAGCGGGCCCGTGTCCTCGATCTTCTGCTTTCCGCCGGGCTGGGCCCAGGAGTGGATCACGCCTCGCGGGCCGAACTTCTTGCTGAACTCCGGGTTCTTCGGGTAGTCCTCGTGCTCCGGCTCCTCCTCCGCGTTCAGGTGGTAGAGGTTGCCCAGGAACTCGTCGAAGCCGTGGCTCGTGGGCAGGTGCTCGTCGCGGTCGCCCAGGTGGTTCTTGCCGAACTGACCGGTGGCGTAGCCGTGCGGCTTCAGCAGCTCCGCAATGGTCGGGTCCTTCTCGGAGAGCCCTTCCTTCGCCCCAGGCAGCCCCACCTTGCTGAGACCGGTGCGGAAGACGCTCTGCCCCGTGATGAAGCTGGAGCGGCCCGCCGTGCAGCTCTGCTCGCCATACGAGTCCGTGAAGAGCATGCCCTCGTCGGCGATGCGATCGATGTTGGGAGTGCGGTAGCCCACCAGGCCTCGGGTGTAGGCGCTGATGTTCGACTGCCCGATGTCGTCACCCCAGATCACGAGGATGTTGGGCTTGTCGGCGGCGGCCGCAGCGGAGGCGGTGGCCAGCACTCCCAGCGCCAGCAGCACGTGCTGCTGCAGAGATCGTCGCGCACGAGTCAAGTTCATGGGTGTCTCCATGTCGGCATTGATGAGCAAGCCAGCAATGCGGCAGGTCCCGCTCTTGTACGTGACATCCGCGCTGGCCTCGATGAAGCGGCGGATCGTAACTCACGCCATCCGGATACGCGAATATCGAACCGGTGACACGGATCTGCGTCTCACGAGATCTTCTGGGACGCCGGGGAAAGCGCCACGGTCTTGCTCACGCAACGGCCGCGGGCGCGCGCTAGTGCCTCGGCGCGTCCGCCCCCCAGATCTCCGCCAGGCGTGCGTCGCGGCCGCAGCCGCGGCGGTAGAAGGCGTAACGGATCGGGTTCTTGCGGTAGTAATCCTGGTGGTATTCCTCGGCCGGGTAGAAGGGCCCGGCGTCGGCGATCTCGGTGCGGATCGGCACGCCGAGGCGCACAGCGACGCGCTCGCGTGACGCCTCGGCGAGCTTCCGCTCCTCCGGAGTCTTCACGAAGATGGCCGAGCGGTACTGGCTGCCCGCGTCGCAGAACTGCCGGTTCGTCACCGTCGGGTCGATGTTGTGCCAGAAGATGTCGAGGAGAGCTGCGTACGTGACCTGGCTCGGGTCGTAGACGATCTGCACGGACTCCGCGTGACCGGTGCCGCCGCCGGAGACCTGCTCGTAGCTCGGGTTCTCCACGCGGCCGCCGGTGTAGCCCGACGTGGTGGAGACGACGCCCGGGACAGTGTCGAAGGCCGGCTCCATGCACCAGAAGCAGCCGCCGGCGAAGGTCGCCGTCGCGGTCTCGGCGCGCGCGGCGCCGGCAGTGGCGAGCAGCGCGGCGAGCAGCAGCAGGGCCCGGCGCACGCTCACGAGACCAGCGGCGGTAGCGGCTCGCCCGCCGGCACGAAGCGCAGCGCCACGCCGTTGTTGCACCAGCGCTGGCCCGTGGGCGGCGGGCCGTCGTTGAATACGTGTCCCTGGTGCCCGCCGCAGCGCGCGCAGTGGTACTCGGTGCGCGGCAGCAGCAGCTTGAAGTCACGCTTCGTGGCGACGTGGCCCTCGATCGGGCGCAAGAAGCTCGGCCAGCCCGTGCCGCTCTCGAACTTGGCCGACGACTCGAAGAGCGGCAGATGGCACGCGGCGCACACGAAGGTGCCCTCGCGCTTCTCCTTCTCGAGCGGGCTCGAGTAGGGCCGCTCCGTGTCCTCCTCGAAGAGGACACGGTACTGCTCGGGCGTGAGCCGCTTGCGCCAAGCCTCGAGCGGCAGCGAGAGCGGCTCGACACCCCCGGCCGGGGCGCCGGATGCGCCGCCGCCGCTGGCCCGCGCGGCGCCGCCCGCCAGCAGTGCGCCGAGCGCGCCGAGGGCGCTCTTCAAGATGCTGCGACGACTCATGGCCCCGAGCTCCTCCACGCTTTGCTCTCCTCCCGTCCCCGGTCTCGCGTGCCCTAAGGATGCCGCCGCGGGCATTCGGTTTCACGCGCCTCCGCGGAGCTCGCCAGGGGGCCTACACGATCCTGGCGCAGCGGGGCGCAGCCGGGGCCAGTGGGTGATCGGGCTTCAGGTCGCGGTCTCGGCGCTCGCTTCGGCGACCCAGTCGCGGTAGATCGCGGGCGGGGCGAACGCCAGCCACAGCATCGCGATCGAGAGCAGCTCGAGACCGCCCACCAGCGCGTCCATCGCTCCCGTGATGCGCTGGCTCGTCTCGTACGCCAGGTACATCGGCACCGTCGCGCCAGTGACCGCCAGCTGCAGGAGGCCGAAGTGTCCCCAGAGCGCGAAGCGATTGCACGTGATGGCGTCTTCGATGCCGAGCCGGAGACGCCGCCGCGCGCGCGCATAGTGAGAGTAGCCTTCGACGCCCATCCAGACGCAGGGAATCGCCATGGCCCCGAGCTCGAGCCAGAAGCTGAGGTCGCCGATCGACACCATTGCCCAGCTGCCGCGCAGGGGTGGCCAGAGCAGGGCGACCGCGAACAACAGCCCGATCGTCCAGGTCAAGCCGGCTGCCCAGCGCGCCTCCGGCCGGAACACGCGCTGCGTGAAGAGCGCGATCGCCAGGCAGCCGCCCGCGAAGAAGACGCGTCCGACGTGATAGAGCGGCATCTCGACCGCAGCGAGCGCCGGGATCAAGCCCGGCCCTTCGTAGCCGATGTAGCCCATGCCCCAGCACGAGAACGCGAGCCCGAGCAAGCGCTCCGGAAGCCCCCCGGAGCGCCGCGCCCGCGCGAGCAGCTGGATCCCGACCGGCAGGTACAGGAAGCCCGCCACGAGCTCGACGATGTAGGCATCCTCCTCCACGCGATCTCCCACGGCTCCGCCACCGTATCGGCCGAATCGCTCGAGATCGTTAGAGCCCCGCACCATCGATTTGCGTCCGCAATTCGTGCCACGCTGTGGGGTTTCTGCCCGACCCGAGGCGCTGCGCTGCGGTCAAGT
>Ga0224496_10001476_pt1 | contig 14638 bp, 15 predicted proteins | sample SF_Jul11_sed_USG_2_FD_168127 | JGI IMG/M metagenome (GOLD analysis project Ga0224496, IMG submission 168127) | Sediment microbial communities from San Francisco Bay, California, United States - SF_Jul11_sed_USGS_8_1 | ecosystem: Environmental > Aquatic > Marine > Sediment | place: USA...
CCTTTTGGCAGGAAGGCGATGGGACAAGCGATCTGGTCGCCGCGCTCGCAGAGGAATTGGCAAGGCCGGATGCGCCCGATCTGCCGGGTAAATTCGGATTTGCCGTCGATACTGGGCACCTACCGGTACTACGGGGCGTTTCTGCCGATATTCGGATAGAGCGCGCGCAGGATGGCCTGGTCGTCTTTGCCGACAGTTGTGCGTTGGGGGCATCGGCCAACTGGACGAACGCAGCCGAGATGGCCGTTTCCCTTGCGCATTGGTTTCTGGAAACCGGTGGATCTGTCGATGGGCGTGGCAGAATGGCGGCTCATCTGGCCAAAAAGGAACGACTGCCCGACGCCTTTTTAGTGCGACCCATACAGGTGCTGCCCGTCACCCCCATCCCTACCCCGGGTCGTGTCGACGCTGGGTATCTGGTGGGGTTCGAATTTGGTCAGTTGCAGGCAAAATCATTGTCTATTCTTGCTGAATCTGGTCCGATGCGCCTGACACCTTGGCGGATGTTTCTGATCGAGGGCACCGTCCGTGCACCCGACATTACCGGCCTGATTACCGATCCCGGTGACAGCCGTCTGAGGGTTTCGGCCTGTACCGGTGCCCCCGGCTGCCCGCAAGCGCTGGGCCAGACACGGACGATTGCGCGGGCCTTGGCGACATCGGTGCCGATTGGCAGTCATTTGCATGTATCCGGCTGCCCAAAAGGTTGCGCCCATCCAGCCCCCTCAACTTCGACATTGGTCGCGCGACGGGATGGCCTTTATGACCTGATCCGGGACGGGCGGGCGGCGGACTCACCCATCCTTGCCGGATTGATGCCCGAAGCCCTTGTTGCCACTCCTGAAATTCTGACAGAGGTTCATAATGCCCCATAGCTACCAGACCAATGGCGCGGCGATTTATCTCGAGAGCTTTGCCACTATTCGCGCCGAAGCGGATCTGGCGCGCTTTTCGGACGAAGAGGAAGTGGTTGCAGTGCGCATGATCCATGCAGCCGGCCTGGTGGGTCTGGAACAGTACATCCAGTTTTCTGCTGGCATGGCGATCGCGGCGCGCAGGGCGCTGGAGGCGGGCGCGCCGATCCTTTGCGATGCAAGGATGGTATCCGAAGGCATCACCCGGGCACGCCTGCCTGCCGATAATGCTGTGATCTGTACACTCAATGACCCTCGCGTGCCGGAATTAGCGGCTGAGATGTCAAACACCCGCTCAGCGGCGGCGCTGGAGCTTTGGCGACCACATCTGGCAGGAGGCGTTGTTGCGATTGGAAATGCACCGACAGCCCTGTTTCACCTGCTCAACATGCTCGAAGACCCGGAATGCCCCCGCCCGGCCGCCATCATCGGCTGCCCGGTGGGTTTTGTCGGCGCGGCGGAATCAAAAGATGCACTGATGGCCGACCTGCCGGCACCGTCACTGATCGTCAGGGGCCGCTTGGGCGGATCGGCTATAACCGTGGCAGCCGTCAACGCGCTGGCATGCCGGAGGGAATGACCATGGGTAAGGTGATTTGCGTCGGATTAGGTCCCGGCGACCCGGATTTGATGAGCGTGCGGGCGGATCGACTGGTCCGCGGGGCGTCCCATATCGCCTATTTTCGCAAGGAAGGACGCCCTGGGCAGGCCCGCCAGATCGTACAGGGGATGTTGGCCAAGGACGTCACGGAACACCCGATGGAATACCCGGTCACCACTGAAATTCATTTTTCGGAACCGGAATACAACCGTGTCATGGCGGCCTTTTATGATGATTGGGCGAACTGGCTGACCGAGATAGCGGCGACTTCGGATATTATCGTGCTGTGTGAGGGCGATCCGTTTTTTTACGGCTCGTTCATGCATCTGCATTGGCGCCTTCGCGGCCGCGTCGAGGTGGAGGTCGTACCGGGTATCACCGGCATGTCGGGCTGCTGGACAGCCACCGGGCAGCCGATAACCTGGGGCGATGATGTGCTGACGGTGCTGATGGCAACATTGCCTGAGGAAGAGCTGGTGGCGCGTGCCCGCGATGCCGATGCGCTGGTAGTGATGAAGATTGGTCGTAATCTGCCCAAACTGCGCCGCGCTCTTGAGGCCGCTGGGCGGCTGGATGCGGCTTGGTTGGTAGAAAAGGGTACGATGGCGGGCCAATCGGTCAAACTGTTGGCAGATGCAGGTGACGAAACACCTTACTTCGCCATTGCCATCGTACATGGACAGGGGCGGCGCCCATGACCGGATGGCTGGTGGTTGCGGGCCTTGGCCCCGGCGATGACGCGCTGATAACCCCCGAAGTGACAGCTGTGCTGGCCGAGGCAACGGATGTTATCGGATATATTCCCTATGTCGCCCGTGTCGCCGCACGCGAAGGTCTTGCGCTGCATCCCACCGACAACCGGGTGGAGCTTGAAAGGGCCCGCCACGCATTGGAGCTTGCGGCTGAGGGTGGCCGGGTCGTGGTTGTCTCATCAGGCGATCCGGGGGTTTTCGCCATGGCCTCGGCGGTGTTTGAGGCGGTTGAAACCGCCCCGGAATACGGCGATCTGGATATCCGCATTCTGCCTGGTATTACCGCGATGCTGGCTGCAGCCTCCCGGCTGGGTGCCCCTTTGGGGCATGATTTTTGTGCTATAAACCTGTCTGATAACCTCAAGCCATGGGAATTGATCGAGCATCGACTTCGGCTGGCCTCCCAGGCCGGTTTTGCCATGGCGTTCTATAACCCGAGGTCGAAAAGCCGCCCGCATCAGTTTTCCCGTGCGCTGGAGGTTCTGCGCGAGGAATGTGGCGGGCAGCGGCTGATTTCTTTTGCGCGGGCGGTAACGACAACGGAAGAAGCCATTCAGACAGTGACCTTGGCCGAAGCGGTGCCGGAAATGGCTGACATGCGTACGGTGGTAATTGTCGGCAATGCCGATACCCGGCGTATTGGACGATTTGTCTATACCCCGAGGTCGGTATCATGACCGAGCCAGGCCATAACCCCAGCCACATCATGCTTGACCAGTCGATTTTGGATGGCGGGCCGGTCAATCAGGATTACCGGCAGATGCAGGTCTCGCGCGGCGTCAAGCTTGGCCCGCGCGCCGCTACCGCCAGAATTTTTCGCGACAATCAGATTGACCCGGCGCGACCTGAGCAATCTGAGATCGTCCGCCACCGCAAAGGGACCGCGCGCGACAATGTATTCGGCCCCCGGCAACGGCAGCGGGCCGGTGGGCGCATCCACAAGCCGCAGCAGGTATTGATGCCAGGGTTTGGCGGCAAAGGGCGCAAGATTTTGCCGACCGATGGCCAGAAAAACATGGGCCGGTTCTTCGGGCAGGGCTGCCACAGCGGCGTCGATGTCAGAAACGTGGGTCCAGTCATCGCCATCGCCAGCCTGCCAGGCGGCACGTTCCAGCGCGCAAAGCGGTATGTTCGCTTCGGCGCAGGCGGCGGTCGCATTGCGGCTCAGCCCGGCGGCGAAGGGGTGGGTCGCGTCGATGACATGCGTGATGCGTTCAGTTCGAAGATAATGGGTAAGCCCCGCGACACCACCAAAGCCACCGATACGGGTCGGCAAAGGTTGTTCAATCGGATTATCAGTGCGCCCAGCATAGGAAAAAACAGCATCCATACCTTCTGCCGCCAGTCGGCGCGCCAGTGCCGAGGCTTCGGTCGTACCGCCCAGAAGAAGGATGCGTGTCATGGCTGACCCTTGGTTGACCATCATTGGTTTGGGTGAAGATGGTCATGCCGGGCTATCGGACGCAAGCCGCGAAGCACTGGCAGCCGCAGATATTATTTTTGGCGGTCCGCGTCATCTGGCATTGGTTGACGCCGGTGCCCGAGGCTGTGAATGGTCGATACCTTTCGAAATAGACCCTGTTCTGGCCCAAAAGGGCCGAAAAGTCGTGGTGCTCGCTTCGGGTAATCCGTTCTGGTATGGCGTCGGTGGCAGCCTTTCGGCGCGGCTTTCGCCCGAAGACTGGACCGTCCATCCAGCACCTTCGACATTTTCCCTGGCAGCGGCACGGCTGGGATGGCGGATCGAGGAAACAGCGTGCCTCGGCCTGCATGCCGCCCCCTTTGAACGGTTGGTGCCAATTGTTTCGCAGGGGGTGCGCGTAATATGCCTAATGCGAAATGGCGCCGCAGTGACCTCGCTAGCTGATTGGCTGACCGACCGAGGGTTTGGACCGTCGGAAATGACGGTGATGGAGGCTCTTGGCGGCCCGTCCGAGCGTATTCGAACGGCACGCGCCGACGAGTTTACGATGGTGGATATCGAACATCCGGTGGCCGTGGGAATTGCGGTGGCGGGCAATAAGGGGCTTCCGCGCGCCTCAGGTCTTTCTGACGATGTTTTTGCCCATGACGGTCAGATTACCAAGCGGCCAATCCGGGCAATGACCGTTTCGGCACTTGCCCCGCGGGCAGGTGAACGATTGTGGGATTTGGGCGCTGGGTCGGGTTCGATATCTGTCGAATGGTGTCTGGCCGCACCTGGGGCGACGGCAGTTGCGGTAGAGGCCCGTGCTGACAGGGCAGCAAATATCCGGACAAATGCCGCAGCATTCGGATTGGCACACCGATTGAGTGTGATTGAGGCTTCGGTTCCCGACGGCCTGGAGGCAATGCCCGTGCCGGATGCTGTATTTGTCGGAGGCGGCGTGTCATCCCACCTGCTGGAACGGGTTTGGGAGGTGATCCCGGCGGGCACGAGGTTGGTGGCCAATGCGGTGACATTGGAATCCGAGGCATTGCTTGTCAGCTGGCAGGCAGACAAGGGCGGTGACCTGCTCAGGATGGAATTGTCATCCTCTGCACCCTTGGGCCGGATGCGCGGTTGGGACCGCGCCCGCCCGGTGGTACAGTGGAGTGTGCTACGATGAGGGTTGCAGGCATCGGATTTCGGGGCGCAGCAGTGCTGTCATCCTTGCAGGATGCATTACAGCGCGCGGGCGGCGAGATTGATCTTTTGGCAACCGCAGAGAAAAAGGCAGAAACACCCGTTGCGCGCGCTTTGGCAGCGACACTGGATGTGAACATGCGCGGGATCAGCCGCGACCTGTTGGCCCAACAAGATACGCTGACCCATTCAGCGAAGGTGGCAGAACGCTTTGGAACCGGATCGGTGGCCGAAGCAGCAGCGCTGGCTGCGGCCGGGCCCGGAGGCCGGTTATTGGGCCCAAGGGTGATTTCGGCTGATGGGCTGGCCACGGCAGCAATAGCGGTAGGGAGAGACGAATGACGGTGCATTTTATCGGGGCAGGGCCCGGGGCCGCTGATCTGTTGACGTTAAGGGGGCGTGACCTGATCGCAACGTCTCCGGTCTGCCTCTATGCTGGGTCACTGGTACCCGAGGCGGTGCTGGCGCATTGCCCTTCGGGGGCAAGAATCGTTAATACGGCACCGCTGTCGCTGGATGAGATAGTCGCGGAAATCTCAGCAGCTCATAATGCGGGTCAGGATGTGGCGCGTCTGCATTCTGGCGATCTTTCGGTCTGGTCAGCCATGGGTGAACAGTTGCGACGCCTGCGCGAACTGGACATTCCCTACGATGTGACACCTGGGGTGCCGTCTTTCGCCGCCGCGGCTGCGGCGCTGGGGGCCGAGCTGACGTTGCCGGGAATTGTGCAGTCTGTTGTGTTGACGCGGACATCTGGGCGGGCCAGTGCAATGCCCACCGGTGAAAGTCTGGAAAACTTCGCCCGTACCGGGGCTGTCCTGGCGATACATTTGTCTGTCCACGTGCTGGACCGGGTGGTGGAAGAGCTTTCACCCCATTACGGGGATGATTGCCCGGTGGCGGTGATCTGGCGCGCGTCATGGCCGGATCAGCGCATCATTCGCGCGACACTCGGGACGCTGCAAACTACTGTTGGCGGCGAGATGGCGCGCACAGCCCTGATTTTTGTCGGCCGTTCGATCGGGGCGGAAGAATTCGACGAAAGTCGTCTTTACGCCGGTGATTACGACCGCCGGTATCGCCCCGTCGGCACAAACCCCCGTTTCCCGGAAACACAATGATCCCCCCCGGCCTGCTGATTTCTGCGCCCGCTTCCGGCACGGGCAAGACCACGCTGATGCTTGGTTTGCTGGGGGCATTCCGTGCAGAGGGTCTGACTGTACAGCCGTTCAAAAGCGGGCCGGACTACATTGATCCGGCCTTTCATCGGGCAGCATCGGGACGTGCGTCGGTCAATCTGGAAAGCTGGGCGATGGGCGCTGCGCAGATTACCGGGCTGATAGGGGCATCAGAAGGCGCTGATCTGATCCTCGCCGAGGGTTCGATGGGTCTTTTCGATGGGGTGGCGCGTCCTGGCGAAACTGGAACCGGGGCGAGTGCCGATATCGCTGCGCTGACCGGTTGGCCCGTGGTGCTGGTTATCGACGTATCCGGGCAGGCGCAATCTGCCGCGGCGGTGGCCATGGGCTTTGCCCAGATGCGCCCTGATGTTGTGCTGGCGGGTGTCGTTTTGAACCGTGTGGCCAGCCCCCGACACGAGGCTTTGGTGCGCGTGGGGATGGAGTCTGTTGACATTCCGGTTTTGGGCGCATTGCCGCGACGGCCAAGTATCGAAATGCCAGAACGGCATCTGGGGTTGGTACAGGCCGAGGAAACGCCCGAACTGGACCGGATTATTGCCGAAGCCGCAGAGTTCGTGGCAGCCCATGTCGATCTGACTGCCCTGCGAGGCGCGGCGCGTGCGGCACAAAGTACCGCCCCGGCCCAGCCGGTGTCTGTATCGCCTCCGGGGCAGCGCATTGCTCTGGCGCGCGATGCGGCCTTTTCATTCGTTTATCCGCATCTCATGGACGGTTGGCATGCGGCAGGTGCGGAAATTTTACCGTTTTCGCCATTGGCGGATGAAGCGCCCGACAGCAGCGCAGATTGCTGCTGGTTGCCGGGCGGATACCCCGAGCTTCACGGCGGCGCACTGGCCTCTGCCAGCCATTTTCGGCAAGGTTTGAGACTGTTTTCTGAAACGCGCCCCGTTCACGGGGAATGTGGAGGCTATATGGCGATGGGCGCCGGCCTGATCGACAAAAATGGCGTGCGTCATGAGATGGCGGGCCTGCTGGGGCTGGTTGCATCCTACGAAAAGCGAAAGATGCATCTGGGATACCGGCTAGCCGAATTGTTGGCCGCGATGCCGGGTTATGGTGTGCGTGCGCGGCTGCGGGGCCATGAATTTCACTACTCGACGATTGTGGAACAGCCGGATAAGGCTCTGGCGCGGGTTTGCGACGCCAATGGCGACCCCGTGGCTGAAACCGGGTCGCGCCGTGGCTGGGCTACGGGAACCTTCTTTCACCTGATAGCGGAGGCGACATGAACGGTTTTGTCAGTTTCGTATCCTCCGGCCCCGGCGACCCGGAATTGTTGACGCTGAAGGCGGTCAGTCGGTTGCAAGCCGCCGATGTGGTTCTGTTCGATGACCTCTCAGCTGGCCCTATCCTAAGCCATGCCCGTGAAAACGCAGATTTGGTCGGGGTAGGAAAACGTGCTGGCCGTGCTTCGCCAAAGCAGGATCACGTCAGCCGGTTATTGGTTGATTACGCAAAAACCGGGGCAAAGGTTGTACGACTCAAATCCGGGGATTGCGGCCTTTTCGGGCGTCTTGAGGAAGAGATAGCCGCCTTGCAATCCGCTGGTATCGACTATGAAATCATTCCTGGCGTGACCTCGGCCATGGCTGCTGCGGCCGCATTCGGCATCCCGCTGACCCGTAGACTGACGGCGCGCCGGGTGCAGTTCGTTACCGGTCACGACGTGACGGGCGCACTGCCTGAGGATCTTAACCTGGCGGCGCTTGCAGACCCCACCGCGACGACTGTTATCTTCATGGGCAAACGCACCTTTGCCGAATTGGCGCGCCGGTTGCAGGGTGCCGGCATGTCGCCCGATACGCCGGCGCTCTTGGCCGAAAGCGTCTCTACTCCGGCACAAAAGCTGGCACGGGGTACCTTGGCCACCATGACCGATCTCATCGCGAACGAAGCGGCCGACGGTCCGGCGCTGATACTGATCGGGCCGCTGGCAAAAGGGAAATGAGCGATACGGTCGCAACAGTTTGCCGATCCTGTCCGGCAGGCCCGGCCGGTTTTGCCGCCCTTTTACGGGCGGCAGTGCATAAGGCTGGATATGTGCTCGACATCCGCGAAACCGAGTGCATGTCGGGATGCACCCGACCATCGACACTGGCATTCCGGGCGCCGGGCAAAACCGCCTATCTGTTCGGCGATATATCTGAGGCGGATTTGCCCGATATCCTGATCTTTGTAGGCCTTTACCTGAACAGCGCTGACGGAAATTTCGCAGATGCGCGCCCGTTGGGATCTTTGCGCGAAAAGGCGATTGCCCGTATCCCGGGGTAATCTGGAACACACCGGGGCTGCCAAGGCTAGCAAAGCGCTGGACCGTTGGCGGGGTTCCCCAGCCAATGGCAAAACGTCACAACGCGTCGCATTCCGCCTGTCCAGAGGCGCCTTTCCGCCTTGACCGGCGCCGCAGGATGCTGGCAAATAGCATTGCATGGTTTCTGAAAGGCGCAAAGCGTCAGGAATCAAACGGGAATGGGGAAGGGTGGACCGAAAACGGCACCCGAAGCCCCAACCGCCCCCGCGACTGTAAGCGGCGAGCGGCTTTCCAAATGCCACTGGACCGGTGTCATAGCCGGGTCGGGAAGGCGGAAAGCAGGCTGCGACCCGCGAGTCAGGAGACCGGCCATGCGGAAGGTAACGCGAAATGCCGTCGGGTGTGACGGCCAAGGAGAATGAAAATGAACGCGATGACCCAAACCGCCGCCACCAGCACTTCGGCAATACTGTCTATTGTTTTTGTAGCCCTGATGGGGGCAACGCTCTTGTTCGTGGCAGGCCATGCCCAGTCGGCAACCCTGCACGATGCCGCCCATGACATGCGTCATGGAACCGGCTTTCCCTGTCATTAAGCGGTTCTGACGGACCAAACATGATCCAACGGATGTTGGCCAGCGCGTTGATCGCTGGCTTTGCAGCGGGGCTGTTAGCGGCCGTGCTGCATTTTGCATTCATTCAGGAACTGATCTTTCTGGGTGAGAAATATGAAACCGGCGCACTGGTCCATTTTGCCGGTGCGGGTGAACTAGCACCGGCGGACGACCACGCACATGCCGAAGGCACGGGTGCGCACAGCCACGAAAGCACCCTCGCCGAGACTGAGGTGGATGGCGGCAATAATGATGTCATCCGTATGGCGCTGACGGTTCTGTTCACCGGGCTCTTATACGTTGCATATGGGCTGATACTGGTTGCCGGTTTTTCCATGGCTGAACGGTTCGGACAGGTGATCGGGCCGCGCGAAGGTGTGCTTTGGGGGGTGGCCGGGTTTGCCGCACTTCAAATGGCACCGGCTATGGGCTTGGCCCCGGAACTGCCTGGCACGGTGGCTGCCGATATCGCCCTGCGTCAGGTATGGTGGCTGGGTACCGTGCTTGCCACGGGGGGCGGCCTTGCGTTGATAGGCTATGGGCGTGGTGTGATGTTTATCGCGCTGGGCTGCGCCCTGATTGCTGCACCACATGTCATTGGCGCACCGCATCTTGAGACGTTTTCGGGTGTCGCGCCGCCAGAGGTCAGTGCGGAGTTTGCGGCACGGGTTCTGGGCGTCGGCCTTGCGGCCTGGGTGGCGCTGGGATGGGGCGCCGCAAAGCTATGGAACAACACGGCCACATAGAACGCGTCCAACCAAAAGGACCCTGCCCATGGACTTGGGCGGGGTCTTTTGCCATCACGTGTAGGCAGGCGCGAAAGGTGTCGGATTGATCGAACTTTTTCTGATTGGCATTGGCTCCGGCAACCCGGACCATCTGACCTTGCAAGCGGTCAAGGCGCTGAATTCCGTTGATCTGGTGCTGATCCCGAACAAGGGTGCAGGCAAAGCCGATCTGGCAGAATTGCGCCGCGAAATCTGCGCGCAGGTTCTGACCAATCGCTCTACACGTATCGTCGAATTTTCCCTACCGGTCCGTGATGCAGATGATCCTGATTACTGCCACCGGGTCGATTCGTGGCATGATGCCATTGCTGATGTATGGAAAGAGGCTATTCAGGCAGAAATTGGCGAAAATGGCAGTGTTGCCCTGCTGGTTTGGGGGGATCCGTCGTTATATGACAGTACACTGCGGATCGCCGGGCGGGTGGCCAAGGATTTGAAAGTCAGGATAAAAGTTATTCCTGGCATTACATCCGTTCAGGCGCTGACCGCAGCACATAACATACCCCTGAATGAGATTGGCGCGCCTTTTATCGTGACCACCGGTCGGCAATTGCGCGAAAACGGCTGGCCCGTCGGCGTCGATACATTAGTGGTCATGCTGGATGGGGAATGTTCGTTTAAGAGCCTTGATCCGACAGGAGTGACCATCTGGTGGGGCGCTTATGTCGGTATGGCTGAGGAGATTTCGCTTGCCGGCCCTTTGGCCGACGTTTCAGCGCGCATCCTGCAAACCCGTTCCGACGCACGCGAAAAACATGGTTGGATCATGGATATTTATATCTTGCGTCGTGCCTGACACGCCTTATCGGCTGCGGATCGTGTCACCCAGTTGCAGAACCGGCGTCAATTCCACATGCGCGCCACCGATCAGACCGGTATCGCTGCGCCCGGCGATGATGGCCGCTGCGCGTTGACCGATTTCACGTCGACAGGCGTCCATAGTTGCAAGGCGGCGCGGCAGACCATCCAGCAAATCAACACCGTTAAATCCAGCGAGCCCCAATTTTCCGGGGACGTCGATGCCCTTGTCCAGGCAATAAAGCAATCCACCAGCGCCGATCATGTCGTTGGAGTAGTAAATGAAATCCAGATCAGGTGTGCGTTTCAGGATAGCCTCGGTCATCTCGCGCCCTTTCAGGAGCGCTGAGCCGCCCGAATAGAATTCGCGATCTGCCAATTCGATCCCGGCCTCGGCCAATCCCGCCTCGAACCCCTCCATGCGTTTTCGGGCGCGATGGTCGTGCGGCATCTTGGTTCCGAGAAATCCTATGCGTCGATACCCCGCACCGACAATGGCCCGCGCCATTTCAAGACCGGCACGCCTATGTGAAATGCCCACCACCGAATCAACCGGCTCTCCATCGACATCCATGATCTCGACGATTGGGATTCCCGCGTTTTGCAGCATGGCGCGGGAGGCATCGGAATGCTCCAGCCCGGCGATGATCACGCCTGAGGGGCGCCAGGACAGCATTTCATAGAGTACAGATTCTTCGCGGTCCTCAAGATAGTTGGTCACACCAAAAACAGGCTGCAAGCCAGTGTCTTCCAATTCCTCAGAAATTCCGCTGAGAACTTCGGGAAAGACCAGATTTGAGAGCGACGGCACGATGACGGCCACCAGATTGACCCGCTGCGACGCCAATGCGCCAGCGATTTTGTTAGGCACATAGCCAAGCTGCTTGGCTGCCTCCAAAACCCGCTCGCGTGTTGTTTCGGAAACGTCGCCACGATTGCGCAAGACCCTGCTGACAGTCATTTCGGAAACGCCCGAGGCTTCGGATACGTCGCGAAGTGTCAGCGATCGGCGCGGGTCGGGGGTTACCTTACTGCTCACGAAGGTGGTTCCTTGTGGATTGATGATGCTTCCTGATTAGCGCCAAAGAGCGGCCTTGTCCAAGCAAAGACGACGGCGTACGTTAGCGTTAACAGATACCGTTCGGTCGCACCGGGGGCTAACTCCCCTCCCGAGTTATGTGAACGAACGGAAATGGGGAGTGACGGTATATCCGTCGCTCCCCGGTTTTTCCGATAGAGCAGAATTTACGCCGCTGTTACCCGCACAGCCGCGAACTTGAACTCGGGGATCTTGCCATAGGGGTCCAGTGCCGGGTTTGTCAGCACGTTGGCGGCGGCTTCGACATATGCGAAGGGTACAAAAACCATGTCTTCCGCCACGCCACGGTCAGCGCGTGCCATGATGACGATTTCACCGCGCCGGGTTTGCAGCCTGACACGTCCCCCAGGCTCAACCCCCAGTTTGCGCAGGGTTTTGGGGTTGAGCGAGCAATTTGCTTCAGGCTCAACAGCGTCAAGAACCTTGGATCGGCGGGTCATCGAGCCCGTGTGCCAATGTTCAAGTTGCCGCCCGGTGGTCATGATCATCGGATAATCGGCATCAGGCATTTCGGCGGGTTGGATTACGCTGGCGGGCGTAAACTTGGCCCGGCCACCGGCGCGCGGAAAGCCATCGCCAAAGACGATGGGTTGACCTGGGTCTTCCGGGGAAAGCGAAGGATAAGTCACCGCCCCTTCGGATTCGAGCCTATCCCAGGTAATATTGTCGAGCGATTTCATCCCCAGTTTCATTTCAGCAAACACCTGCTTGGGGTGGGTATAGCCCCAGTCGAGGCCCAGACGACGGGCAAGTTCGGTGGTGATCCACCAATCTTCGCGCGCCTCACCCGGCGGTGTTGCTGCTGCCCGTCCGATCTGCACCTGCCGGTTGGTATTGGTCACCGTGCCGTTCTTTTCGTAGAACGCGGCGGCGGGCAGGATGACATCGGCAAAATTGGCGGTTTCAGTCAGGAAGATATCTTGGACCACCAGATGTTCAAGCGATGCCAGTGCTTCGCGGGCGTGATTCAGATCGGGGTCGGACATCGCCGGATTTTCGCCGAGGATATACATGCCCTTGACCGTACCCTCATGCACGGCATCAAGGATTTCGGTCACCGTCAGACCCTTTTCATTTGAAAAGTCGCCGGTTCCCCAGATGCCGGAAAAATGCCCGCGGATCTTGTCATCGGTGACCGTCTGATAATCAGGCAGGAACATCGGGATGAGACCGGCGTCGGATGCGCCCTGCACGTTGTTTTGACCGCGCAAGGGGTGCAGCCCGGTGCCGGGGCGCCCGACATGGCCGCACATCAGTGCCAGTGAAATCAGGCAGCGGGAATTGTCGGTGCCGTGAATGTGCTGGGAAATGCCCATGCCCCAGAAAATCATGCCCGCCTTGGCGCCTGCAAATTCGCGCGCCACTTCGCGCAACGTTTGCGCCGGGATACCGCAAATGGCTTCCATCTTTTCGGGGGCATAGCCCGCAAGATGGGCCTTTTCAGCCTCCCAGTTTTCGGTATAGGCGGCGATATACTGGCGGTCGTAAAGCTCCTCTTCCACGATAACATGCATGATCGCGTTCAGCATCGCCACATCAGCACCCGGTCGGAATTGAAGCATATGGCTGGCGTAGCGGCGCAGACCTACCCCGCGCGGGTCCATGACGATCAACTTGCCACCGCGTTTGGTGAACTGCTTGAAATAAGTCGCGGCGACAGGGTGGTTTTCAACCGGATTGGCGCCGATGACGATGGCGACATCGGCATTCTTGATTTCATTGAACGTGGCTGTCACTGCGCCCGATCCGACATTTTCCAGCAATGCCGCCACGGATGAAGCATGACAAAGCCGCGTACAGTGATCGACGTTGTTATGGCCGAAACTCTGGCGGATCAGCTTTTGGAAAAGATAGGCTTCTTCATTCGTGCATTTTGCCGAACCAAAACCTGCCACTGCCTTGCCGCCCGTCTTGGCGGTCAGGTCTTTCCAGCCTTTTGCTGCGATATCCAGCGCCTCTTCCCAGCTCGCTTCGCGGAAGTGCATTTGCCAATTGCCGGGATCGACATTCAACCCCTTGGCGGGTGCATCGGCGCGCCGGACGAGCGGCTTGGTCAGGCGGTGCGGGTGGTGGATATAGTCAAACCCGAAGCGGCCCTTGACGCATAGGCGGCCTTCGTTCGCGGGGCCATTGATACCCTCGACATACTTGACCTTGCCATCCTTGACCTTCAGCGAGACCTGACAGCCAACACCGCAGAACGGACAGACTGAGGTGACTTCCTTGTCAAAATCCTTGCTGTCGCCTTGTTCGGCGTTATCCAGCACAGTTGCCGGCATCAGCGCACCAGTCGGACAGGCCTGCACGCATTCGCCGCAAGCCACGCAGGTGCTTTCACCCATCGGATCGGCGAAGTCGAAGGTTGGATAACTGTCATGCCCGCGGCCCGACATGCCGATCACGTCATTGACCTGCACTTCGCGGCAGGCCCGCACGCAAAGGCCGCACTGGATACAGGCATCAAGATTGACGCGCATGGCGACATGGGTGTCATCAAGAAGCGGAATGCGGTCAGGCTCAATTGTCGGAAAACGGCTTTCCGATACGCCCTGCGCCGCAGCCATATCCCACATATGCGAAGATTTGTCATGGGCGACCGCCTGTTCCGGCTGATCGGCCAGCAACAGTTCCATCACCAGTTTGCGCGACTTTTCCGCGCGCGCACTGTCAGTCTTTACAACCATGCCATTTGACGGGTTACGGCAACATGAAGCTGCCAGCACACGCTCGCCATCAATCTCGACCATGCAGGCACGGCAATTGCCGTCAGGGCGATAGCCGATCTGATCCTTGTGGCACAGATTGGGGATATCGGTGCCTTCACGCTTGGCAACTTCCCAGATGGTTTCACCCGGCAGGGCTGAAACTTCGCTGCCGTCCAGGGTGAACTTGATCGTCTCTACGCGGTTTCCGTCAGGCATATCACACCTCCTCCGGGAAATGTTTCATTGTCAGTCTGATCGGGTTCGGCGCAGCCTGGCCCAGACCGCAGATAGAGGCATCCCCCATCACAGT
>Ga0224496_10001477_pt1 | contig 14636 bp, 9 predicted proteins | sample SF_Jul11_sed_USG_2_FD_168127 | JGI IMG/M metagenome (GOLD analysis project Ga0224496, IMG submission 168127) | Sediment microbial communities from San Francisco Bay, California, United States - SF_Jul11_sed_USGS_8_1 | ecosystem: Environmental > Aquatic > Marine > Sediment | place: USA...
TATTCAAAATTTCTAGCTGAACAAGTGGTATTTCTGGTTTTTCGGAAAGCGCAGCATTACGTCAAGCGTTAATTGATGGAATGGCTTGTTTGGTGGGTAAAGGTTAAATTACACGAGCTGTATCTTTTTTGCAACATGAAGCCCAGGAAAAATGACACCTGGTTTTTCATTATGTATTATTTGTGTAAAAAATGAAAAGTTTCAATAAAAGATTAGTAAATCGGAATTTTATAAAGAAATCAAATAGTTTAACTGCTATTCTGTTTTTTTTTCTGGTGATTGTTGTTTCGGGTTGCGCTACGGTCCCTAAAAATGAAGACGGCATGGAAGGATCAATTGATCCGCATGAAAAAGTTAATCGGGTATCTTATGATTTTACCGATGCGGTTGACCGGATGGTACTGGAGCCAGTTGCTAATGTTTATTCAGAATACGTACCGAATGCTGCGCAACGCTCGATCGGAAATTTCTACGGTAACCTGGCTTATCCCAATACTTTTATAAACGCATTTTTGCAGGGTAAAGTTCGCCAGGGGCTTGAAGATACGCTCCGCTTTGCAATAAATTCAACGATTGGTCTTTTTGGTTTATTCGATATGGCGACGCATATGGGTTTGCCTGAAAATGAAGAGGATTTTGGCCAAACGTTGGCTGTATGGGGGGTGGATATCAGCCAGCCTTATGTTTTTATTCCAATCGCTGGACCCAGCAATTATCGTGATGTGGCGAGCGTTCCGGTGAGTGTAGCAACTAATATTTTGTTCTATGCGGGTACGATAGCAGGAGCTGCAGTTCTTGGCCCGGTGGTGATCGTGGGTGCGATTGACAAGCGGGCACGTATGACTGATCCAATGCGTTTTCGTGACCAGGCGGCGCTGGACCCTTATATTTTTGTACGTGAAGCCTATACGCAGCAGCGTGAATATCTTATCTATGATGGTTTTCCACCACTTGATATTTATAGTGATTTAGAACAGGAAGAAGGCATTCAACTGAACGCATTGGATGAAAATAAATGTGAGGATTTCAAAGCATGTCAAGTAGACTTCATCAAGAAGTAAATTTTAATCGCACTGAAAAGGTTGCTTTTTCTCATCAGGTGATGGCTTCGAGCCAGGATACGGTAGATGTTGCGGCTTTGGAAAAGAAATTTGTAAAAGCGCGTCAAGCCTTATTGTCTTTGCAGCAGGTAGATGGGCACTGGTGTTTTCCACTGCAGGCTGATTGCACCATTCCGGCTGAATATATGCTAATGATGCATTTCATGGATGAAGTGGATGTAAACCTAGAATCCAGAATGGCGAACTATTTACGCGACCATCAGGATCTCAAACATGGTGGCTGGCCGTTATATTTTGGCGGACATTTCGATCTGAGCTGTACAGTCAAGGCCTATTATGCTTTAAAGCTTGCTGGTGATTCTCCTGATGCTGTGCATATGGTAGAGGCGCGTAATGCAATATTGGCCCATGGCGGTGCGGCACGGGCCAATGTTTTTACTCGTATCCTGTTGGCGATGTTTGAGCAGATACCATGGCGTGGCGCACCGGTTGTACCAGTAGAGCTGATATTATTACCTAAATGGTTTCCTTTCCATCTGAGTAAGATTTCTTATTGGTCGCGAACTGTCATGGTGCCCTTGTCTATTTTGTGTTCACAAAAAGTACGTGCAGCCAATCGACGCAATGTTCATATTCGTGAACTATTTACCGTAGCACCGGAAGATGAGCAAAACTACTTTCCCCCAGGGCGTACCCGTCTTAACCGGTTTTTCATGTGGATTGAGCATGCTGCTTCAAGCATTGAGCCATTCATACCAAAATTTGTACGCCGTTTTGCGATACGCCGTGCGGAACGTTGGATTATTGAGCGGTTGAATGGCGAGTGTGGTCTAGGTGCTATTTTTCCAGCAATGGTCAATGCACACGAAGCCCTGGCATTATTGGGATACGAATATGATCATCCTTACCGGGTGCAATGTCGTAATGCGTTAAAAGGCTTGCTGGTGGAAGAGAATGGACGCGCCTGGTGCCAGCCATGCACGTCACCGATTTGGGATACAGTTTTGGCAAGTCTTGCGCTGCAGGAAGATCCAAATGCCGATCAGCAGCCCATTAAACAGGCACTTGATTGGCTTATACCCCACCAGGTACTGGATGCGCCAGGAGATTGGCGGGATAATAGTCCAACGCTGGCAGGGGGTGGCTGGGCGTTTCAATATGCCAACCCACATTATCCGGATCTTGATGATACCGCGGCGGTTGTTTGGGCATTGAATCAAGCGGATTCACCAGCTTATCAAGAGAGTCTGGAGCGAGCCGCCATTTGGCTTGCAGGTATGCAGTCCAGTAATGGTGGTTTTGCAGCCTTCGACCTGAATAATACTTATGATTATCTGAATGAAATTCCTTTTGCTGATCATGGCGCATTGATCGATCCACCGACTAGCGATGTAACCGCGCGTTGCGTCGGCTTTTTAGCGAGTTATGATGAAGCGCGTTATCAGGATGCAGTGGAACGGGGGTTGGCATTCCTGTTTCGCGAACAAGAGAAAAATGGTGCTTGGTTTGGACGGTGGGGTACCAATTATATTTATGGTACCTGGTCGGTGCTGGAGGCTTTCAGGCTGGCAAAACTAGATGCTGATCACATCGCTGTTCGCCGCGCAGTAATATGGCTGAAGTCAGTGCAACGAGATGACGGTGGATGGGGAGAAAGTAATGACTCTTACTTTAAGCCGCAGCAAGCGGGTGAGTTTGAGACAAGCACATGTTTCCAAACGGCATGGGCGGTGCTTGGTCTGATGGCTGCGGGTGAGGAGTATAGCTCGCAAGTTCGTAACGGGATAAATTATTTGTTGCACCATCAGTCTAGTGATGGCCTGTGGCAGGAACCCTGGTTTACAGCGCCGGGCTTCCCGCGCGTCTTTTATCTGAATTATCACGGATACTCTAAGTATTTTCCATTATGGGCTTTGACCCGGTATCGTGCCTTGACAGGGGGAAAAGCCTCATGAGTGTCGTTGGAATTGTTTGCGCCATGAAATCAGAGGCCAGCTGTATTATGAACTTGCGTTTTCCACTCTACAAGTTGGCGCGGCCCGGGGAGAATACTAGGCTATGTCTTTGTGGTGTGGGGACCAATATGGCAGCAGACGCAGCATCTTTACTACATAAGTATGGTGTCGATGCTTTGGTTAGTTTTGGTGTCGCTGCCGCACTGGATCCTAGTTTGACACCCGGTGATTTGGTGCTTCCTGAAACTATTCTTACTGAGGATAAGATTGGAGCTGGAGCCGAAGCCGAAGTAAACCGGTTAGTGAACCAGACATGGCGTAATCGGATACAACGGCAATTGTCATCACAATTAACGATTGTTGGTGGCATATTGGTGACTAGTCAGGTCCCATTAACTTCCCGGGAAGCAAAGCTTGAGCTGGGAAAAGCCACAGGTGCCTGCGCAATGGATATGGAAAGTGGCGATGTTGCTGAAGTGGCGGCGAAGGCAGGACTCCCATTTATTGCGATACGCGTAATAATTGATCCTGTTGAGTTTTCTCCGCCGGAGGCGTTACTTAGCGTGGTTTATCCTGATGGCAGTGTGCAGCTCTTTCAGTTTTTATCATTGCTGCTGAACCGATCGGTAGATATAAAGACGGTCTTTCATTTGGCGTTGGCCATGCAAGCGGCGCGAACGACTTTGTTAGCCGTCGTAAAAACGCTGGGTATGGGTCTGGACAGTAAATTAACGGATAGAATCTCGGGATGATTCCGTTTTTTTATTTGGAATTATGTTGAAACTGTAACGTTGCCAGCTGTGAGTACAATTTGCTGGATTCCATCAGTTCCGTATGGGAACCCAAAGCTTCTAGCCGTCCATGATCCAGGACGGCGATTCGATCGGCTGATTTTACTGTTGCAAATCGATGTGCAATCACCAGTGTCGTGCGATTAACCATTAATTGCGTGAGTGCCTGTTGTACCCAGAATTCACTTTGTGAATCCAACGCACTGGTCGCTTCGTCCAGTAGTAAAATAGGGGCGTTTGCCAGAATTGCCCGCGCGATGGTAAGCCGCTGTTTTTGACCACCCGATAGTCCCAGCCCAGCGTCACCCAGTTGCGTAAGATAACCTTGCGGCAATTCACAGATAAATTCATGCGCGTATGCTGCTTTTGCAGCGGCTTCAACTTCGCTATCAAGTGCATCGTGCCGGGCGTAGCGGAGATTATCGGCAATGCTGCCATAGAATAAAGCCGGGTTCTGTGATACCAGCGCAAAGCATTGCCTCAGTTCGGTAATACTGAGCTGTCGGATATCGATACCTTCCAGTTTGATGCATCCGGTGTCCGTGTCAAAAAAACGTAATAACAAATCAAATAGTGTTGATTTTCCGGCGCCTGAAGGGCCAACCAATGCTAGGGTTTCACCTGCTTTGATGTTGAGCGATAATTCATTGATTACGAAAACATCTGGACGTGAAGGGTAGGCGAAACTTAATCGCTCAATTTCGATATTACCTGATACCGGTGGGAGTGTTTGCGGCTTAAATGGGGATTGTATCTGGTTCGGGGTGTCCATTAATTCAATGGTACGTTCAGCAGCGCCAGCCGCACGTTGCAGTTCGCCGATGACTTCAGAAATTGAAGCGACGGCTGAACCGACAATAACGCTGTAAAAGACAAAAGCCGCAAGTTCGCCGCCACTAATTTTTCCTTCTATTACATCGATGCCGCCTACCCAGAGCATTAAACCGACAGCGCCCAATACCAGAATAATAACCAGCGTGACCAATAAAGCGCGCTGCACGGTACGGGTTTTGGCAACAGTAAAGGCTTCTTCGACATAATGACGGAATTTATATTTATCAATTTCCTGATGATTGTAGGCTTGCACTGTTTTGATTTGCCCAAGTATTTCGCCAACATAAGCGCCTACAGTGGCGACTTTATCCTGGCTTTGGCGGGATAATTTGCGCACCCGGCGTCCAAATATCAGTATGGGTGTTACCACTAGTGGCACACAAATCATGACAATCGCAGTTAATTTTGCGTTAGTAATAAATAGCCAAATAATTCCACCGATCATCATAATAAAATTGCGCAAGGCGAACGATACCGATGAGCCAATCACCGATTGCAGTAATGTCATGTCGGCTGTTAATCGTGATTGAATTTCAAGACTGCGATTTTCCTCAAAAAAACCAGGATGTAAATTAATTAGGTGGTCAAATACCTTGCGACGAATATCTGCGATGACTCGTTCTCCTAACCAGGTTACCCAGTAATATCGTGTAAAAGTTCCCACGGCTAAGGCAACAACCAGTAAAAAAAATATCGAAACATACTGGGTTAATAAATCTGTTGAATTGGTCGCAAAGCCACGATCAATCAATAGGCGAATGCCTTGCCCAATGGAGAGCGTTATTGCAGCCGTGAACAATAGGGCGAGAAAGCTGTAAAGTACTTGCCGTTTGTAGGGTGAAATAAATGCTGCTGCCATTTTTACGGCTTGCCAACGGGTGCGGGTTAGGGTTGAGTTACTGGTCATTGGCGAAGATGATGTATTAAAAAAGGGAGCTAGTACTCCTTCAACTTGATTTTTACGCTGTATCCGCATATATCAAGTTGAAGGAGTACAGTAAGCTCCCTGTGACATACCCAGCGCAAAAAAGTTGGTTGGGCATGCGTAATGATCTTAATCGTTACGCTTAGTTACTTCAAGCAGGTGGAAACCAAATTGTGTTTCGACTGGGCCTTGTACCTCACCGATAGGCGCACTGAAAACCACCGTATCAAATTCCTTGACCATTTGTCCAGGGCCAAACTCACCCAGTTCACCACCTTGTTTACCCGACGGGCATAAAGAATGTTGTTCGGCCAGGTCGGCGAATTCTGCGCCATTCTCAATTTCTGTTTTCAGGTTGTTACATTGTTCTTCAGTTTTAACCAAAATATGACGTGCGCTAGCTCGTGCCATGAATGCCTCCAGGTAGTTTGAAAAAATTGCAATATTTGCATGGTGTATTTAAGCACAGATAAGTCGTGCTAATGAAGCATAAAATATAGTGACTTGCAAACATTGCTGATTTACCCCCGGATTATTTGCAAATACCGAGCATCCGCAGTATCTGAGAGCTTAACGTACTTCTCAATCATCTTCCGGGATTGTTTTCATGTATAATCTCAATATCTGGCTATTCATGCGTTTTTTGCGCGCCTTGTTCAACTTTTCCATTGCGCAATGGATGGCAGTGGTTAGTGCTATCGTGAGAGGAAATCCCGTTATACGACTTACCAAACTGGAGCATGGTATCGGGTTGAGCGTTGCCAGACAGCGATTAAACCTTATCTGCTTGTACATTGGTATGAGGCGGTTTTGTCACTTAAACAGGGCGAGCTGTCTAATCAAGTTGATTTGTCGCCGATTATCTTTTATTCCTTCAGTTTGCTGGCCTACGTCGCCAGGAAGCGGCAGCCCTAAAATAATCTGATTGTGGATAACCCGGTAGCAATAGCACGCATCAAAGCAGGCTTTACCCAAGAACAACTAGCTCAACGTCCTGGTGTCAGTCAAGCTTATATTGGCCAGGTTGAACCGCTGACTCATATAACCAATAAAATGCTTGAACGGGTACGCAGTGCCATTTGCGGAAGAAGGTAACGTGAAAAACATCGTCTCGACTCAATGTCTGAAGCTGATTATGATCAGTTGAGTGATCTCCTGGATCAGTTTCATCACGAGCAAGCAATGGGCGCAGATATTTCGACGCAGCAAGTTAAAGTACGGATTCGGGATATGGTATTTGGTTCACAACCTGGTAGTCAGTACGTGCAGAAGGTCCTGGGACATTACTTGTCAAGCTAATCGGACATCAGCTTTCCCCAAATAGTGGCGCACTGCCAGCCTAGGAAGAAAAAGTTTGTGCCTGACTTGATGTATCATTATCGTAACTATTCAGCTTACCCCTATAATCCGCCATTTCGGCGTTACAAAATGATCATTTACACGTGTAAACTCACATTTTGCGCCTTGAACTGACGAATTTTAGGGACAACCTGAACAGTTACTCATTATCAATGTAATACGAGGAAAAATGCTAAAAAGGTTATCTTTGAACATATCGAAGTGTTTTATAATTCTATCAGGTAGCATACGAAGATTAGTAACCAAAACCTTGCTGATTTCGCCAATCAGTTTACATTCACAGTCAAGTTAGAATAATAATTCTATTGACTTGTCCGCTTATTTAATTAGATCCAGCACAAGTGAGAATCCTACTACCACATAACAGGCTGTACGCTCTCTTGTGTGCGCACTAGCTTTTGAATTATTCGAGAAAAATGTCAAAGCGTAACTCGCGATCAAACCAACTTAATGACTATGGCAAAACAAACTTACGACGAATCCTCGATCCAAGTCCTGCGCAAGCTGGAGCCTATCCAATTGCGACCGGGAATGTACACTCGGACTACAGACCCAACGCACATGGTGGTGGAGGCGATCGATAATGCTGTTGACGAGGCGATGGCAGGGCATGCCAAGAATATCGAAGTGACCCTTTATCGAGATAATTCAGTCGCCGTTGCAGACAATGGGCGCGGCATTCCGGTCGGTTTGCATCTAGAAGAGAATGTCCCAACCATACAGGTTGTGTTCCAGGTTATACATTCCGGGGGAAAGTTTGCCAAAGGCGAGGCAGATAGCAGCTACAAATTCACCGGCGGCCTGCACGGTGTTGGTGTTTCAGTGACTAATGCGCTTTCCACCCGTCTGGAAGTTGATGTTAAACGTGAAGGCAAGAAACACCGCATTGTCTTTGCTGAAGGCGAGGTTATCGAACCGTTAACTGTGATCGGCAATTGTGGCGCACGTAACACCGGAACTGCACTGCGCATCTGGCCCAATGCAAAGTATTTTGATTCCCCATTGCCCAATCGTGGCGAGTTGGAACACTTGTTACGTGCCAAGGCGATGTTACTGCCTGGCGTTACAGTGCTGCTCAATATTGAAACCGCCACTGGTTTCGATGTAAAGGAATGGCATTTTCATGGGGGAATCGCGCAGTATCTTGATCAGATGGTTGCTGAGGATGAACCGATCGCGCCTACCTTCTGCGGTGAAAAATATCTGTCCGCCAATGAGACATTCTGTGACGGAGAAGGGGTGCAATGGGCACTGGCGTGGGTTACAGGTTCAGGTGGCGGAGAGTCCTATGTCAATCTGATTCCGACGACGGGAGGCGGGACGCACGAAGCTGGCCTGCGTGATGTGGTATTCAACAGCGTGCGCACTTTCGCAGAACAACATGGGCTGATGCAGCGCAACGTAAAGCTCGCGGCCGAGGATGTGTGGGCTAAGCTGCGTTTCGTCTTGGCACTTCAAATGGTTGATCCAAGCTTCTCTGGCCAGACTAAGGAAAAGTTGTCCTCGCGCGAGGCGGTTAAGCTATTGGGGGCTGCCATGAAGGACTCGCTAGATTTGTGGCTCAACGCACATGTGCCCGAAGCGACGAAAATTGCCGAACAGGCTATCAAGAACGCCATCGCTCGTGGCAAGACCGCCAAAACAGTGGAGCGCAAAAAAGGCTCCGGCGTGGCAGTGATGCCAGGCAAACTCACTGATTCCGAACTGACCGGACCCAATGCTGAATTATTTTTGGTGGAAGGGGATTCCGCAGGCGGTTCGGCCAAGGCAGGACGTGACAAAGAGACGCAGGCTATCCTGCCACTGCGCGGCAAAGGTATGAATAGCTGGGAAGTAGAACAATCGCAGATACTCGCTAACCAGGAAATTCACAATATCGCTGTGTCGCTGGCTATTGATCCGCACAAGCTTGATAGTCATGTGGATATGAGTGCCTTGCGCTATGGCAAGGTCATTATCTTGTCTGACGCCGATGATGATGGCAGCCATATCCAAGCGTTGCTGCTCACCCTGCTCTTCCGGCACTTCCCTAAGATGATTCAACAAGGGCATGTCTATATTGCCCAACCACCGTTGTTCCGGATAGATGTGCCAGCACAAGGCAAAAGTAAACCGTTGCGCAAGCTATATGCCTTGGACCAGGTGGAGTTGGACATACTTGAAGCACGCCTGCGCCAGGAAGGTGTTAAGGAAGGTAGCTGGATCATTTCCCGTTTCAAGGGTTTGGGAGAAATGGATGCTGTTCAGCTTTGGGAGACCACATTATGCCCGGACACACGCCGGCTGGTGAGGATTAGCATGGGCGATGTGTCAGAGGCCGTTGGGACCTTCGACACCTTGATGGGTAAGTCACATGCCAGCGATCGCAAGGAGCTGATTGCGACACATGGCAACGAAGTTGAAGCGGATATTTAAGGAAAAATGAAAAGCATGGATCTGTTTGACGAACTGGACACCCCCTTGCCGCTGCAGGAAGCGGAATCGCCACCACCACCGCCTGCGTCTTCTCAAGGTGGAAGCGATAACGACGACGATAGCTTCGACCTTGCCGAATATACGCATCAAGTTTATCTGCGTTACGCCATCAGCGTGGTCAAGGGGCGTGCGTTACCTGCTGTGTCAGATGGCGAGAAGCCGGTGCAGCGCCGCATTCTCTACGCCATGCACCGCTTGGGTCTGACCCAAGGGTCAAAGCCGGTTAAATCGGCCCGCGTGGTCGGTGATGTTATTGGTAAATACCATCCACATGGCGATTCTGCTTCCTACGAAGCGATGGTGCGCATGACACAGGACTTTGTGTTGCGCTATCCCCTAGTCGATGGCCAGGGCAACTTCGGCTCGCGTGATGGCGACTCTCCCGCAGCCATGCGCTACACCGAAGTCAGGCTCACCAAGTATGCTGAACTGCTACTGTCCGAAGTGGACGCGGGGACAGTGGATTTCCGTCCTAATTACGATGGTTCAGAGCAAGAGCCAGTGGACCTGCCAGCGCGTCTCCCTCTCCTGCTGTTGAATGGCGCATCCGGCATTGCGGTCGGGATGGCCACGGAATGCCTGCCACACAACATGCGTGAGGTGGGCAATGCTGCCATCGCGCTAATGCGTAGCCCGTCGATGAACGTTGATGATGTAATTCAACACATCCAGGGGCCAGATTTCCCCGGTGGCGGCCAACTGATTTCCAGTGCCAGGGATATAAGGGAGGTCTATGCGACGGGTCGGGGTATCTTTCGTGTGCGTGCACGTTGGACCATAGAGCAGCAAGCGCGCGGCCAATGGCGTATGGTGGTGCATGAATTGCCGCCGGGAGTCTCCGTCAAGAAAGTGCTGGAAGAGATTGGAGAATACGCAGATCCGCAGGTAAAAAAAGGTAAGAAAGATTTGTCGGTAGTGCAGAAGCGCATGAAACAATTGTTTCTCGGTGCATTGGAAACCGTGCGTGACGAGTCCGGTAAAGATGCTTCCGTGCGTATCGTTCTGGAGCCACGTTCTTCGCGTATGCCGCAAGAGGCGTTCATCGCTCTACTGCTCGCGCATACCAGCCTGGAATCCACGGTGCCAGCCAATATGGTTGCCATCGGACTGGATGGCAGGCCTAATCAGAAGAACATCCTGGAATTACTTGCTGAATGGGTGCGATTCCGTTTTGCCACTGTTACCCGTCGCAGTCAGACAAGGCTTGACCAGGTGCAAAAGCGCCTGCACATCCTTACAGGCCGCATGGCGGTACTGCTTAATATTGATGAAGTCATCAGAGTCATTCGTGAAGCGGATGACCCCAAAGCCGACCTGATGTTGCAGTTCGGGATTTCCGCCATTCAGGCAGACGATATTCTGGAAATACGATTACGTCAGTTGGCTCGCCTGGAGGCCATCCGCATCGAGAAAGAAATAAATGCGCTGAAAACAGAAGAAGAAGGACTGAAGATGTTGCTGAGCAATGAAACTGCAATGCGCAACATGATTATCGGTGAGATCAAGGCTGACGTGAAGAAATTTGGCGACGATCGCCGCACGCTGATTGAACCAGCGGAACGTGTGGCTGCCAAGGCGATGTCCGTGCCGGATGAGCCATGCACTGTCATTCTGTCTAAAAACGGCTGGATACGCCAACGTACCGGCCATGAAGTGGATATAGGCAGCCTCTCGTTTAAGGATGGCGATCAGTTGCTGGCTATTGGGCAAGCGCGCACGGCTTATCCAGTTGTAGTGCTCGATAGCAGGGGCCGTGCCTACAGTTTGTCCTCAACTGATATTCCTGGTGGTCGTAGCGATGGTGTGCCATTGGCTTCATTATTGGACATGCCACCCAAAATGAAAGCGGCAGTTATGTGCGCCGCAATGCCGAGCACCAAATATTTGTTTAGCTCGTCCGGCGGGTATGGCTTTATTGCTACGTTAAAAGACTTGGTATCACGCCAGAGGGCTGGCAAGGCCTTTATGACGCTGAGTGAAGCGGATATCTTGCTGCAGCCAGCGAGTGTCGCCAGTGGTGATCTGATCGTGGCACTTGGCAGCAATGGCAAGCTGCTGTCGTTCCCGATCAGCGAAATGAAGGAATTGTCGGGTGGCAAAGGCGTTATCATTCTTGGGCTGAATGATGGCGAGACACTGATATCCACGGCCGTGCTACCGGAAGGTTCATCGCTTCAGATCAAGGGAACCGGTCGAGGCAGCAAGTCATCGCAATTGGTACTGAAGTGGGAAGAACTGCAACCGTTTGTGTCACACCGGGCACGTAAAGGGATGCTGGCGCCTGTCAAGTTTAAGCCAGAAAAGATTGAGGTAATCTGAGCGGGTCTGATTTAGTGAGTGACCGGGTGGGATAATTGTCGTCAAATAATGATCGTCTCCTTTGCTAACTTATGCGTTAATTGCTGTCATATGGACGGCTTAAGTTATTAGCTATGCTTGCCGGGGATGTCACCAGCTAGCCTTATCAGTCCCAACGGGAAACTGTCGATAATAGGGCGCGCAAAATACCCGCAACAAGCTAGTGTTTCGACCAATATGCAGGAGCCTTTTCTATCAAGGCCCAGGGAAATGCACTGGTATACGTGCGGGCGGATGACAAACCAGCAACATGTATTTCACTGGGCAGCGTTAGTCGGGGTGGCGGAACAAATTGGCATGAAGATCGATTGTAATTATTTTGTGTATCTAAGTAACTGTTCAGGTTGCTCCTATAATTCTTCAGTTCAAGGCGCAAAATGTGAGTTTACAACGTGTAAATGATCATTTTGTAACACCGAAATGGTGGATTATAGGGGCAAGCTGAATAGTTACGATCGATTTTTGAAATATGATTCATACAGAAATGTTGGCGTTAGCTTTTGGTGGTGTGCCCATCTCGAACGCCTAACTGAGTAGCGAGACTGGGCACCGCCACGTACACTTGCAAAAGGCTTTGAACTCATCGGGCCTATCTGATCTCAATCTTGTAATTTTCAGTGTTCTTCAATTCCATGGCCGTCAGTTCCGAGGTGCCGGCCAGGCTAAATGAACCTCGATCCATGCCGGCCCGGTGTTTTAGCAATTTCGTGCGTGTTAAATGTGAAACATCGCTGACAACTACGAGCGGGCAAGGTTAGTGCTTGTAAAAGTATCCCCTTGATGTATGCTGGGATTGCAGGGATCTTTTTTAACTTTGACGCATCTCAGCTTTGTTGAGATTTTTGTTCCATCAATTTTTCATTGCATAAATAAGGGGCTTTGTTAACATCGTTAATCATGCTTGAATTACTTAATATCAATAAAGGATATGCGGATGGGCGGCAGGTGTTGTCCAATCTATCCTACACCCTGAAGGTGGGTGAATATGTGGCCATTATGGGGGACTCCGGTGTTGGTAAATCTACTTTATTGAATTTGATTGCCGGATTGGACACCCCGGACACTGGCGAGATATTAATGGATAATGTCGCCATTTCATCGCTGGATGATGATGCGGCAACGCGGCTCAGGCGCGAAAAATTTGGTTTCATCTTTCAGGCATTTCATGTTTTACCCCATCTGACGCTAAGTCAGAATATTGCTTTACCCTTGCTGTTGAATGGTGCTTCGATTGAAAGTACAGAGCAAATGCTGGTTGCTGTCGGTTTGCAGGGCAGGAGTCATCACTTTCCGCACCAATTATCCGGCGGTGAATTGCAACGTGTCGCGATAGCACGGGCATTAATCCATCGTCCTAAACTTGTTTTGGCTGACGAACCTACCGGGAATCTCGATCCGGATACCGCGCATGAGGTGCTCATGTTAATGCGCTCTGAAATTAAGGCGAATGGTGCATCCGGCATCATTGTTACCCATTCAAAGGCGGCAGCGGCGACTGCTGATCATGTACTGGTATTGACGAAAGATGGCCTGCATCCGGTAGTTTTAAATTGAAACATATGAGTCAAAGCCAAATATTTCGTTGGCTGCTGTTTGGTGAATGGCGGGCACATTTACTGCAGGCAGTTGTTGCCATTGTTGCGATTGCACTCGGGGTAGCGCTTGGTTATTCCATCCATCTGATCAATACCGCCGCCTATAACGAGTTTTCTGCTGCGACTAAAAATCTCACTGGCCAATCCGATTTGCAAGTGCGTGGTACGCAGGCGATGTTCGATGAATTACTTTATCCAACCCTAATGGCGCGTGACGGTGTAGCGCTTGCCAACCCGGTGCTGGAATTAGACGCTGTTGTTCCAGAAAAGCAGACGGAGCATAGAGATAATAAACTAAAAATACTCGGTATTGATCTATTTCGCGCAATGGAAGTTTCGCCGGATTTGATTGGAATCCCGGCTGAGGGTAAGCCGCTGGATGGATTGTCGGATGATGCCATTTTTTTATCACCAGCGGCGATGGAATGGTTGCAGGTGGAACAGGATGAGTCGCTGCAACTGCGTGCCGGTACACAAACGATCGACTTGCGGGTTGCTGGTGGCCTGGTCCGTGCCCGGGCTGGACAGCGGATTGCGGTTATGGATATCGGTACAGTACAGTGGCGTTTCCAACATCTGGGTTTACTGTCGCGTATCGAATTAAAACTGGCTGAAGGTGTCAATCATAACGCCTTTAAAACAAAGCTGGCACAGGAATTGGGTGAGTTCTATCAGGTCACGGAATCCGCCGATCAAGAAGCGCGTGTTAACAATATGTCGCGCGCCTATCGCGTCAATTTAAATATGTTGGCGCTGGTTGCGCTATTTACAGGTGCATTTCTGGTATTTTCGACACAGGCATTGTCGGTTATTCGACGGCGCCATCAGTTTGCCTTGTTACGTGTTTTAGGGCTAACACGGTGGCAGCTGTTGCGACAAATTTTATCGGAAAGTGCAGCACTGGGCGTAGTCGGCTCATTGCTTGGATTGATCCTCGGTTATATGACAGCATCATTTGCGTTACAATTTTTTGGTGGAGATTTGGGGACTGGTTTTTTTGCTGGTATAAAACCAGCAATGGTCTTTAATTTGCCAACCGCTGTCGTTTTTTTTCTGCTGGGGCTGGGTGTTACTTTGCTGGGCAGTACTGCACCTGCATGGGAAGCGGCAAACGCCAAAACAGCGCCTGCGCTTAAGTCTGGCAGTGAAGAGATGGCGCTAACAAAGCTAGCCAAACCATGGCCTGCTTTGTTATGTCTGGGGCTGGCCGGACTGTTTGTGTTATTGCCACCCTTATTTGACTTGCCGATTTTTGGCTATCTTGCGATTGTACTATTGCTCGT
>Ga0224496_10001478_pt1 | contig 14602 bp, 16 predicted proteins | sample SF_Jul11_sed_USG_2_FD_168127 | JGI IMG/M metagenome (GOLD analysis project Ga0224496, IMG submission 168127) | Sediment microbial communities from San Francisco Bay, California, United States - SF_Jul11_sed_USGS_8_1 | ecosystem: Environmental > Aquatic > Marine > Sediment | place: USA...
AAGACGACCTCATCCGGCGTGGTCATGCTCCCGCCCGCTCAGGCATAGGATTGTGCCAACCGCCGTCTGCTCCGATGAGCGCATCCGCCTCTTTTGGCCCCCAACTGCCGCGCTTGTAAGGACGGGCCCGTGGGTGGGTCTTCAAGACTGGGTCGACCACCACCCAGGCGGCCTCAACCGCGTCCTCGCGGGTAAAGAGCGCTCCGTCGCCGGCCATGGCATCTCCTAAAAGCCGTTCGTAGGGCGCTTCCTTTCCCGGTTGCTCGTCAACCAAGTAGAGCTCTCGCTGGTCGCCGATGAACTCCTTCCCTGCCCGCTTGACGCGAGCGGCGAGGGCGACGGCGGAACTGGGAGAGAGCCGAAAGCGCAGATAGTTGGTTCGTCCGGTTGCCGGCGCTGAGTCGGCGAACAAACTTTGCGGCGGCGGCTTCAGCTCCACCAGGACCTCGGCTGCCGTTTCGGCCAGAAACTTGCCGGAGCGCAGATACCACGGCACCCCCTCCCAGCGCCACGAGTCGATGAAAAGCCTTAGCGCGCAAAACGTCTCGACGTCGGAGCGCTTCGCCACACCCGGCTCTTTCCGGTAGCCACCGTACTGGCCACGCACTAGATCGGCCGGCTTCAGAGGACGCATGGCTTGGAAAACTTTGCTTTTCTCGTTGTGTACGGCTCTATAGCCCCTATAGGCGGGCGGTTCCATCGCAAGCAGCGCGACAACTTGGAACAGGTGGTTCTGCATGACGTCGCGCAGACAGCCGGCGCTTTCGTAAAACGAACCGCGACCCTCCACACCGAAATTCTCGGACAGCGTGATCTGAACGCTGGCCACGCAGTTGCGGTTCCAGATCGGCTCCAGGAATGAATTGGCGAAGCGAAAATAAAGGATATTCATAATGGCCTCCTTCCCGAGATAGTGGTCGATGCGGAATATGGAGTTTTCCGGAAACACCGACTGCGCGATACGGTTGAGCTCGCGCGCGGAGGCCAGGTCACGTCCGAACGGCTTTTCGACGATGACCCGTGCATGCTCGGCCAAACCCGCGGCACCGAGCCCTTGGATGACCGTCGCGAAGAGCGAGGGTGGGATGGCGAGGTAGTGGGCCGGGCGCCGAGCACTCCCCAGCGCCTTTTTTATTGCACTGAACGTGACCCGGTCATTGTAGTCGCCCTCAACATACCGGAGCAGAGAGAGCAGATGGTGGAGAGCCTGCTCGTTATCAATCCCGCCCGATCGCTTTAGGCTGTCCATGACACGCTTGCGCAGATGCGCCAGACTCCATTTTGAGGAAGCGACGCCGATGACGGGGACCTTCAGTGCCCCTCGCTTGGCCATCGCATAGAGCGCCGGAAAGATCATCTTGTGGGCGAGATCACCCGTTACTCCGAAGAGCACCAGCGCGTCGGACCGTACCGCGCGGCCGTTGGCCTTGCCCATCTCAGTATCCCCCCTTGTTCAAGACGTTCGTGCCATTCCCCTACCAGGGCCATAATCCCAACCACCCTAGCAGGAGTGCACGAAAAGTACGATGAATCGGCATCACGTCACGTTCTCCCATCACACAAACCAGACTCTCCACAACGGGATTCTTTACCGTATTTCTGGGTGGGTCGCCTGGTTTTGATTCGTGCCTTCAACAGCCACTGATTAATTTCTTACTGACCAAGAGCGTAAAGAATCTCGCTCCCCTATTTGCTAATAGATGATGGCTGGACGCTTCTCATTAATGACCAGCATTAATCGTTGATGTTGAAGGGGCCGCTCAGGATCTCGCGTGTAGTGTGAGAAGTCCTCCGACACCTCAACCTGGCTGAGCGGGACGGAAATGTGTTGTTTCATATGGGTCACATGAGTCTCGATTGAGAGGTCTACCAATTGTTCAGTGCAGCCCGTGACTTCGGTGTTCAGGTCCGGCGCATCGAGAAAATGCACCGTGACCCTCTCTTCTGGATCGATCCATGGTCGAATAAATTTTTGCTTTTCTTCGTTCGTCATGTGTCTCCTTCTTTCAAACCGTTAAAAGAATAATTAGAGCAGGAGAGCGATCACAGATGGATTCGCGCCTATTCTGTTGTTCTGTCCGTCAGTGTCCATACCATGCCCATTGGCCTTCAGGGATTCGACCTAAAACAACGGAAGCGGTGCCTGGCCGAATTCCGACCGATTCGGGGCGTTCCTTCCCAGTCCTAAAAATTCTCCCTGCACCATTCTCTGTCGGTCAACACTTCCCCACCATACCAAAATTTTTCTGCAGGCTTTGTAACTAAAGTAGCAGAACTCCTCCAACAGACTGGGTAAGCTCCATTCATTATTCATTAAGCAAGAGAGAAAGAGGGCCCCAAACCATGAGTAAAACAAGCGCAGTAATCGCTATTTTCAACACCCATTTAGAAGCGGAAGAGGCTGTCCGGGAATTGCAGAGAGCAGGCTCTGATATGAAAAAACTGTCCATTGTTGGAAAAGACTACCATTCCGATGAACATGTCGTGGGTTTCTATAATGCCGGTGACCGGATGAAGTATTGGGGAACACTCGGTGCGTTTTGGGGCGCTTTGTGGGGCTTCTTGGTCGGAGCGGCATTCTTCTGGGTGCCCGGGATAGGCCCGTTGGTTGTGGGGGGGCCGTTAGTTAGCTGGATTGTTGGAGCGTTGGAAGGGGCGACCCTCGCCGGAGGGCTCACGGTCCTCGGAGCCGGGCTCTACAGTATTGGCATTCCCAAAGACAGTATCCTGCAGTATGAAACGTTACTCAAGTCAGACAAATTCCTGCTTATTCTGCACGGGACCGCAGAGGAGACAGCCAAGGCACACGATATCCTGAATCAGTCGAAGGCTATGGAAAGTTCCGTACACCATGGCATTTCGGTGTAGCCGGAATTTGGGATAGGTTTCCCTGAGTGTTCTGAGTTCGAGGAGCGAAAGAGAGATGAACCAACCACCAATTCAAAGGAGGATTCAAATGAAAGAAGTCCACAGTTTTTGCCGTCGAAGCCAGGTAGTTATGATCGGAGCGATCTTGATCACCGTAACACTGACCACCGTCCCTGTTCTTGCCAAGACCCGTATTACCTCCACGATTGACGCTCAACCAACCGCCAAGCTCACGGAAGAAGAATCGAAAGCCGTGTCCGTGGCGGCCGGCCGGATTCTCAAACACGTGAATGACGCCAGAGTGGCACTCGAAGAGAAAAAAACGAAAGCGGCCTTGGAGCACATTGAAAAAGGGTTGACGTTGGTCCGAATCATCGAACAGGCCGTTCCGCCGGTTAAGGTCAAAGCGGACATTCAAGCTGGCGACATTTCGTACCATCATGAGGAAGAAGAGCAACAGGGCATTATCCCGATTTACGAGGAACTTGACCAGGTCGAGGTGGTGGGGCCAGCTACGCGGGCAAAGCAAGAAAAGAGTCAAACTTCTGGAGAGAAACACAGCCAACCTTCGGTCGTGAGCTATGCCGGAATAGAGTTCACGAGTCTGGATTTGGATCTCCCCTTGGCGAAGAGGAATCTCGGGCGTGCCAAGAAAGCCTTGGAGGATAAAAAACCAGATGACGCGGCTATGGCCTTGCTGGACGTCCAAACTCGAGGGGTCCTCTTTAGTCTAGTCGAAGAGCACCTTCCACTTCGCGAGGCTGCGGATAATCTCAAGTTAGCGGAGTATGAATTCAAATACGGCCAAGCAACCGAAGCCAAAGCTTCCTTAAAGGTGGCCTCGGATGCATTGAAAGACTACGAAAAAATCGCCGGCGAACTTCGAGCAAAGGACGTAAAAAAACTGCATCTGGAAATTGACGACCTGAGCGGGAAATTAGACCAACAAACAGATCGAGAAGGTGTGGTGAAAAAAATGGCGTCTTGGTGGGATCGTGTCGCCAAGTGGTTAAAATCATGAACAGGAGCTGACACCCAAGATCAAGGTAGATTTTGATCCACACTATGCCTATGCAGCTGCTCTGCGTCACACCATACAAAAGCGTTGAGGTGGAACTGGCCACCGCCTATAGGGTACATTACAAAATTCATATGACTGTGCGGAACGGGGTCGCCACACCGATGGGATCTGGTTGGTTGACGACCGGCTCACCGTCACAGGGTTCGATATGTATGCATGGGAGGAGTGGTATTACAACGGTGATTACCAAACCAAGCCACCGCCTGAATATTACTCTGTGTTTTGGGAGGGAGATGAGGCATGGGAGAAAGCTTCCGATTGAAGGTGTTGTTCAATAGGAACCATGCCCAACAGCTAAGGGGTGCCGCAAGAAAACTTTCTTCTCTCGAAAAAACCAACCCTTGGCCGAGAAATGGTTCATTCACTCCACAGGCCAGTTGCGGATAGTCGACACCTCTATCGACCAATAATAGTATCGTACATAATCAGGATGGAGACACCGTTATCAGTTGTAATAGGTTCCACGTCTGCATCCTTGGGCAGAAGACGATAGGAACCCGTTTCAAAACTTTTCCCCTTCGTGTGATACTCACCTTCAACCACAAAATGCTGAACATTCATTCTATGGGTATGTACTTCAATTTGCCCCCCGGTTTGAGGCGGACTAGCATCGTTTTGGCCCCTCCTTTCTGGTCCTCGCGCAGCATTTTGACTTCTCCCGTTCCGGGAAACTCATGAAGCTCTCGCCAGACGGTATAAAGGATAGTGTTCAATTTCTTCCATAATGGCTATATCCTTCCGAGGGCTTCCCTCGCTCTTCATATTCTCCGTCAATAATGAACCATTCGTTGTCGTTCCTTCGACCACCGGGTTAGCGCATCTAGAAGGACGTCTTCATGACCGGATACGGCGTCAATAATGATGTTGTGCTTGTCGAGAAGAAATATAGCCGGCACTCCCACCGGAATTTCAAACACTTTCGGGAAGGAATCGACTGTTAATTCAAAGGGCTCAACCTTTCCCTGGGTCGTCCGGATCAACGCCCATTTGTGGTCGCCGATTAAGGGTTGAAGCAAGGTGCCTCGCACCACACGATCCCACCCGGGCTGCCCCACCAGATGATAGTCAATGGGAAGATCGTTATTCGTCAACACGATTTCTAACTTGTCGCCTTTCTCGATCGACGTAATACCTCGTTCAGCGGCGTCTTGTACGGAGAGAGACAGCGGTTCCAGTTCTCCAATGTTAACTTGAAGGACTCCTGATTTAATGTGCTGGACGGTTCCCACAACGATCCGATTGTCCGGCAAAAGGAGATGCGGATGTAGGCTTTTGTCGGATTGAGAGAGGGATGATGCACCGGCCATACCAGGGAGTGGAAGGACCAAGATCCAAGCCAAAACTCCTGCCACCAAAACCCAAGCTAGATAACGAAACCGAACATTTTCCAGTAAAACATGCATACACTTTCCTCCTTTTTGATTTGCCTGTCACACCTCGGGGATCCCCTTCCCGCCATCGGGTAAATAGTAATGAAACGTAGAACTCCTCAGGCCCGGTATACCACTTGGCCTTCATGCTCGCCGTCACTCTTCATCGATGCCAAAATCCACACCAATAAATCCCCGCAAAAGATCATGCCGAGTATATGTTTTCGTCACAATTCCTTTTTCTTCGACGCAAAGGTTCATGAGATGGTTGTTTGCCATCATTCTGACTGCCTCTTTGATCGGCGTGGCATCGTGAATGGGGATGCGTTCTTTGGACATGATCAGTTGAGCGGCCACTGTCTTGAGATCCTGGGAAATATCCAGCGCTCTCAGCAAATCAAACTCGCTCACAAATCCCAGAAATTTTCCGTTCGCGTCCACCACTGGGCCACCAGATAGGTGGGAAGACAGTAACTCAATGGCAATGTCCATACAGGGTGTTTCAAGGCTAAACCGCAACGGGTTTGTGGTAATAAGTTGCCCAACAGTGGTGAAGTGGGGTTGTGGCTGATCAATTTTAGTCTCCTTCTTTTAATTGAAAACATTTCATGAAGAATCTTATCATGTCTCAAACCCAATCACTTCTAGGAGACATGACGTACAGAAAACCGAGGGAAGGATACGAATTCTAGGAGTCTTTCGGGAACTTCTTCCCCCGACTTGGTAGATTAAAGAGAGCGGAGCCCCCTCCGGAGAGGAGGCTCATGATCTTCCTACATGATAAATAGTGACGACGCATGCGATTACGGCATCACGGCAGGTGCATCACCGACCATGTCTTCGGAGTGTTCAATCACTTGATTGATTTTTTCCCATACGGGCATCCACAAACACATCCTACCTCTCATTGTTTGGCGTATTATCCACGGTAATACGATAGTAGGGATCACCCTTCTTGCTTGGGAGAAAGTCCACAGACAGGACATCATTCCCCACTTTCTGTTCCACCACCTTGACGGCTTCCGAGGTGGAAAGCAGACCATTCGCTTTTTTAGCGGCTGCCTCCTCGACCCCAACGGTGCCTAAGCCCATACAGAACAGACTGACCATCAAAAGATTCATTGAGTTTCTCATGGTACCTTCCTCCTTGTGTGTGGTTGTATGGTTAACTAGGCTCCCACCCATGAACCTCGCTGCTTCTGAGACTCTCTGGAGTGTTCACCTTTACTTACAATCTACAAGAAGCAGGGCAACCTGTTCTGCTACTTTAGTTACACAAACACGATTTTTTTAGGATTAGGAGTGGAATGCAGAGAAAAACAGGAGGAAGGGTTAGTTGTGCTTGACTTTCTTGTGTTGATAAGACGTCTCGATCTTGTCGCAGTGTGTCTCCAAGGCTTTGAGATCCAGAATGGCCAGGTGTTTTCGACTGGCATCGACGGCTCCATTTTTCTTCCATTCCTGAATATGTCGACTCACGACAACGCGGACGGACCCAATCATCCGGGCCAGGACTTCATGAGACAGATCATGAATCAGATGGATAGGCGGCATGTTGGTCTTAAGGGGTTGATGACCCGGTAGAAGATGATGGGTCAAGAGCCTACCCAAACGGGTGATCGTGTCATGAAAGATGAGATCGCCAGCCAAGTCTTCCAAGGCCCGCATTTGGTGCCCAAGGTAAGGCAGTAATTGTTGATTGAACAAGGGATGTGCTCGGAGCCATTCTCGCACGGAAGTTATAGGAACCGACAAGAGGTCAACCTGATCGAGAGCGATCGGTGTCAGGGCATGGGGCTCCCCATCCAAAAGGGGGACCAAATCAAACACGTCGCCAGGATGAAGAAGAAGGACCGTCAGTTCTCGTCCCGTGGAATAATCGGTCCGGACCAATTCGACTCGGCCTCGGGTCACCACGACAAAACGTTCAACCAAATCGAGACCAATCAAAGATTGTTTTTTCCACGTCTCGCGCCGGAAATGCTGTAGCATTTGGGCCAATTGCACTTCCTCTAGATCTGAAAATAACGCAGATTGTTTGAAGGTTGCCAAGCAGGAAGGATAAAAGGGAGAAGTCGATTGCATGCGTCTTGTTCGGAGTCTTCCAAGGGAAAACGTGATCAGTCCCCTCAGCGGGTTACTTACTAGTCTCCATTATCCTATCAACTCCTTGAATCACTAGTCTAATACGAAGATCCTAGCTGAGAGTTCTCCATTCGGAAGAGTAGAAAGCCGTGAATGGGACTCTAACTGGGGGTGATGGAGCCTATCTCTGGTCAGGCAAATTTTTAGAGGCTCATTCTTGGTAGTGTTCCGAATGGTTTCGATCAACCGGGGCAGAATTTCTGAAAAGACAGCGGGATTTCCGCCAGGCTCGCCATCCGAAGATTCCCACGACTACCCCTAACACCACCCATTCCAGCCTCGCGAAGTCTCCTAAGAGTTGCTGGGCGGTTGTGCCAAGGAGATAGCCCCCTGAGATAGAGAGGAGTACCCATAGCGTGCCAGCCAGGATGTTAATCACGAGAAAACGGCTACGCGGATACCCGTTGGCTCCCAGCAAGAGGGGGCTTGCGATGCGTGTCCCATAAACGAAACGTGATCCTGCAGCAATCCAATCGGCTTTGTGCTCCAGCCAAGGCTGCACACGGTCAATGAGTCTACCCAGTCGTGGAAACTGTTTCACAATTTTCTGAAAAGAATGGCGCCCCAAGTAGAACCACCCTTGATCTCCGACCACCGCCCCCACGGTTGCCACTACCACCGCCAACGGGAACGAAAAGATCCCTTGATGCACTAGAACACCGGTGATGATGAGAATAGTCTCCCCTTCCAACAGGGCACCAAGCACCACGATGCCATAGCCGTAATCCAAGAGAAAAGATTGCAACTCCTCCATTAGACGTCCGACTCTGACCGAAACATGATTCGGCGTCGGCTAAAGGCTAGCTCGGCAAGGATGGTTCCGATGTAACACATTCCTATCCACATCAAGGCTGAACGGTTGCTGTGCCAAAGATACACGGCCAATACAAACCACGACCCCATGGTACTGAGAAGACCGGCCAATGGAAATCCCCACCCCATCCTAATCTGTTTGCGCAATCTGAGAGCGGACAGGTTAATAGCCGCAAAGATCAGCAGAAAGGCCGAACTCGCAAAGGCTGAAATAATCGTCAGGTCAGCCAAATTGACAAAGAGCAGAGTCAGAGCCGAAAGAACAATAAGGCTCACATAGGGGATATGTTTCGTTCGGGATTTACAAGAAAAGGCCCTTGGCAATTGGCCCTCTTGTGAAATCACCATGCCTAACCTCGCGGTGCCGAACATGGTCGCATTGATGGCCGAGGCCGTTGACAGCAACGCGGCAAGTCCGATCAAGAGAAATCCCGCTTGTCCTAAAAACGGTTTGGCCGCCATGGCCAGCGCGTACTCTTTAAATTGGGCAATTTCTTCTGGGAGCAGATTCCCAACCGCAACCAGAGACACCAAGAGATAGATCGCCATGGTCAACGTCACGGAAATGAAAATGGCTCGGGGCAGATCACGATTTGGATTTTCCATTTCCTCAACAGCATTAGGGATCAATTCAAACCCCTCATAGGCCACAAAAATCAAGGCGGCGCCCATCAAGACCCCGGTTCCTCCTTGGTTAAACACGGGAAGAATGTGATTGGCCGTGATGGAGGTCATGCCAATGACGGAGAACAACAAGAGAATGATCACCTTGACCATGACCAACAGATCCTCAGTTTGCCCACTCGCTTTCACTCCATAGAGATTCACCCCGAGAAACAGGAGAATCACAAAAGTTTCCAGCATGTGATGGACAGCAGATCCATGGCTGTGGTTTCCAAACATGGCGGCCCCGTAGACGCCAAAGGTATAGGCATACAGGGCCATCGTTCCGATATATCCGACCAACAACAACCATCCGCCCAATCCGGCGATGTTCTTATGCGTGAAGGCATGTTCGAGATAGGTAAAACTTCCCCCATCCGAATGAAACGCGATGCCGAGCCGGGCATAGGACTGGCCGGTGAGGAGCGCCATGACGCCACCCAACAAAAACGCCAACGGCGCGGCATGTCCGGCCAAACCAACAGCCAGGCCTAAGACAGAAAAGATACCTCCCCCCACCATGCCGCCCACACCCATGGCGACCAATTCTTTGAGCCCAAGCCGTTCAGTCGATTTGGATTGCGTCATAGAATGGTTGGCCCGGCAGGGTGAAGATGGTCGATCCCATCATTTCCCGGACCGTGAATATCGTGGTTCATTTTAACTATCCTTTTTTATAAAAAACCCAAAGCAATCCCCCCCCGATGATTGCCATCATGGTGAGGACAAGCGGGTAGCCATAGCGCCAGTGGAGCTCCGGCATATTTCTGAAATTCATCCCGTAAATTCCCACAATCAACATTAACGGCAAAAACACTCCGGAGATAATCATCAACAACTTTAGTCGGCTGTTGGTCTTGTCTTGAAGGGTGAGCAAATGATGTTGGTGCAGTTCGGCCAGATGGGTTTGCTGTCGGCCCAACGAACGAACGGTGGATTCTAAGTGAGCCAATAAATCCCTGAAATATTCACGAGATTCCTCGAGTTCGAAGGCGTCAGATTCGACTGTTTGCAGGGACGTGACGCCGTATCGCTGATCCTCAAACGTCGCGGTCAAGCCGGATACCCGGCGTTTCAATAGCAGAATTTCGTCGATCTCCACCGCATCTTCTTCCTGGTCCATCGTTTCTTCCAGCGCGTCAATGGCACGGCGAGCTTCAAGGGTGAACACCATGTCTTCATCAATCACATGATCCAATATTTGATACAGGATGGCGGAGGTGCCGACCACACGAAATCGGGCGGCACTGGAAAAATCCCGCGCCATACGCTCCAAGATCGGAATGAGGGTGTCATGAACGGTGATGACGGCATAAGGTAAAACAACAATAGTGAGAAAGATTGGGGTTAAGGAATCCCAGCTCGGATGAAGAGGGATCTTGATAAACAGCGATTGTTCGAAAGGGGCGATGGAAACCCCAGTTGCCGGGTCCAGGCACCCTTCGAGCACAAGGGGGTGAAGACTTAGGGGTAAAAACAGTTCTGATAAACTCGCGGGATCTGGTCCGGTGCAGTCCACCCAAAAAGGAAATGTCCCCTCTTGATGGGAGGCATAGGCCGTAACAAAGTTTGAGGGAGAAGTCTTTTCGAAGTGCTTTCCGTTGTTGAGCAAAAAAACATTGACATCCATTCAGCTACATACGCTTTCCCAGAAAACCTTCTTGCCAACCACGTTATCAAGGCATTTCGGTTCTTTTGACTGGCTGTGTTTACAGACAGGGGCCATACGCTCATGAAGTAGAACGATAATGTTCAAGGCCCTTCCCGCGAAAACCGGGCTCCTGCTCCTGCTAACAGCACGGCCAGGATGCCGGTGAGAAAAATCCCATCGAAGGTCCCTGCTCCTCCGATGGAGGCGACGGGAGCCCCCAAAGTCTGAATCCTATCAAGGTTGAGCAGATCGGCACCAATGAGGGTACCCAAACTGCCGGCGATGTATGCAAGAGGCGGGGCAGACTGTCTGGCCAGGATAAGCGCGACACCTGCAGCCAGGAGAGGTGGCATGAACATCGGCACCGCAATACCAACTCCATAGACAGGTTGAGCTAAAGCATGAACGACTGTCGCCACAATGGTCACACCCAAGAAAGCCGGACCATACAGGTTACGCTTCACAATAAGATAACAGGACAGCGCAGTGGGAATGATGGCCCCGCCAAGATTGAGGGCCACCACCGTCCCTGGCCAGTCCTGCACCATAGGAATCACATACCGCATGCCAAAGTAGGACACTTCCTGATTCGAAAGAACCTGTTCAGGCGGTAAGTGCACAATAGGGATATTCACATAGCTGCCCAGGAGAGAAAGGATAAGAATGGAGAACACATAACGCCGCTTCACTCCGATTTTTTCATACGCATATTGGAGAATACCGATCTGTATAAAAGCAATCAGCAAGCCCAACAACACAAACAGAGCCAAGAGAAAGAGTGGGGCAAGGGGGAAGAAGTGAAGACTCCAATACGACATACGTTTCTTCTTTCAACGAGTTTTTCGGACTGACTTATATGACATCTCTAGCTTCCCCAGTCAGGGTGACAGAATTCATGAAGAGGTTGCAAAGAACATTCGAAGATCGCCATCGACTAAAATTTTCGATTGACTAAGCCTAACAGAATGCCACACCTGAACGAGTGGTGATGAAGGACAGCCCGGGGCGAAACGGACGCAGATCGCTTCTTTGTTGTTAAAGCCATGCAGGGAAAGGCGGAGTTCTTTACTGTTCCGGGCAAGGAGTTTAAACCGGCTCCATCATTTTAGGGAACCGGTATTTGACACGGGGAGCGAGACATACCCCGCTCGACTTGCAAGGGCCTGTCCCTCTGCTGAACGAACAAAATCTAGGAACGCCTGCATTGCCAGTGCGGGTGTGCGTCCAGTTGGCTGGTTCAAGGCAATCGCCAATGTCCGTCGCATGGGATATCGTCCAGATCGAATGTCTGCTGGTGTGGGTGCGATGGCGGGTTCACCCGGGCGTGGTGCGATAGGTATGGATCGAATCGCAGCCGAACGTTGAGTGCTACTGGAAAAACCGATAGCGGCCGAGTCGGAAGCCAGGAGCGCTTCGACGGCAGCGGGCCCAATCAAAGCGTGATAATCAGGGCGGAAGTCGCCATCGCATAAAGCTACATGCCTGAACACCTGGTGGCTCCCGCTATCGACGGTTAGCCCTACCGGGGTAATTGATTTGTTGCCCAGCGATCCTTTGAGACCCAGTTCCTTCCACATGCGCAGAGGCTGTCTTGCACCGCACCGCCGGGTGGCCGAGAAGATGGCGTCCAGCTGTTTCAGGGTAATACTAGGCAAGGGGTTGAGGGTATTGACGTAAATTGCCACACCGTCCATCGCCACCGGAATGAGAGTGGGAAGGTAGCCAAAACGATTGATGAAACGATCCTGCTGTTTCCAGCTTAGATGGGTGCTTATAAGTACGGCGTGGGCTGTGCCATGGAGAAGTGCCTCCATACCCACCGCACTACCGGGATCTGCGATGGTGATGCGAACGCCAGGATTGTGAGCGGAAAAGGCCTCTCCCCAATAGGTCACCAAATTCGAAAGGGTCGTCGAACCAGTGAATATCAGGCGCTCTTCTAAGAAAATAGATGAGGGTGTTTCAGCGACTCCGGATGAGGAGACCAGGATAGATACGAACAGAACCGTCACCAGAAAACCTAGTGGTCTCAGCGAAAGGATCACTTTGTGAAGCATGCCCCGTTCTCCCTATTCTCCTGGCGGAATGTTACCGATGACCCTAGATCTAGGCTGGCATGATTGCCATTCAGGATCATTCCCTTCACAAGATAAATTCCTGATGCAGCTTTGGCATCTCGACCTGTGTCCTGGACAATTTTGTGGCAAAGTGTTGCATGGCCTCTTTATCACCATGGACCAGGAATGTTCGCTCCGGGTTCCCTGTTTGTCGATGCCAGGCCAGGAGCTCAGCTTGGTCAGCATGTGCGGAAAACCCGCCGATGGTAAAAAGCTTTGCACGGACAGGTATTTCTTCGTGGTAGATATGAACTGATGCCGCCCCGTCGACGATCCTCCTCGCCAAGGTACCTCGTGCCGCATACCCGACAAAGATGACACTTGATTCTGGCCGCCACAGGTTATGCTTCAGGTGATGGCGAACTCGTCCCCCGGTGCACATGCCCGAACCGGCCATGATGACCGCACCACCCTTGATATTGTTCACCGCCATGGATTGTGCCGTTTCGCGCGTGAGATGCAGGCCGGGTAGTGAAAAGGGATCCTGGTTGTCGCTTAACAGTTTTGCCGTTTCGGCATCGTAGCATTCCGGATGTCGCTCGAAAATCTCAGTAGCTGAGATAGCCATAGGTGAATCGAGAAACACCTGCATGCTCGTCGGCAGTCGACCTTTTGTCACCCCTTCATGGAGGAAATACAGTATTTCCTGCGCCCGCTCGAGAGCAAACGTCGGGATGACTACATTGCCTCCGCGTCGAAACGTCTCCTCAATGGCTCCATAAAGCTCTTCTATTGATGGCTGGAGCGGCTTGTGGACACGATCACCATACGTGGTTTCCATCACCACGATCTGTGCGTGTGGGGGAATGCTCGGGTCACGCAGAATTACCCGGCCGTTATACCCGAGATCCCCGGAGAAGAGTATGGTCTGCCGCTTCCCCTCTTCTACTAATTCCAGATAGATGCTGGCCGATCCCAGAATATGGCCGGCATCCAGGAACGTGACACGAATACCGGGTGCGATCTCCATCGGTGTCGTATAGCCGGCTACCCGACCGAAAAAGTCCATGCTATTGAGAGCATCTAGCACCGTGTACAACGGCTTGACCGACTGTCTCTGGTGATGATGCCTGGAGCGCGCAACTTTGCGGGCCTGATATTCGGCGTCAGCTTCCTGGAGGTGGCCGGAATCCAACAGGATCAGTCGTGCCAGTTCACGAGAAGCAGCAGTCGTGATGATTTCTCCCTTGAAGCCACGTTTGATGAGCAGAGGGATTCGCCCGCAATGATCCAAATGAGCGTGAGTGAGCAAGAGAAAATCAATTGCAGCTGGTTCGAACCCAAAAGGTTTGTCATTCTCTTCAACCAGCTCCTGTTCGCCTTGATAGAGACCGCAATCAATGAGCAATTTCTGGTCATTGCATTCGATAAGGTGACAGGAACCTGTGACATTGTGGGCGGCACCATGAAAGGAAATTTTCATCGTCATTGACTCCTGATTAATAATTGTCTAGCAATGGGTTGCCGTTCGCTTCATGCCATTGAAGGATACCCTCCCATATATCCTGGGCGGTCTCGGCATACCAGAACAGTTCTCTGTCTTCCAGATCGATGACCCCCTCTTCTATGAGGAAGTCAAAATTCACGGCTTGTTCCCAAAATTGCTTGCCCACGAGGATGACAGGTAGCGGAGCCATCGTGCGCGTTTGAATCAGGGTCAGCGTTTCGAAGAGTTCATCAAAGGTGCCGAATCCCCCGGGGAAGGCGACCAATGCTCGGGCGCGTAACAGAAAATGCATTTTGCGCACGGCAAAATAGTGAAAGCGAAAGCAGAGTCCCGGCGTCAGATAGGGATTGGGATACTGCTCGTGGGGCAGGGTGATGTTCAGCCCAATCGTCTTGGCACCGCAATCGAAGGCACCACGGTTGGCAGCCTCCATGATCCCCGGACCAC